>JAEIGA010017989.1_pt1 | contig 10763 bp, 9 predicted proteins | sample 9270691 | NCBI WGS metagenome assembly JAEIGA01 (sample SAMN17057246, study PRJNA624740) | gut metagenome | biome: biome; isolation source: fecal sample | host: Bos grunniens | place: China: Xizang | collected 2019 | reverse complement strand
GCTACCTGTCCAAGTGGTTTCATCTTAACCTCGAAGGTGCGAATATCGAAGTCGCCACGAGCCGAAGTTGCGCTCTGCGTGGCATAGTCCGCCTCTGCCGAGATATAGACAACCTCAAAGCCGACCACTTTATCCAAAGCGGGTACTCTCGCCTCGAATTGCTTACCTATGGTAAATTCAGGTAGGAGCGTTTCGGCGATGTTAAACAACGCCTTGGCTGTACCATTCTCGGCTATCGTAACAACGGGATAGCCACTCCCCACAATCTCTCCCTCGGAGGCAACCACCGTACTCACAACGCCATCGGCAGGGGCATACACTACTCTATCAGCCAGGTAGCGCTCCACCTCCTGTACCACACTCTGTGCCTCACGCACCTGCGCTGCGGCAGCCTCCTTATCCTGCTGCGAAGCCCCCTCCACAGCCAACATATATTGCGATTGGGCGGCTCTCTCCGTAGCCTTTGCCGCCTCTAATGCAGCACGCGCTTCATCTCGCTTTTGAGCCGACACCACACCCTCCTCATAGAGCCTATGTAGACGAGAGTAGGTCTGCTTGGCGAGTTTAACTCCGACCTTCGCCTTCTGCCACATATCTCGTGCCGAGCGAACAATAGGCTTGCGAGTTCCAGCCTTCGCCTTGGAGTCTATCGCCTTCGCAGCACTCAACATCGCCTCCACCTGCGAAAGTTTAGCGTCGAGTTCGGGCGTTGATATTATATATAAGGTATCGCCTTTCTGTACCGAATCGCCCTCCTCTACAAAAACCCTATCAATGCGCCCAGCAATCTTCGATGCACAACGCAGTGTAGTGCACGCCACAAAACCTTGCACCGTCATCGTACGGCTACGCCCCCAGCGGTAGCCTATAAACACAATTATTGAAATCAAGAGTAGTAACACAACTATTAGCGATATATTTGTCTTTTTCATAATCAGGAAGTTTAGAAGATAGATTGCGATGTTGGGGCGTGCAGATATTGCTGAAAAGCCCCACTCATACCCGAAGCATTCAATAGTCGAGCCAAAGCAACATCAAAGTCATAAGCAGTTTGCGCTCGCTCCAACTCTGCTCGTGATAGATTTAGTACCGCATCAACCACTTCGGTTGCCGTAGCCATACCGTTGTGAAATGCGTTGCGCTTCGCACGCAGAAACTCCTTCGCAAAGCGTTCCGAGCGTTCTACGGCATCGATTGATGCGATTAAAGATTGTAGATTATGGTAGAGATTTTCGACCAATAGGCTCACCTCCTGCTCCGCCTTGCGCTCCAACGCCTCGACTCTACGCAGTTGCCATCGTGCTGCCGAGTAGCGATATTCACGATTTAGGCCATCAAAAATTTTGAAGTTCAGCCCTATACCCACCGCCATACGGGGAGCAAGCGAGGTGAGTTGATAGTCGCAAAAGCGCATACCACCCATTGCCACCACCTCTGGGAAGAACTCGGCTCTGTGCATCCTAACATTCATATTTGCCAACTCTCGCACACTATTCACCTCTCCGAGTTGGGGATTATACAACTCTGCCATTGCCTGAAAGTACTCCAAAGGCTCAATTTTCGAGCATAGAAACATCGGTGTCGAAGGCTCGGCACTATCGGTCGTTCCGAGCGAACTCTGCAACGCCTTCGCTGCTGTTTCGAGTTGGAGTTTAGCCCGTTGCAAATCGCGCTCTGCCTCTGCCAAACGATACTCGGCGTAGAGCCTTTCGCTCGCCACAGCCATACCCTCTCGCTCCAATGCCACAACATCGTACAGATGCTGTTTTACAACTGCTACTGCCTCCTCTCTAATCTGAACACCTCGCCGAGCCAACTCTACACCAAAGTAACGCTCGACAATCTCCACCACAAGCGCACCTTGCACCTGTCGGCTCTGCTGACGAGTGCGCTCCTCATTGATTTTGGAGGCCTTATTGGCGGTCAATATCTTTCCACCAGTAAAGAGTGGCAACTCCACATCTCCACCCAGAAAGGCTGTATTTTTGCGTTGCAACGGATATGACAAATCCAATCCCAAAGCCGACAAATCCGCACCAAGTATAGGTAAAAAAGAGGACAGCATCGGGTTGAGGTCAATTTTCATATCTTGATTAAGGTGAGCGTAGACTCCTCGCACCGTAACCCTCGGCATAAAGAGTCCTATCGCCGCCTGACGCTCACGATGAGCAGCCTGCTCGGCGTAAGCAGAGGCAACAACAGCAGGGTTGCGCTCCATAGCGAGTGCAACTGCATCGTCGAATGTAAGAAAAGTGGTTTGTGCCGTAGCACCCGCAACCAGCGACATCGAAAAAAGCGTTAAAATTCTCCTCATTGCTATCATTTTTCGTGTCGGTGCGATAGTGCAGAGTTGACTAATCGGCTTGTCGCAGTGTCAGCAGTGTAATTTCGGGAGGTGCGCCTATACGAAGATGAAAGCCTACGCTTCCTACACCATCGGTTATGTAGAGGTGGCTATTCCGTTCCGTGTAGTGTCCACTCCACTCTTTATACATTAGTTGCGCAGGCGAAAACTCCCACTCGCCAATACGCCCCTTCATCTGCATTGCGTGAACATGCCCCGATAGTACCAAATCGCCATAGCCAAGAGTGGATATTTTACGCCACAACTGTGGCATATGCGATAGTGTGATATTGAACTTATCACTCGGAACGCCCTCATATATCGGTCGCAAATCGAGCGAGTCGGCAACACTTGCCGAATGGCGATGTTCGAGCAGTTCCCGTGAGAAGGCTATGCCTGTTATAGTTATCGTATCGCCACATCTTGCCAATATCTCGGTTGCATCGTTCGATACTCTCCACCCCATAGAGGCTATGCGCTCCGTAAGTTGGCGAGTATTCTCCTCGATTGGCAACGCTATAGTATCACGAACATACACCCCGGTATCGTGATTACCAAGTATCGCCACCACACCATCACGACTCTCTATACCCCCAAGAATGTTCTGCAAACAAGGCGTAAGTTCGTCGTATCGTGCATTTATCAAATCGCCACCAAAGAGTACAAGGTCGGCATCAAGACTATTCACGCACTCAACCAAACTACGGCACATCTCAACAGATGAGGTCAAAGAGCCGATATGCAAATCCGAAAAGAACGCTATGCGATAGCCATCGAAGGCTTTGGGTAGTCGAGCCGAAACAATTTCAACACTTTTGACTCTCAAATCCTTTCGTGTGCGTACCACACCGACAACCAACACCCAAGCAACAATCGTGCAGAGCGTCGTACCGACTGCCCATTTCAGATAATTATTTCTAAAAAGAAGAATTCCGCCATAGAGAGCAAGGCGCGAGAGTGATAGTACGGTATAGATGGTCAGAAGCCACATCATCGGCACCATTGTCGGCATATCCGCTATCCACATCATCGCCATTGCGATGTAGGGCAATAGGTTTGAGCCTATCAAAAACAGAGCCGTACACCACCGACAGAGGGCGCAACCACACTTGGCGACATACCTCTTGTATGCCACCCAATCTGCCCAGACTACGAGCAACGAGAGGATGAAAATGGCGACTACGAACACTACTCTCTCTTTGGATTTTTAGGAAACCACCCCTTACGCACTCGTTCACGCTGGTCGAACAACTCCTTGATGCTCCAAAATGATGATGCCCCTACCACTGCCAACAGTGTAGACCAAAAAATATCAGCCACAAGCAACGAAGCAACAGTTGTGATAACGCCCACCAAGGCAAACGCCCACCAGCAACCTACTCCAAAGTAGTACTCGCCCTTAATAACAAGCGGATGAAAGAGTCCGATAATAAAGAATGTAGCAACGCCAATAATTATACCAACAAAATGCAACTCCATAATTCGATATCTATTTTTTTGCAAATATAACAAAAAGTGGCAACTCGAAAGTTGCCACTCTTAAAAAAAGTTCTCCGCAAACTACTTTTTAGCATCCATCTCGTTTGCCTGCTGGCGATACTTCATAATTTTACGAGCCTCACGAGATACCTTCTCGTCAACTTTATAGAGTTTCATCACCTGCAAAGGCTCGATGACCTCCGCAAAGATAAGAATATAACGCTGTTTAACCGTTGCTGTCAAAATCTGATTAGCCAGACGAGCCGATACAACTTTCAAGGCGTTCTCGTTGGTAATCTCCTCCTTCTTGGTGCGAGCATCCTTATTCGAGGATGTTACACGACCAATCTCCTGACGATACTTGCGATAGACGGGGTCAAACTTCTCCATCTGCGCATCGGTGAGTGTCAATTCGGTTTTGAGCAACTCCAAGCGAGTCTGCATCAACTGCTCACGCTGAGCCTTATGAATAGCCTTCTGCTCCTCGGTCATTTGAGGTCGCTCCTGTGCAAAAACATTTTGCGCAAACATTGTAGCAATAGCCACTAACAAAACAAAAATACGCTTCATAATCCTCTATTTTATTAGGTTATACAAATTTACAATCTGTTCTCCTCCTCCAAGTAGTAGCCACTATCAACCACCAAGTCGTAGATAACCTCCTCGGATACGCCCTGCATCTCATTAATCAACTCCTCCATTGGGCTTTGCGGGTGGAAAATTTCATCGCTGAACTTCACCAAACCAAAAACTCCAACAACCACTACCGCCACAACAGCCACAACACTCGCCCAATGCCAATGCACTCGGCGTGGACTTTTCTCGACAGGGTGAGCCAACTCACGCACTGCCATCTTTGCACGATACTTTGCAGTCGCTATCGTACCCTCCTCTATTTTAAACGGCATCTGCTTCATATTCATAAACTTACTCATCAATCTCTATAACTCTTACCTGCTCCTTAATTTTTTGTACGGCGTAGTGATAGTTCGTTTTCAATGTCGATACACTCTGTCCCGTAATCTGCGAAATCTGCTCGAACGACAACTCATCGTAGTAGCGCATATTAAAGGCTAATCGTTGCTTGGTTGGTAATGCCAGAACCGCCTTTTGCAAGCGTACTACAATCTCGTCTGCCGAAGGGTCAACCTCCTGCTCGAAGGTAGCAAGCAGATCTCCTCGCACCGAATCTATCGAGGAGAAAATGCCTCGTTTGCGTCTGCGCAACGCCTTGATTGCCTGCGTTGTGGCAATGCGATACATCCACGCCGTCAAAGAACTCTCCGCCTCACCTCGGAACTCCGAAATCGAAGTGTAGGCACGAACAAATGTCTCCTGCAAAACATCTTCGGACTCTTCGTGCTGAACAACCACACGACGGATATGCCAATAGAGCCTCTCGCTATACTGCTCAATCAGCCAGTCGAACGCCTCGACCTCATTGCTCTTCAATCGAGCAATCAATTCTGCCGTATCCTTCTTCATCTATCCGAGTTCGTCTAATAAGATAACTCTTTGGGCAAAAAGTTAAATTTCATTTTAACAAATTTACAAAAAATTTCGATTTCTTGCAAAGAGTGCATCAAAGAGCATAAAGAATTTAGGGAGTTTAATGATTGTTGAATTATCACTAAACTCCCTAAATTCACTATCAACTTATTGACGAAGGTAGCGAGAGCGCAGCATAGTAGACCTATGTGAGCATCTCGCTACCCGAAGTGCAGTGCAAAAAGAGTCGATTATTTACGCTCGTTTTCCCATTCGAATGGCGCAAATACAGCCGCTTTATTCCTCCAAGTAGGCTTGCGCAGTGCGTAGATTATAAATGGAAGGATTATTACAATGAATGCACCTCCAAAGAGTACTGAATACCATACAGTTGTACTTCCGGTAGCAATCTGTGCAGGTGGGATAAAACTAAGCACAAAGGCGAGCAAAGAGCCGAGAAAACCTACACCTGCTATAATCCACATAGTGGTATTACCGCCAAGGCGGAATGGGCGCTCCTTCGCAGCACGGCGATAGCGCAAAACTATTGCAGAGGCGAACATAAGCATATACATCACAAGATACAAGAGTGCTGTAAGTTGCGACAATATCTGATAGAACGACTGCACAGATGGCATAACCACAAAGAGAAGCGCCAAAAGTGTTACTACACAACCCTGAATAAGTAGGATATTACGCTGTACGCCATTGCTGTTCTCCTTCTGGAAGAATGGTGGGAGGTAGCCCGCTTTACCCACAGCAAAGATACCCTTTGAAGGGCCCGACACCCAAGTCAGCACACCTGCCAACACTCCGAACATCAACGCAATAGCGATAATTGGCGATGCCCACGACATCTTGAAGTAGGAGAGATAGTTATCGAAGCCTACGAGCAATGACTGCGTCAGATTGACCTCTTTGGCAGGGATAATAAAGCCCAAAGAGAATGTTCCGAAGACAAAAATCAGCACCGTAACGAGTGCGCCCAAAATAATAGCCTTTGGATAGTTTCGGCTTGGATTATCGACCTCCATAACATGCACACCCATCATCTCCATACCGGCATAAAACAGGAAGATACTACTTGCCAGCACCACATTATTCCAATTTGTCAAATCGGGAAAGAAGCCCTGCGACATATCCATATTGTTCTTGCCTCCCGTAGCGAGGTAGGCAATGCCCATAACGATAAGCAGAGCAGCAGGAATAATCGTACCGATAATACCGCCCCACTTACTCACTTTACCAACCCAATTCAAGCCTTTCAACGCCACAAATGTCGCCACCCAATATATGGCAAGCACCACAATTAGGGTAAAGACTTTGTTCGATGCGAGCGCCATATCGTGTGTCTGATCCATACCTATAAAGGCGATTGACACAGCACCAAAAGTGAGCACCGTAGGGTACCAAATAGTCGATTGAATCCACTGAATCCATATCGCCAAGAAGCCCATTCGTGCGCCCATAGCCTCGCCTACCCAACGGAACACACCACCCTGCTTATCAGAGTACATTGCAGCCAACTCCGCAGCCACAAGCGCCGTAGGAATGAGGAATACGATAGCCGCAAAGAGATAGTAGAATGCAGAGGAGAGTCCATAGACCGACTCCGCTGCCAAACCTCGCAGACTGACCACTGCGGTAACATTCATAATTGCAAGGGTTGCCACCGTAAGTTTGAACCCTGTCGTCTTTTTTACATCCATAGATTTTAATTTATTTGTTATCGCTTGGGGATATCGCAATAATTACGCCACATTTTTGGATATTATTGCAAAAATATCTAAATTTGCATCGTGTGTTTATATCCCTACCGATGGTAGGGATTACAAACAGATAGTTTGCAAAAAAACCAACCAACCATAAAATGAAAAAAATTTACTCTTTTTTATTGCTTGTAGCCACTCTCGCAGTTAGTTGTACTAACTACAACGAGATTGACCAGACTGGCAAACAATCAGACCTAATCTCTACCATATCGGTAGAATTGGCTCAAACACCACGAACAGCACTGGGCGAGCGTGAAGATGGTTACTACCCTCTCTATTGGAGCGAGGGCGATGTCATCGCAGTAAATGGCGTATGCTCTGGCGAGGCACAGATTAATACACAAAACAGAAGCGTCGCTAAATTCGACCTTCTCACCGAGCATTCCTATCCACTCTCAATCACCTACCCTTACACCTCCTCGACATCAAAGAGTGCCCCTACGGTTATCTTCCCAGCCGAGCAGAGATACACAGAGGGCACATTCGACAATGGTAGCGCTCCGCTTTACGGTTATGTAACCAACTCCTCCGAGAATATCGTATTGCACCACCTCGCAGGCGTATTGCGTTTCCCGATGAAGAGTTCCGACAAGAGCGTCGTTCTCGACCGCATTGTTATAACCTCTGCTAATGGTTCAAAAATCGCAGGAGAGTTTACCGTAAACTGCACAAACGGCGCACTCACACCAAGCAGCAATGCCGTAAGTTCGGTTACATATACCCTTCCAGAGAATTTCATCCTCTCCTCGGATAAGGAGTCTGTATTATACATCGCCCTTCCTGATGTTAATGTCGGTAATTGCACCGTAGAGTTCTTCGATGGCAATGGCGGCAAGATGTCCAGCACTTGGAATAGCAACAACCTCACCGCAGGCAAGGTAAACGCATTCCAACCTATAATATACAAGCGTGGCACCACCTTCGCACTCACCACTTGGTCGGTGGAGGAGGATTGTCTTGATATAAAAATTTACGCTCCTACCGTATATGGTTATGTTAAGGATAGCAACGGAAAGCCTATCAAGGGTGTAGCCGTAAGTGATGGATTTCAGGTTGTAGCCACCGACAGCAACGGTTACTATACTCTCGAAAATGTAACCAAAGATACTTGGTTCATCTACATCACCATACCAGCCGAGTACGAAGTCCCTATCAACGAACTCGGACAGCCGTGCTTCTACCAGAGTTATCCGGGCAACTCGGCTCGATTTGACTTCACCCTCACTCCTCTGCCGGGTGGTAAGGAGAAGGAGTTTGCACTCTTCACATTTGCTGATCCACAGGTTTCAGATTCAAATCAATTGGTGCGCTTCAACAATGAGGCTATCCCAGGCGTGAGGGCTCACTACAACACCTTCGACATACCTTGCTACGGCATCACCCTCGGCGACATCATATCGAACAGCGTAGGTAACAACGACGAGGTCTTCCGTACAAATATGCGAGATGGTTTCCATATCAATAAGGTTGGTATGCCGGTATTCCAGGTTATGGGAAATCACGACTGCATCTACTGCTCGGCAGAAAATACCATCCAGGCAGATGATAGAAGTTCGACCTTCAACCTCAAAATGCAACGCAACCACGAAGAGGTATTTGGCCCTGCAAACTACTCATTCGACCGTGGAGATCTCCACATCATAGGAATGCGTGATATTGTATACAACAATCCGAACGACAACAGCAAACACTCATTAGGATTCTTGCCTGAGCAGGTGGAGTGGTTACGACAGGATTTGGCACTCGTACCAAAGAGCAAGAAGGTTATTTTGTGTGTTCACATTCCTATCTACAACCAGAACTCAAACTACACACAAGAAGTTCTCGGATTGCTCAACGAGTACACTGATCCCCATATTATTTCGGGACATACCCACTACCAACGACTATACAGCCACGCCTACAACAATAGTTCTTGGACAAAAATCTACGAGCACAACACAAATGCATTGTGTGGCATTTGGTGGGCGGCAAATATCTCGGCAGATGGTACACCAAACGGCTGGAATGTATTTATCAGCAACACCTCCGACAAAGCCAAGGCTTTCCGTGATTGGTACTACATCGGCTATAAGACGACTATGAACGAGCGTTCTCACCAGATGCGTCTTTATCGAGGTAACGCCATCACTGGCGCAGCGACACCAGCAGATTACACCGGCAATGCCAAGGGCTACTACAAATTCAACTTTGCCGACAATGTGATATTGGCAAATATCTACAATGCCGACTTTAACTGGACAATAGAGGTATACGAGGATGGTGTTAAGACCGGAAATATGACTCATATCACCAATGCTGTTGGAGTTTCGTACAAGAACAAGAGCGGAAGTGGAACTAAGACAAACCCATACTATGTAAACTATACTGATAGTAGCCTTGATCTATATGCGCAAGGACTCTTTATAGGTATTCTTGGTCGCATAAAGAGCGATGGCGTAACCCCAAGCAGTGGATCTTGGCAGCGATGCTACCATATGTACAAGTACACCTTGAAGAACAAGAACGCTCAAAAGATTGAGGTTGTAGCGACCGATCCGTTTGGCAATGTCTATCGTGAGAGTAACTTCCAAAATTGCACAGATTACACCTATTCAAAGAAGTAGCATCGAGGGTATAAGGCACATATTTTGCCACATATACACCCAAATATAATAGAGATGAGAGCAACGATATTTGCACTTATATTGATTTTTTTCGGCTTTGGTTGCACGCCAAAGCCGAAAAAACATACGCCCAAGAGTTACCATTTCCGCTTTGTCGAAGCACCCGCAATGGCAACCGAGGAGCAGCAGGTGGCATATATGCGCGACCACTTCTGGGATAAGTTCGACTTTGCCGATACGCTCTACACCACAAAAGCCGATACTACGGAGATAATGCGTGCATACGCTGCCTATGTTGCCAACTTCGTAGGTCCTCTCAATCAGGAGCCGATACGCAAATTGATGAAGAGGGCTTCGGTGTCGAAAAAGATGTTCGACTACTTCGTTATGCTGGCGGAGAAGGTATTACACGACCCCAACTCGCCATATCGCAGCGATGAGTTGTATATCGCAGTTTTGGAAGCGCAACTTGCATCACCCTACTACGACAAATACGAGAAGATGGCACCCGAGTACGACCTGCGTGTAGTGTCGCAAAATCGCATCGGACAATCCGCAAACGACTTCGACTACACAGACCGTACGGGGCGCACTCGCAATATGTACTCGCTGAAAAACGACTTTGTGATAGTCTATATCAACAACCCTGGTTGCGCAATGTGTCGAGATATTACCGAAGCATTGAAGCAGTCGCCGATTATCTCCGACCTCCAACAACAGGGGCGATTGAAGGTGTTGGCAATCTATCCCGATGAAAATCTCGACGAGTGGCACAAGCACCTCTCGGATATGCCTGCGGAGTGGATAAACGGCTACGACAGAGGTTGTCGCATCGAGCGCGAAAATCTCTACAATGTGAGTGCTATCCCTGCACTCTACCTCCTCGACAAAGAGAAAAAAGTTCTTGTCAAAGACTCTACCAATGTCGGTGAAATCGAGTTTTGTCTAACGAGGAATTAGGAGTTAGGAGTTTCTATCAAATCAAAAAATACATTTAATTGTCAATTATCAATTGTCAATTGTCAATTAAAAAAGCTAATAGCTATATATAATAGGTATATTTATCGTTTTTCG
>JAEIGA010017988.1_pt1 | contig 10763 bp, 9 predicted proteins | sample 9270691 | NCBI WGS metagenome assembly JAEIGA01 (sample SAMN17057246, study PRJNA624740) | gut metagenome | biome: biome; isolation source: fecal sample | host: Bos grunniens | place: China: Xizang | collected 2019 | reverse complement strand
CTGGTTGTTGAACTGGCTGACAGCGGTGAACATCTGACGCCTGTAGTCGTTCTCTTTCTGCTGTACCTGCGCCCTGACCACTTCCTGCGCCGCTTTTGCCTTCTGCACCTTTCCCTTGCCGAGGCCCCAGTCGAAGATCGGGATGCTGAATGTGACGCCTACTGTCTCCTGATCGAGAAGGTCCTTGTATGCCTGAGGGAATTCCGGTCCGGTCTGCGACATTCCGAACCGTGCGTTCAGTGCGAATGAAAAGCCTCGGGACGCCCTGGCATATGCGACGTTGGATTCGGCATTGAGCAGCATGAGTTCATTGTCGAGGCTGAAGCTTGAATTGTTGAGGGACTTGTACATTACAAGGTCGTAATCCATCTGGATATCAGGAAGTTCCTCTTCCAGTACGGGCTCGATGACGAATGATTCGTCGTATCCGAGAAGTGAGTTGAGCATCATCTGGGCCTCGCGTACCTGCACGGCTGTCTCATTGATAGATATGCTGTCGTTGAGCATCCTGAGCTCCAGCTGAAGGTATTCGGCACGTGTCACATTTCCCAGCTGAAGCCTCTCCTTTGCGATGCGGAGCATCTTGCCGGAATTATCGAAATTGCTTTTGCTGATCTCATTGTTCATATGTGCCAGCAGGAGGTTGTGATATGCGTAAACGGCGTTTATCGTGATGCCTTCCATGCTTTCGAGATAGTCTCTCTTGCCTTTTTCATATTCCTTCGGCTCGATCTTCTTGTCCCATTTGAACTGGTTGTATGTGAAGAGCGGCTGATAGTATGATACGGTCACAGGCCTTGAATACCATGTCAGGCTTTTGTTTGATCCGAACTGGTCGATTCGCGAGAGATCGGAAAACACCGAGAGTGTACCGCCTGTGAATGTGATGTTCTGGTTCATCTGCACTCCGATGCCATTCTGAAGGTTGTTAGAACTAACATATTTGAGGCTTCCGTCGTCAGGGTTCTGAAGAAGGGTAAGCGAACGGTCGAAGTTCATGATGTCGCCGTAAAGGTATAATGACGGAAGCCTGCTTGCCTTGTATGAACGGTATGCCCAGTATGTGGAGATGAAGGATTGCCTTGCCTGAAGGGCTTCCACAGACTGGGTGCGGGCTGTATGGATCGCTTCCGACAATGTCATCTCGCTTTGAGCCGAAGCGGAGGCTGCAGCAAGAATAAGGGCTATTACGGAAAATAATCTGATTTTCATGGTTTATTATGTAATAATAAGGTCGTTTTGTTACGGTTTGCCAAAATAGTAAGCATTAGTCGTGCCAAACTATTCAACATGTTGATAATCAGGTAATTATATATTTTGCCAAAAATCAAAAGTGTAAAGAAATTTTACACTCGGTGTAAAGAAATTTTACACTTTTACAATTCGTGCGTATAATGTTCGGAATTATTTTTGAATCGGGTCCGCAAGATGAACTATACAGATGGACATAGACCGGATGATGCATTTCTGATGGCTGAAATAGCGCTCGGACGGCAGGAGGCCTTGAGGCAGGTCATGGACCGTTATATGCCCATGGTGTCCAGGACTTCCTACCGTATCCTGTGCGATATGCCCGACAGCGAGGATGTCACGCAGGAAGTTTTCATAAAGGTCTGGAGGAATGCATCCCGGTATGATCCGCGCTACAGCATTTCCACATGGATCTACAGGATAACGGTCAATCTCTGTTATGACCGGCTTCGGCGAAGGCGCTTTATGGACGTCTTCTCGATCCGGCCGGCAGTCTACGAGGCATCAGCTCCGACTGCACTTTCTCCGGAGGAGGATTTCATTACGAAGGAGACATGGGCGGTATTCTGCAGGGCATCTCTGGAACTTTCTCCGAAGCAAAGAACCGTCTTTACCCTCCGGGACCTGGAAGGCCTGTCGACGGAGGAGACCGCATCAATAACGGGAATGACGACGGATCAGATCAAAAGCAATCTCCATTTTGCAAGGAAACGTATAAGACAAGAACTTGAAAGATATGGGAAAGTCAGATGAGTACATTGAATATGAGGCCTACATGCGTTATCTCAAGAAGGTGACAGGGGAGCAGGCGGACCAGCAGAAGATGAAGGAGGCGGTTCTCTCTCAAACCGTGGAAAGGACGGAGCTTCATACGGCCCTCATCCTCCTCAAGAGGCTTTCGGCTGCAGCTGCAATCGTTATCATATGCGCATTGGGAATGGCCGGATTTGCCTTGGCCTCATCGTCCGGAACCAGGGGCGACGAAGATAATCTCTGGTGCCGGGCGCGGATTGAGGGTAGGGATTCAAAAGGTGGGATGAAGCTTTATGAGGCTTATGAACATTCGAAGCATATAAGGGAGAAATTCTTATAGGAGAGACTGTCATGAAAACTATTTACATATTTGCATCATTACTTTCGGTAATTGTTATAAATTCCTGTACTACATATTATTATGTGCAGACTGATGTCGGCCGGGACTTGTCTGTCGAGAGGTCTGTCTATACGTCAGGCACGGATGGCGGTAATGTGGTTTTCCCGTTCGATCCGGCTGATGGATGGAAGGTCGCCGATGTCGGCTCTGCCTTTGAAGTGGACTTCCATGATGTGAGGGAAAAGATGGGCCATGTGGCGCGGAAGGAGGCTTCGGAGATAGGGGATGTGCTTGTCGGAGAGAAGGGGGATTTCAGTCCGCTTCTGTCGGCGGAGGAATCGCTTGACAAACGGTTCAGATGGTTCTTTACTTATTATGATTATCGTGCGGATTTCAAGGGAATGAGGGATATGCTCCCGCTTCCGTATGAGGGCTATTTCACCCAGGAGCAGCTGGAACTGTTCTTCAGGGGAGGAAATCCTCCGGGAGACTGGAACGGAATCGAGATGTATTATCTTCTTGATGACATCAATCAGAATTTCGCGAAATGGTATTCGGATGCCACGTATTTCGTGCTTTGCGATATCTTCGAGCCGTTCTGCACTCCGCAGCAGGTGGCGGTGCTGGATGCTTCGAAAGAGAAGTTCATGGAGGGGATTGAGCGCGAGGCCATGTTTGCTATGCAGCCTGATGAATTCGAGGACAGGCTGGCTGTAGTGGCCCCAGAGGCCGGATTCGGAAGGATTTATGAGGAGAATGCAGCGGCTGTAGATGAGGCGTATGAGAGGGAGGCGAGGATCATCGATTGTTTCGAGGAGTCGTTCGTCTATTCGATTGATATGCCGGGTCGGTATGTGGAAGGGAATGCGGAGAATTTCATCGATAGGAATCCGTCATGGAAGGTCGATGCGTACAGGCTGATGTATGGCGATCTCGTTCTTGAGGCGACATCGAGGAAGGCGAATATATGGGCATTCATACTGACATTTGCAGCCATTGCCCTGATTCTTCGACCTTTCTCGAAATTTTATTAACTTTGCGGCCGAAATAAGATTATTGCCATGAAAAGACTGTTTTTTATCATAGCTTTACTGCTTCCGGCCCTTTCTTTTGCCCAGAACGAGAAGACTTTGCTTCATCATGATGATTCTATACCTTCGATGATCGAGCGCATGATCGCGCAGAAGGATTCTGCAAAATGGGGCGGATACCAGCCAAGGCGCATCACATCCCATATAAACCTCGAGTTCGTTACATCGGCCAATGCATATCTCACGGAAGGTAATTTCGATGAGGCTTCTTTCAAGCTCAACCGAGTGAGGCTCGAAATGTACGGAAGGCTCAATCAGCATCTTTCTTATCATTTCCGCCAGTCATTCAACAAATACAGCAATCCGCACTCTGTCGATAATCTTTCCTCATCGATAGAATATGCCAACATCAAATGGCATCAGAGCGATTTCTTCGAGCTCGTTGCCGGTAAGCAGTTCGTTGCTTTCGCTGGTTATGAAGGATATCTCAATGCTTTGGAAGTCAGGGAGTTCTGTAACTTCAATGATAATGTTGCTGTATATCAGGCAGGACTCATGGGAGTCATGCATCCGAGCCCGAACCATCAGTTCACCCTTCAGGTGACAAACATCAGGAGCGGCAGCGACAGTGACCATTTTGTGTATGGACTTCCGGAAGGCGTCGAACCGTCGAAATTCCCGATGCTGGCTACAGCCAACTGGAACGGATGGTTTGCTGACAAGGCTGTCCATCTCATGTATTCGGCTTCGGCCGGCCAGCTCGCCAAGGGACAGAACATCTACTATCTCATGTGCGGTAACATCTACGAAAAAGGCCCTGTTGTGGCTTATTTCGACGCCCTTTATTCGCGAGAGGCCATTGACAGCCAGCAGCGCATCACGACCCTCCAGGGCCAGAACAGGGGCTCTCTGCCTATGACAGCACGCAACACCGAGCATCTTACATTCATCGCCAACTGCGACTACCAGTTCCATTCGAAATGGAACGCTTATGTCAAGGGTGCATATGAGACTGCAGGTGTGTATGAGGCAAACGGGATTTTCGCCAAAGGCAGATACATCACTTCATGGAATGCGCAGGCATGTCTCGAGTGGTTCCCGTTCAAGAGGGAGGAAGGTCTCAAGATCTTCGCACACTATGTGTATCATGGACACCACCTCACAGAAAATGCGCTGAATCTGAATGCTTATAAGCCTCATACCCAGCGCATTTCATTAGGTCTTGTCTATGTGATGCCAGTTCTTTAATCTTTCCTCATAAGCCTGTCTACTATTATAGCAATCGCCCCGTCGCCTGTGACGTTGCATGCCGTACCGAAGCTGTCCATCGCTATGTACAGGGCAATCATCAGCGCCAGTGCCTCCTGATCGAATCCAAGCATTGACTGAAGCAGGCCCAAAGAGGCCATGATCGCTCCTCCAGGTACACCAGGAGCAGCTACCATCGTGATTCCGAGCATGCATATGAAGCCGAAGAACATTCCGAAATCATAAGGCATCCCCTGCATGATCATGAGTGCTAGGGCGCATGCCGTGATCTTCAGAATGCTTCCTGACATATGGATTGTCGCACAGAGAGGGACTGTGAAACCGGCGATATCTTCCGATACTCCGTTCTTCCTGGTCTGCTCGAGGGTGACCGGGATGGTTGCAGCCGATGACTGTGTGCCGAGGGCGGTGAAATAGGCCGGCATCATGTTCCAGAGCAGCTTGAAAGGGTTCTTCCTTGCAAATCCACCTGCTATCGCGAATTGGAGGATGAGGATTCCGATATGGATGAGGAAGATGATTCCGATGATCTTGATGAATACCGTCAGGATCGAGAACACCTGTCCTACATATGTCATGTTAAGGAAGATTCCGAAGATGTAGAGTGGCAGGAGAGGGATGATCGCTGATTTTATTGTCTTGGTTATGACCTCTTCGAAGTCATGGATCGCGTTCTTGAGCGTCTGTCCTTCGATGGCTGCCAGACCAAGGCCGAGGGTGAAGGCCAGGATGAGTGCGGTCATCACGTTCATCAGCGGCGGTATGTCCACGGTAAAGAATGGTGCCAGCTCTTCAGCTGATGCGACTTCCTGAAGTGCTGCTCCGCTCTGGATCATTCCTGGGAAAAGTGCAGCTCCTGTGAGGTAGGATGTGAGGCCGGCGAAGATGGTGGAGCCATATGCGATCGCGACCGTGACAAGGAGCATCTTGCCGGCTGTCTTGCCGATGTCCGAGATGGCCGGCGCCACGAGTCCGACGATGATCAGAGGAATGGCAAATCCGAGGAACTGGCTGAAGATTCCGTTGAATGTAAGGAAAATCCTTACCATCCATGCCGGAGCTGCAAGGCCGAGTACGATACCCAGCGCTATCGCTATCAGAATCTTGCCGAGAAGGCCGATTTTAAGCTTTTTCATGTGGTTAACAAAAATGTTAATAGTAGGAATTATTTTGTTTCTTATATTGGTTATCAGTATATTATGATAAAACTGCTACCAGAACCTGTTCAGCTCCTGATTATACTCGAATCCGGCCTCATTCAGGATCTTTTCTATCTCATTACGGTCGATTTCGAGCTCGTCGCAGAGGTCGTCAAGGGTTCCGTAAAAGTCTCGCAGCTTCAGATTTGTCCAGCTCATCAGCATGGCCGGATCTTTGGGATAATTCGTCATGTCACTTCTAATTTTCTGCAAAGATAAGATAAAAAGAAAAGACTTTCCTATATTTGCATTTCTTAATCCCCGATGCTATGTATCAGTTCCAATGTGACTACAATGAAGGTGCGCATCCAAGGATAATGGAGCGCCTTATGGAGACCAATTTCGAGCAGACAGTCGGATATGGTGAGGACCATTATTGCGAGGCAGCCCGTGCCGCAGTACGCAAGGCTGCGGGCAGGGAAGATGTCGATGTGCATTTCCTTGTCGGAGGCACGCAGGCAAATGCTACCGTGATATCTTCCATCCTCCGTCCATATCAGGGCGTGCTCTGCGCGACTACCGGCCATATAAATGTACATGAAACAGGCGCCATCGAGCATAGTGGCCACAAGGTGCTTGCTCTTGAGGCTGAAGATGGCCTCCTTACAGCTGCTTTGATCCGTGGGGCAGTGGAGGCTCATTATGCCGAAGATGGTCCCGAGCATACCGTCCAGCCGGGAATGGTCTATATCTCGTTCTCATCCGAGGTCGGTACGGTTTATTCTCTGTCCCAGCTCCGCGAGATAAGCACGGTATGCCGTGAGTATGGACTTCCGCTGTTCATTGACGGTGCCCGTATGGGGTATGGCCTTGCATCCGAGGGATGTGACGTGACTCTGTCCGATATCGCCGCCCTGGCTGATGTGTTCTACCTTGGTGGTACGAAGCAGGGAGCGCTTTTCGGTGAGGCCGTGGTGATTGTGAATGATGCCTTGAAGAAGGATTTCAGATATTGCATAAAGCAGAACGGAGGCATGCTGGCCAAAGGCCGTCTCCTCGGCATCCAGTTCCTGACTCTCTTCGAGGACGGACTCTATTTCCAGCTCTCCGAGCATGCGGTTTCACAGGCCATGAGGATACGCGACGCATTTGAAAGCAAAGGTTTTGGTTTCCTTGTGCAAAGTCCTTCAAATCAGCAGTTTCCAATATTGGATAATGCTACTTTGGAGAGACTCTCTTCAGACTTCCTCTTCTCATTCTGGCAGAAGGTAGATGACTCCCACACTGCCGTGCGTTTCTGCACCAGCTGGGCTACCCGTCCCGAAGCCGTCGATGCCCTCATCGCCGCCCTCTGATTTTGTGGAGCGTAACAACTTGACTATCAGCGAATTCATATAACCCACGTGCTGCCAAAGGGGAGCACGTGGGTTGTGTTAAAGTGCTGGCTGCCAGCTGGTTGTGCTCCATAGCTTTATGGCCATAGGAGACCGTCGGGCGAGAGGGTGCTGGCGAGGTAGTCGTCGTACGAGCTGTAACGGGCGCCCATGGACTTCAGGTGCTGGGTTTCGAGCTGGCAGTCGATGATGCCGCCGCCTTGCGCCTGGATGTGGCGGGCAAGGTGGATGAGCGCGAGCTTTGATGCGCTTGGGACCAGGGAGAACATGCTGTCGCCGATGAATGCGCGTCCGCTCACGAATCCATAGAGTCCGCCGACGAGTTCATCGCCGTCCCATACCTCGACGCTCTTGGCATAACCATCTTCATTGAGCCGCATCCATGTGTCCAGAAGGTCCGGCCCGAGCCATGCGTTGTCTTCTTCTATGCGGTTGTCCGTACATGCGCAACCGGCAATCACGTCGGCGAACGCCTCATTGATGGTGCAGCGGTACCGGTGTCTGTTGATCATGTTCCTCATCGAGTGGGATACATGGATTTCATCGGCATGGATGACAAATCTTTCCTGCGGGGCCCACCATATTATCGGTTCAAGGCGGAAGGCGAAATATGGGAATATGCCCATTGGATAGGCTTTGGCCAGCCTTTCTGGCGTGATTTCCCCTCCTACGGCGTAGAAGCCGGAGGGGTCGCCATAGCGCGGGTCAGGGAATTCGGTGGTATGGTCAAGCTGGAATATCATATGGCTTCTATCTTGAACCCATCTTCGTTCACCTTGACAACTGCGGTGAATCCGGCCTTTTTCTCCCCGAACAGGATCTCTTTCATGAGCAGAGGAGTCAGTCGGGCGTTCAGGACACGTTCGATTTCACGCGCACCGTATTCTGGCGAGAATCCTTCCTTGAGTAGCTTTGAATATGCTTCCGGCTCAATCTCCAGCTTGACATTACGGCTGTCGAGGCGACCCTGAAGCTTCTTGATCTTGTCGTCAAGAATGAGGCTGGCCATCTTTTCGTCCATGTCATTGAAAACGACCACTGACGAAAGCCTGTTTATGAATTCGGGAGCGAATACATTCTTCACTTCCTTTGCCATTGCCTCTCCTGCATTGACCTTGCGCTCGAAGCCGACCGATGCCTTGTGGGCATAGCGCGCTCCAGCGTTGGATGTCATGATGAGTACGACGTTCCTGAAATCGACCTTGCGGCCTTTGTTGTCTGAAATGACGGCGTAGTCCATGACCTGAAGAAGCAGGTTGTAGATGTCCTCATGGGCCTTTTCGATCTCGTCGAGCAGAAGGACGCAATATGGATTCTTGCGGATCGTGTCAGTGAGGATGCCTCCGTCGTCATAGCCTACATAACCGGCAGGGGAGCCGATGAGCTTTGCAACCGAGTGTTTTTCAGAGTATTCGCTCATGTCGAACCTGTGGAGAGGGACATGAAGTTCCTGTGCAAGAACCTTGGAAAGTTCGGTCTTTCCGACTCCGGTAGGGCCGACGAAAAGGAAGCTTCCGATGGTCTTGTCACTGTCGAGCAGCCCGGCCTTTGACATCAGGATAGACTCCGTGAGCTTCTGGATGGCATTGTCCTGGCCATAGATCCTGTCCTTGATCCTTTCCTCAAGCCTGTAAAGGTCGGCGTTCGATGCACTGGTGCTGATGTCTTCCTTACAGAGATCCTTCAGCGCCTTCATCACACAGCTTTCGTCGACAATGTTGTATCTGACGGACTCGCTGTAGGCTCCGGCCTGGTCAAGCAGGTCGATAGCCTTCTCGGGAAGACGGCGGTCATTCATATGTCTGATGCTCTTTTCAATCGCAAATCTGCATACTGAATCTGAATATTTCGCCTTGTGGCTCTCCTGCAGTTTCCGGAACATGTTCTGGGTTACGATCCTGAAAGTCTCTTCTGCATCAGGCTCCTGAATCTCTATCCTATTGAACATTCCGAGGGCACCTGGGTTCAGGTTCTCTATCTTCTTGACGTCTTCATAAGTAGCAGACACAATGCATCTTATGTCTCCTGACTTCAAGTATGGGGTGAGCAGGCTGAGGATGTCCTTTGAACCGTCGTCATTCCTGCTGTTGCCGCCCAATGAGCGAAGGTCGTCGATATAGATGATGGTGTCTCCGGCCTCTGCAGCTCCGTCCATCACTTCCTTGATACGTATCTCAAGGTCGCCTCTGTACTGCGCGCCTCCGAGCAGGAGGGATGTGTCCAGCTCCATGATGTGCATGCCCTGAAGCCTTACCGGAACTTCCACTTCTCCATCCAGTCCTTCCTCCCATGAGGCTTCGCAATGCCTGTCCCAAGCTCTTTCGTCTTCCAACAGACGTGCAGCCTCCGCGGCGATCGCGGTCTTGCCGACGCCTCTTTCGCCGATGATCATCACGTTCGGCTTGCGGTATCTGCAGAGCGTGCGCATGATCTGGTTGAGCTCATCCTTCTTGCCGACAAATGTGCCCATGTCTTCCATCTCCTTGAAGAAACGTTTCCAGTTCCTAGCAGTTTCCGCTCCCTCAGTGTCGGAATAATCCAGAAGAGAATTAAGGAAATCCGGGATGCTGAATTCGAGGCAAGACTCGAGGTGGAATCTCGCGTAGGAGTCCTCCAGCTGGAATATCGCATAGATCAGGTGATGGGTCCTGATCATCTCTGACATCGCATTTGTGGCCGCATTGGCGGCTGTCTCGAACAGTTCCTTGAGCTGCGATGAGAACTCGATGGAAAGCTCCGTGCCTTCCGGAACACGGTCGAGGGAATTGATGTATTCGTATAGCTTCTCCTCCAGTTCCTCTGCCCGGCCGCACTTGTCAAGCGCCTCCCAGAAGTCGTGATTCAGGAGGAACCCGGCCAGGAGATGTTCCGGAGTAATGAATTCATTCCGCTTCTCTGTGGCTATCCCGTAGGCTTCCACGAGGGCGGTCGTTACGTTTGCTGTCTGATTGATCGGCATTTTACCAGATGTTTATTCTTTCTTCAGGAGCGAGGTACATTGCGTCGCCCTCCTTGATGTCAAATGCTGTGTAGAAATCGTCGATGTTCTTGAGTGCTGCGTTTACGCGCCATTTTCCAAGTGAATGGACATCGGTCTTTGTCCTGCGCATGATCTCCTGCGGTCTGAGGTTCTGCGCCCAGAGGTTTGCGTATCCGATATAGAAACGCTGGTTATTGGTGAAACCGTCGATGTCTGCAGGGGTTTCCTTGCCCTTGAGAGTGTTCATGTAAGCCTGATGTGAAACGAGGAGACCTCCCTGGTCTGCGATGTTTTCGCCGAGGGTGTAGCTTCCGTCAGCATGAAGCGAGTCGAGCACGATGATCCTGTCATACTGCTCTACAAGCACTTTCGCGCGCTCATTGAACTTCTCTGCGTCTTCTTCTGTCCACCATGCGCTGAGGTTTCCGTCCTTGTCGTAATTTCTGCCCTGGTCGTCAAATCCATGGGTCATTTCATGGCCGATCACCACTCCGATGCCTCCGTAATTCACTGCATCGTCAGCCTCTGCGTTGAAGAACGGCGGCTGAAGGATCGCTGCAGGGAAGCATATCTCGTTGGTGGTAGGGTTGTAGTATGCGTTGACTG
>JAEIGA010017987.1_pt1 | contig 10763 bp, 7 predicted proteins | sample 9270691 | NCBI WGS metagenome assembly JAEIGA01 (sample SAMN17057246, study PRJNA624740) | gut metagenome | biome: biome; isolation source: fecal sample | host: Bos grunniens | place: China: Xizang | collected 2019 | reverse complement strand
ACTTGGTATGTGCCCAATAATATGGCTATTTGTCTTTCGGGCGATTTCAATCCTGATGAGATGATTGCTACAATTGACAAATATTTTGGTGGTTTACAACCTAATCCAAATCTTCCAAAATTGAAGATGCAGGAAGAGCCCGAAATCAGTGAACCGATTGTTCGTGAAGTTTGGGGATTGGATGCTGAAACAGTAGCTTTGGCATGGCGCTTCCCTGGTGCTTCAAGTCAGGAATTTGAATTGCTTACCGTACTTAGTGATGTAATGTATAATGGTCAGGCTGGTTTAATTGACTTGAATTTGAATCAGCAACAGAAAACTTTGAGTGCTTATGGTGGTGCCATGAGTTTGAGTGACTATTCCATTTTCTTAATGCAGGGATATCCAAAACAAGGACAAACCTTGGATGAAGTAAAGGATTTGTTGCTTGCCGAAATGAAGAAATTACGTGATGGCGATTTTGATGAAGTATTGTTGAAAGGTACGCTCAATACGTTGAAACTCTATATGCAGAAGCAATTAGAAGAAAACGAAAGTCGTGCTGATATGTTTGTTCAATCATTTGTGAATGGAACTGATTGGGCGGATGAGGTGACGGCTATCGATCGTTTGTCCAAATTTACAAAGGAAGACATTGTTGCATTTGCGAACAAATATTTGAAGGATACTAATTTGGCAATACTTTATAAGCGTCAGGGAGCAGACCCTAATGAGAAGAAGATTGCCAAGCCACAAATCACTCCAATTGTGATGAATCGTGATACGGCCAGTGCTTTCTTGAAAGAAATTCAACAATCTATTGTTAAGCCAATTGAACCTCAATTCTTGGATTATAGTAAGGACTTGGTACAATTGAAAACACAAAAAGATCTTCCGGTTCTTTATAAAAAGAATGAATTGAATGATATTTTTGAATTGTCTTATCTGTTCGATATGGGTAACCGTCATGATAAGGCATTGGGTACAGCTGTTGATTATCTGGAATATCTAGGAACTAGTGATATGACACCAGAAGAGGTGAAGGCCCAATTCCATCAGTTGGGATGTTCATTCTATGTTTCAGCCGGAGCAGAACGTACTCGTATATCTTTGAGTGGCTTGAACGAAAATATGCCAGAAGCTGTTGCGTTACTTGAAAAGCTTTTAGCTGATGCGCAAGTAAATAAACCGGCATTCAATGGTATGGTAAACAATATTCTGAAGTCACGTGCTAATGCTAAACTTAATCAGTCACAAAACTTCTCCCGCTTGACTCTTTATGCACAATGGGGACCACAAAATGATGCAACAAACTTACTTAGTGCTAAGGAATTGATGGAAATGAATCCACAAGCTTTAGTTGATCGTATCCATAATTTATGCACTTATAAACATCGTATTATTTATTATGGTCCAAGTAATGAAAACGATGTTCTTGCTATGCTTGATAAAGAACACAAAACTCCTGAAACAATGAAGGATGTTCCTGCAGGTGTGGAATTTAAACAACAGATTACTGATGAGACTAAGGTATTCCTCGCCCCTTACGAAGCTAAGCAGATCTACATGTCTCAGATATCTAATAGAGGTGAAACTTTTGATTTGGGAATTGAACCGGCTCGTCAATTATATGTAGAGTATTTTGGTGGTGGTATGAATTCTATCGTGTTTCAAGAAATGCGTGAAAGTCGCGGATTGGCATATTCTGCTGGAGCAACACTAGCCAAACCTGCAGATTTGGAACAGAATTATATATTCCGAAGCCAAATCGCTACACAAAATGACAAGATGGTAGATGCTATTCATACATTTAATGATATTATTAATAATATGCCTCAATCTGAAGCAGCCTTCAATTTGGCTAAAGAAGGTATGATAGCTCGTTTGCGTACAGAGCGTATAACTAAAGAATCTGTCATATGGTCATATATTAATGCTCAAGAATTAGGATTGGATATTGATACACGTGCTCAGCTTTATGATGAAGTGCAGAAGATGACTTTGAAAGATGTCGTTGATTTCCAACAGAAGTGGGTTAAGGATCGCACCTATTATTATGCAATTTTAGGTGACAAGAAGGAACTTGACATGGAAGCGCTGAAGAAACTTGGCACAGTCATTGAACTGAAGACCGAAGATATTTTCGGATATTGATACTAAAAATAAGGGTGTGTAATTTATGTAAGTATCGATAATGTACATTAACTAATTATGCACCTATATTTCTAATGCAACGCAGCCGTATTTGTAAGCTCACAGATACGGCTGCGTTGTCTTACGAATACGGCTGCGTGAATTGGTATGACACGTCTCATTATCTATAAAAGTATCAAATCTCATGCAAGACATGCAAGCTATTCTTAACTATTTGTATATCAGATAGTTTTACTGTATATGTTCTTATAATACTTGTTGCAAGACATGCAAGATTCAGATTTTCCTTGCAAGCCTTGCAACAAGTATTTTTGTAACATGCCAGCACTAAATATTGTAAATCAAACAATTAAATAAGGCTTGCATGTCTTGCATGAGATTTTGTACTTTTATAGTTTTACCCCAATAGTTCTTTCACTTTAGCAGAGATGGCACGTCCTTCAGCCAAACCTGCCAATTTCTTTGTAGCAGCGCCCATTACCTTGCCCATATCTTTAGGACCTTCTGCACCTACTTCAGCAATGATAGCCTTCAAAGCTTCTTCCAATTCTTCTGCACTCATTTGCTTAGGAAGGTATGTTTCTATTACGGCAACTTGTGCCAATTCAGCATCAGCTAAGTCTTGACGTCCCTGTTCTTGATACAAGGTAGCAGAGTCTTTTCCTTGCTTCACCAATTTCTGCATAATCTTCAAGGCGGCATCATCGCTCAATGTATCGTTGGCTCCAGGAGCAGTCTTTGCTTCAAGGAATACCTTTTTGATATTTCTTAGTGTTTCTAACTTCACTTTATCCTTTGCCTTCATGGCATTTTTGATATCTTCGCTAATGAGATTAAATATATCCATAATATATGTTTTTTGATAGTTTAAAATTTAGAAAGTAATGGTACTACTTTCATTCTTCAATTCTTCCTCAATTTGTACTTCATCATTGGATGTTTTTGCTTGAATATTATCAAGCATTTCTTTGCTTCGTTGGAATGTCGGGATAGTTTCTACCATACTGATGATATTGTCATTGTCCAAATTTTCCTGAGTAAATATATATATATTCCGACGTGGTTTTCTTCGTATTTTTGCAGAACTATCTTTTCCATAAAAGCCTTCTCGTCTAATTCTTCTTTCTTCTTCTTTTTCTTCTTCTTCGGCTTTTCGTTTTTCTTCTTCAATGGTTCGCTTGCTCATACGTTCATCCATTTCTTTTACATGGATGTCTTGTACACCGAAACCGGTAGCTAGTAACGTAATCTTCACTTTGTCTTCTAATGATTCATCGATAGCAATACCGAATTTTGTTTCAAAATCACGGTTGAATCTGTTCATGAATTCTTGAACTTCAGCCATTTCGTTCATCATTAGTTTCTTTTTAGAACTATAGGCGATATTCAACAATACTTTTTTCGATTTGAAAATATCGTTGTTGTTGAGTAATGGGGAGTGCTGTGCGTTTTGAATAGCTGAAGTTACACGATTTTCTCCTTCGCCATAGCCCGTACTCATGATAGCTACACCACCATCTTTCAGTACCGTTTTTACATCATTGAAGTCGAGATTTACTTTACCGCGCATGGTAATGATTTCAGCGATACTTTTAGCTGCAATGGAAAGAGTATCATCAGCTCGGTCAAAAGCATCATCCAATGACAATTCACTATAGATTTCGCTTAAACGTTCATTATTAATAACGAGTAGGGCGTCGACGTTTTTACTAATTTCTTCAACACCGTCCAAGGCCTGGTCGATTTTCTTGTCACCTTCCCATCTGAATGGTATAGTTACAATACCTACAGTCAAAATATCCATGTCTTTGGCAACTTTAGCAATGAGTGGAGCGGCTCCAGTTCCAGTTCCACCTCCCATACCTGCTGTAATGAACACCATTTTGGTTCCATCATTGAGCATGTTTTGAACTTCCGCTAAACTTTCTTCTGTCGCTTCACGTGCTTTTTGTGGTCTGTTACCAGCACCTAAACCTTCATGACCAAGTTGTAATTTTACAGGAACGGGCGATTGCTCTAATGCTTTACTGTCAGTGTTACACACCACGAAAGCAACATCGTGAATTCCCTCTTTATACATGTGGTTCACAGCATTGCCACCACCTCCACCTACACCGATAACTTTGATAATACAAGATGTGGGAGCTGGGAAATCAAACGGCATTATATTATTATCTTCAGACATATTCCTATTGTTTTAGTATTATTAATATGTGGATTAATTAATCTTCTTCAAGGATTTTATTGAATATAGCAGCAAATTTGTTACCTATACTATTTTCTTCTTTCAACTTCTTGATTTCTTTTTCTAACGTAGAAATTGCACCTTCCTTTTCTGGGATTTGCATTTCACGTGCTTTGGATAATCGTTTCAGTGCTTCCTTGAACTTTTTATCTTCTTTGAATCCTTCAGCTTCTTTAAGTAGTTCTTCACATTCAATCTTTCGTTTCCGTTCTATTTCTGCAGCTTCCTTTGCTGCTTTTTCTGCGGCTAAAGCAGCCTCTTTTGCCCTTTGACGTTGCAGCTCTTCTTGTTTGCGGATTTCTTCCACGCTTTCGCCATCCATAGTGAATAGCTGTCCTTCGATATCTTTACGTCCTATTTCTTTTATGGGTTCGGGTGTAATTACTTCCGGTATAGCTAAACAACAATTCTCTTTCCCTGCAGCCAATAAAGCCATTAAAGTATTGTAACTTCCATCTTTGGGAAGTTCACTTCCTTTAATTACGTATTGTGTCTCTTTGGCTAAACGTATTTTTTGAATTTTTGTCCGTTTTGAGAATGCTTCCTCCAATTTATTCATATTTGAAGCTCCACCAGTCAATATTGCTCCTGCCATCAGATTATTTTCATAACCCGATAAAATGATTTGATTGGCAATATTGTCAAGTATTTCATTGGTACGAGCTTCTACAATATCTTCCAAAAGTTGAGCTTGAATACTACATTTGTTGTCCAGACTAAAAATCTTATTTTCATCATATTCCTCTGTTGGCTCAACATATGCTTTACCAAATTTTATTTTTAATGCTTCTGCATCTTCTTCTTCAATTTGTTGACTACATATATCCTTAGTAATATTATTACCTCCTAATGGGATAACAGCCAAATGTCTGAGAATATTGTTTCGGTATATGAGTATGGTTGTTGTATCTGCACCAAAGTCAACTAATACACATCCAGACCGTTTTTCGCTAGGTGTAAGGATGGCTTCGGCTAATACTAATGGAGCTATCAAATCGTCCGAATCTTCGGCTATTCCGATTGTTGCTTGTTCAAAACATTGAACAATATTTTGCTTGACACTGTTTCTCGCTATGATATTTAAAAATCTTCCTTCAATATGGTCAGTTTGAACACCAACAGGATCGATTGTTAAATCGAGCCCTACTTTGTATTCTTGAGGAACGACACCTAGAATTTGGTAACCCACAATTGGGGCCATACGGTTACTATCCATTAATGTATCAATAAGTTCTTGTGATACTTTGGTCTCTTCCTCTAAATGACGGACTTCAGTATTTCGTATTGTTCGTAGTGATTGTCCTGCTATACCAACATATACTTTACCTATTGAAGCCTTTAATGTCGATTCAAGTTTCTTGATTATCGAAGTAAGGCTTTGTGTTGTTTTGTCTAGATTATAAATAACTCCTTTTCTTATGCAGTCGGAGGATATTTCACTGGCCGTTGCCAATATCTGAATGCTACCATCGGGAAGTTTTTTCCCCGCTATGCCGGTAATCTTAGTAGACCCCAGCTCAATCGCTACAATAAAATCTGTTGCTGCCATATCTTACTTCTCTTTTTTGGTACAAATTATTTGGTTTTCAAATTCTAAACTTATGCGGCTGTACTTATTCCAACCTATTTGATTTAAAGCTTTTTTGTAAAAAGTTTCTAATCTTTCAAATTTTGAGTTATAATTCCCGGGTTTCCCTAAGAAAATTATATGTTCTCCCACTCTTGGAATTAATTCCAATTCCATATTAGGAGTGACATGTATTTGTTGTATCTGAGCTTGCCAAAAATTACTTTTTTGCAGATATTTGCCAAATTCATAAAGTTCTTTTGTCGCAAATGGGCGATTGACAGCTCCTGTCACAATGGTTACATTTGCAGAACTATTAGATAAAGGCATTGTATTTCCTTTTTCATCTAAGTAGTAATTATCACCATTGGAAGCCATAATACGCAAAATGGGTATTCGTTGGGTGATTTCTATTCCTATTCGCTGATTCAGAGTTCGGAAACATTCAACGTTGTCAATTAATGGATGACTTCTTAATTCGTCTTCTATTTCACGAGTGTTGATAATATCCATACTTTTACCCATAGGGGATAGTTTCTTTGTGGTTAATATCTTTAGGATTTCTTGTTTGGAAATAAATCCATAATCCACACTATCTTTAATGACCAACTCCAATCCATTACATGTTTGTTGGATTGGTTTGGCATTTAGAATAGTCACGGCAATAATCATATATCCCGTTAACACAAACAGAAACAGAAGTATGAATATCTTTTTAATCATTTTTCTTTTAATAAATCACAGATTTGAGGAGCATAATTATCAATGTCACCAGCGCCTAAGGTCATTAGAACTTCAATGTCCTTATCTTTTAATAAACTTAATAGGTCTTCTTTTTTGCAAATACATTTCTCAACACCTACTTGTAAATGGTCGTATATGAGTTGACTGCTAATACCTGGTATAGGTAGTTCACGCGCCGGATAAATTTCAGTTAGAATAACTTCATCCAAAAGAGAAAGGCTTTCAGCAAATTCTTTATAAAAATCTTTCGTACGAGTGTAAAGATGAGGTTGGAAAACCCCTGTGAGTTTTTTGTCTTTATATAACGCCCGCATAGAAAGTATACTTTGTTTAATTTCCTCTGGATGATGTGCGTAATCACTTAGGTATACTATTCTTTCATTTTTTATTTTAAAGTCAAATCTACGATCGACACCACGGAATGATGCCATCCCTGTTTTTATTTCATCAGCATTAACACCGCTAATTTGAGCTAATGCCATAGCGGCAATGCCATTTTCAATATTAATATATATAGGTACACCTAATTGGATATCATTGATGTTACCCAATGGAGAAATATAATCGAAAATAATATTCCCGTTACCTATCCGAATATTTTCTGCATGAAAATCACCTGAATCTATACTATATGTATAGCAATTTACTCCCTTTTGTAATTGTGGGGATAATTCTATACCTTCGCGCATTATGAGCGCACCATTTGGCTTTATTAAAGATGTATAATGACTAAAGCTTTCCAAATAAGCCTCTTTAGTTCCATATATATCCAAATGATCTGCATCTGTAGCGGTAATAATTGTTGCATATGGGGTCAACCAATGAAATGAACGGTCAAATTCATCTGCTTCAATCACTATATATTCACTTTTATCCGATAAAAGTAAATTAGTTCCATAATTTTTGGATATTCCTCCTAAAAAAGCGTTACATCCTACAGTTGATTGATGTAGTAGATGAGCAGCCATGGTGGAAGTTGTTGTTTTTCCATGTGTTCCGGCAACACAAAGTCCTTTGCCTGATTGAGTTAACATTCCTAATACTTGTGAACGCTTTTGGATTTCAAAACCATTGTTTCTGAAGAAAGTCAATTCGGAATGTGATTCGGGGATAGCAGGTGTATATATTACTAATGTAGATTCTTTTTGTAGGAATTCTGAAGGAATTAACTTGATATCATCCTTAAAATGGATGCAAGCACCTTCTTCTATTAATTTTTCGGTTAGTTCGCTTGACGTACGGTCATAACCACCTACTTTTATATCTTTTGATAAAAAGTAGCGTACCAATGCACTCATACCGATACCTCCAGCACCGATAAAATATACTGATTTTAATTTATTAGCATCCATGATCCCTTTTATATTGTTCTGCTAATTTGATTACTTCTCTTGCGATAACATTCGCAGAGTCTGTAAAAGCCAATTTAGAAATATTGTTACTTAAATTGTTTAATAACTCTGATTGGTTAACAGTCTCAATGGCTTTATTTATCAATAAATTCTTTGCCTCTATATCTTTCACATAAATAGCAGCATTCTTATTTACTAATGCTAATGCATTTTGGGTTTGATGGTCCTCTGCTACGTTTGGTGAAGGAACTAATATTACTGGCTTTGCCAACAGACAAAATTCAGAAATAGAACCAGCTCCAGCACGACTGATTATTAAATCTGCTGCTTGATAAGCTGTTGCCATATCACTGATAAAATCGGTAACATGAATCATAGTAGGACTACCTGCTTTAACATATGCTGCATGTGCCTCATTAATATAAATCTTACCAGTTTGCCAAATGAATTGTACCTCTGATTGTTTGATGATTTCAAGGTTTTCCATTAAGCATTGGTTTATAGTTCTTGCTCCTAAACTTCCGCCAAGTATTAGAATTGTTTTCTTCTTAGGATTTAAACCGAAAGTTTCGATTGCTTTTTCTCGGCTAATAGAATGGTTGATTAAGCCTTGTCTCACAGGATTCCCTGTAATAATAATCTTTTCTTTATCGAAAAACCGTTCCATACCATCATAAGCAACACAAATTTTATGAGCTTGTTTAGCTAATAATTTATTTGTGACACCAGCGTATGAGTTTTGTTCTTGTAATAAAGTTGGGATTCCCATCGAACCAGCAACTTTTAATGTCGGCCCGCTGGCATATCCACCTACTCCTACTGCAGCATGAGGATGAAAGCTTTTTATTATTTTTCGGGCCATCCTTTGGCTTTTAATTAATTTGATTAAAACAGGGATGTTTTTTAGTAAATTCTTTCGATCAAATCCAGCAACAGGAAGTCCTTTAATTTGATATCCGGCTGCAGGAACTCGGTGCATTTCCATTCTTCCTTCTGCACCTACAAATAATATTTCTGTTTCTGGTAATAATTCTTTGATGGCATTAGCTATGGATATGGCTGGAAAAATATGTCCTCCAGTTCCCCCTCCACTTATAATGATTCTTAAGTCCTTTTTCATAATCATATTATCTTCTTGCAAAGTTAGTAATATAACTTCTAAAATCTTTAGAATGAAGCCGATAAATTGTTAAACATCGTTGACATTTTCGTCTCTATTTCGAGTGTTTACTAATTCATATGCTTGCGAGACCAAAGTTTCAGCTGCCGTTTGAAGTTTTTCGTTGGCTAATTGTTCCTCCTTTTGTTTGCGCGCCTCTTCTTTTTGAATGACATAGCGGCTAACGCTAAGTATCATACCAATGTATGCGCAATTGATTAATGTGGAAGTACCTCCTTTACTAATTAAAGGTAAAGGCTGTCCTGTGACCGGGAATAATCCTACAGCGACCATCATATTCAACATTGCTTGACATACTAATAATAAGGCTATCCCCATAACTAAAAAGGCAGGGAAATATTTGTCACATCGCTTTGCAATTCTTCCAGCTCTAATAAGTAACCATAAATAGAGCATTACTATGAATGCTCCTCCCAATAATCCTAATTCCTCTATGACAATAGCAAAGATAAAATCGGAGAATGCCTGTGAGAGAAAATCACGCTGTACACTGTTCCCTGGCATTTTACCTATCACATGACTGGTTGCAATTGCAATGTTCGCATGAGCAATTTGTGCATCCTTATCTATATCGTATTTGGCAGCTGGTACGGCTTCTTTATCTTCAAAGAAACCTTTTATTCGACTTTGCCATGTTTCTACTCGGTGTAATCCAGGTATTTTATTATATACGGATGCAGGAGTAATCATTATTATACTGACAAATATAGTAAGCGCAATTCCAATAAGTGCGGTTAATTTTCCTAATAGTTTCCAAGGAATTCTTCCAATTAACATCATTAGGAAAACAACCCCAAATAGAAGAGCAGCCGTTGAACCATTTTCGGGTGCAATCAGAATAAATACGATTCCTACTATCCACATTATGTATTTGAAGGCTTTAGGATTAGCTCCATCTTCTTCTTGAAATTTGGAAAGAATAAATGCCGTCACTATGATAACTGCCATTTTAGCTAATTCAGAAGGCTGGAATTGTATACCAAAAAAGGTCATCCAGCGTGCTGCGCCATTCACGCGGTCACCTGTAATAATCCCCATCCCCATAACAAAAATGAGCAAAACACATGATAGGGGCAGAAGGAAGAAAGGTAAAACACTGAAATATTTGCAAGGTATATTATGTACAAGAACTACCACTACAGCTCCTACCATTAGAATGACACTATGTTGTGTGATAGGTCCCCAATGGTCTCCACTTTTATAAGTCAGCGTACTTGCTGCACTGAATACTTCAATGACAGAAATTAGGCAAAGGAATAGGAAGATAATCCAAATAACTTTGTCACCTTTGAATAAATCTTTTATCAGCCCCATACTTCTTATAGATTTCTAACACATTGTTTAAATTGTGTACCTCTGTCTTCGTAACTTTTGAATAAGTCAAAACTTGCACAACATGGACTTAACAATACAGTCTCTCCTTTCTTTGCCATTCTATATGCAGCGTCAACTGCTTCTTGCATGCTTTTAACATCTTCAATAGGCAGCCCGAATTTATCAAAGAAATTGTGTAGCTTTTCATTGTTGATGCCCAAATAGATT
>JAEIGA010017986.1_pt1 | contig 10763 bp, 8 predicted proteins | sample 9270691 | NCBI WGS metagenome assembly JAEIGA01 (sample SAMN17057246, study PRJNA624740) | gut metagenome | biome: biome; isolation source: fecal sample | host: Bos grunniens | place: China: Xizang | collected 2019 | reverse complement strand
GTCGCTGGTGCACAAACGAAAAGACTGCAATGGAGACTGCATTGGGTATGTCTTTTGCAGGCAAACGTTCACTTGTTTGTATGAAACACGTAGGTATGAATGTTGCTGCCGATCCATTTGTAAATTCATCTATCACAGGTGTAAACGGTGGTCTTGTAGTTTTGGTTGCAGACGATCCGTCTATGCACTCATCACAGGATGAACAGGATTCACGCTACTACGGTAAGTTTGCACTTATTCCAATATTCGAACCATCTTCACAGCAGGAGGCTTACGATATGATGGAGTATGCATACAACCTTTCAGAGAGTTTGAAACTTCCTGTAATGATGCGTACAGTTACACGTCTGGCACACTCCCGTGCAGTGGTAACACTAAAACCACAAAGAGAACAGAACAGACTTAACCCTGTTGAAAATTCAAGAGACTGGGTACTGCTTCCTGTAAACGCAAGACGCAGATATGCCTCTCTTATAGAGAAACAGGAGGAGATTATGAATCTCTCTCTGGAATCACCATTTAACAGCTATAAATCGGAAACTAAAGAGTATGAAATGGGTGCAATTGCCTGTGGTAATGCATTCAACTATCTGCAGGAGTGCTTCCCTGATGGAATTCCTTTCCCTGTTCTGAAGCTATCACAATACCCTATCCCAACAAATATTGTACTTACAATGGCCGAACAGTGCAAATCACTGATGGTTATTGAAGACGGACAGCCATTTGTTGAGGAGCAGATAAAAGGTATGTTGCCTACTGAATGCAATATTGTAGGACGCCTGTCAGGCGCACTGCCACGTACAGGTGAACTGAATCCGGATATAGTTAAGGCTGCATTTGGCATACCGGTATTACCTCATGCCGATGTTGCACAGAACATAGTGGCACGCCCACCTGCACTTTGCCAGGGTTGCGGCCACCGCAATGTTTACGAAGCTATCAACCTGGTACTTAAAGAGTACGAAGGTTCAAAAGTGTTTGGCGATATAGGTTGCTATACACTTGGCGCACTGCCACCATATCAGGCACTTGACAGTACAGTAGATATGGGTGCTTCCATCACAATGGCCAAGGGAGCTGCCGATGCAGGCATCTTCCCTGCAGTAGCTATCATTGGCGACAGTACATTTACACACTCAGGTATGACAGGCCTGCTGGATGCTGTAAATGCAAATGCACCTATCACAGTGATTATTTCCGATAACCTTACAACAGGTATGACAGGCGGACAGGATTCTGCCGGTACAAATAAATTTGAAGCTATCTGTAAAGGTATTGGTGTAGATCCGGAACATCTGAAAGTGGTTGTTCCACTGCCACAGAATATGGAAGAGATTACCAGAATTTTGCGAGAAGAGATTAACTATCGCGGACTATCTGTAATCATCCCACGCAGAGAGTGTATTCAGACATTAACTCGTAAAGCTAAAGCAAAGAACAAGCAATGAAAACCGACATCATATTGGCAGGCGTAGGAGGACAAGGTATCCTCTCTATTGCCACAGTAATAGGACAGGCCGCTCTGGAAGAGGGACTATACATTAAACAGGCTGAAGTTCATGGAATGAGCCAGCGCGGTGGCGATGTACAGTCAAATCTGCGTATATCGGACCAGCCTATAGCAAGCGATCTTATTTCACTTGGTCAGGCAGATGTGATAATTGCCATGGAGCCTATGGAGGCGCTGCGTTACAAACAGTATCTGTCAACAGATGGCTGGATTATAACATCTTCAAATCCATTTGTAAACATCGGCAACTATCCTGAACTGGAAAACATCATTGCAGAACTGAAAGCAATGCCTAATGTTGTTCTTATAGATACAGAAGCACTGGGCAAAGAGAACAAAATGCCAAAGGCAGTGAATATGATTCTGCTTGGTGCTGCATCGAGAGCGCTTAACAACATCAGTTTTGAGAAACTTGCAGAGAGTATCAAATCTATCTTTGGCCGCAAAGGCGATGCCATTGTAGAGATGAACATCAAGGCATTGGAAATAGGTAAAAACTGCCAGTAATTTAAAATAAAGATGAATACAGTCATCCCAAAAGAGATAATAGACAACTATTTCAAAGAGATTGAGATAGACAATCTGAACCGTGCTTCCATACGTCAGGTAGGTGCTGCAGTAGCAAATGCAGAGAAGATTACAGGTAAAGAGTTTATCCACTTTGAAATGGGTGTGCCCGGCATAGCACCATCTGCAGTAGGCGTCAAAGCACAGAAAGAGGCATTAGACAGAGGTGTAGCTGCCAAATATCCGAACATCGAGGGTATTCCTGAACTGAAAGAAGAGGCATCACGTTTTGTAAAGGCATTTATCAACACAGATATTGCTCCAAAACACTGTATTCCCACATGTGGTGCCATGCAGGGAACATTTGCAGCCTTTCTGCTCTGTTCACAGCTGGACCCTAAAAAAGACACCATATTATATATAGATCCCGGATTTCCTGTACAGAAGATGCAGGCACAGGTAATGGGTGTAAAGACAGAATCGTTCGATGTTTTTGAATATCGTGCAGAGAAACTTGGTCCAAAACTTGAAAGCTATTTCAGCAAAGGCAATATCTGCTGTGTAGTATTCTCTAACCCAAACAATCCAAGCTGGATGTGTCTGAACAGCGACGAAATACGCACCATAGGTGAACTGGCTACAAAATACGATGTAATCATACTTGAAGATTTAGCCTATATGACTATGGACTTCCGCCGCGAAGGATTGGGAGTTCCGTTCCAGGCTCCGTATCAGCTTAGCGTATCACACTACACAGATAACTATGTAATGATGATAAGCGCATCAAAGATATTCAGCTATGCCGGTGAACGTATTGCAGTAGCATGTATTTCAGACAAACTTTTTGACAGAAGCTACGAAACCATGCGTCAGCGCTATGGCATATCAAAGTTTGGCGCTGTATATGCATACGATATGCTCTACTCAATGTCATCGGGCGTAACCCATTCTGTTCAGTGCGCTATGGCAGCAATGCTAAAGGCAGCATCGGACGGTGTATATTCGTTCCGCGAAGATATCAGAGAGTACGCACGCCGTACAGAACGCATAAAAAAAGCGTTGCTTGAAAACGGATTCCATATTGTTTATGACAAAGATCTGGATGAACCGGTCAGCGACGGTTTCTTCTTTACCTTTGGTTACAACAAGCCTGACGGCACACCAATGGAAGGAGGCGAACTGCTTCGCCAGCTGCTCTACTTTGGTATAAGCGGTATAGTTCTATCATCTACAGGCAGTGTACTGCAGGGTATCAGAGGCTGTTCTTCAAACATTCGCGAAGATCAGTTCGAAGTATTCGAAGAGCGCCTGCGTCTATTCAACCAGGCAAACAGCTAAGAATCTATCAAAAAACAGATAATGCGGTTCAGGAGCAATAAATCCTGAACCGTATTTTTTTAAAAAAAAGTGAATGGTTAGTGTTACATTTGCAGAAGTTATACGTCATAGTAATGAGTGACAGAATAAGAGTGATGACAGAAAAAGAGTTCCATAGTCAGATATGGAGTCTTAAGGACAAAATATACAGATACGCCTTTGCCATTCTGGGAAACAGGGAGGACGCAGAGGATATATGCCAGGAGATCTTCAAAAGGCTATGGGAGGAGTGTCATCAATTTTATGCGGCAGAAAACAGAAATGCCTACGTTATGAAGATGGTGCGTAATATCTGCATTGACCATATCAGAAAAGAGAGGCTGCACGAAGAGAGGCTGGAGATGCTGTACAGCAATACAGATATTTCATATCTGCAACAGGAAGACTTAAAGGATATGGGCAATTTAGTCCGCAAGATTATTGGTAACATTCCTGAAAAATATGGCACTGTACTCCATCTGCGCGATGTAGAGGGTTATGCAATGGAAGAAATAGCCAAAATAACAGACACAGATGTAGCTACAACCAGAGTTATTCTGTCCAGAGCAAGAAAAATAGTTAGAGAGAAACTGGAAAAACTGATGAATTATGGTTTATGATGTAAAACAGATTCAAGAGTTGCTTGATAAGTACTTTGAAGGCGAAACATCGCTTCAGGAGGAACAGATCCTGAAGGATTATTTTCTGAACACAGCCGATATTCCTGCAGAATGGTACTCTGCAAAAGCTATGTTCACAGGCTTCTGCAGCAATAAAGAGGTTACAAGCCGCACTGTTATTGTAAGGAAGAAAGGAATGTCTTTAAAGAGAATAGCGGCAGCTGTAGCTGTTGTGGCAATTCTATCAGCAGGCGCTGCTATGTTAATACCGGAAGAAAAAGAGATATACTGCTATGTTAACGGCAAGCCGGTTACCGATTATGAACTTGCACTGAAACACGCAGAACGCGCATTCGGTATAATGGAGAAGGAGATTAGCAAACCTGTAGAGGGACTGGAAAAGATAGAAGAGTCTATGGATAAATCCATAATTTATATAAAAATATTAAATCAGATAAGATAAGAACATTATGAAAAAAGCATTTGTAACGTCAGTCATAGCACTGACCACTGTAATGTGCACAGGCACAATTAGCGCACAGGATCAAACCTACGTAAGCGAAGGTGTATCGATAGGCAAAACAGAAAACGGCAATGGCCTTTCACTGAATGTAAATGGGCTGATACTTGAAATAACCGATAAAGTTATTGACAGCAACAATGACAACAGCACTTCTGAATACAGTTTCAGCTACAAGCATAAAAAGCCCAGAAGAAGATACGAATCCAAGGTGTCATCGGCTGAATTTGGTTTCAACCACTTCAGTACTAGCAGCTATGCACTATATCCTGACCATCCTGGATTTATGGATATGCGTATGGGACGTTCATTCCACTATGCAGCCAATCTGTTCGAAGCCGGTACAGGAATTGACAGAATGGGAATAATAGGTTTGTCAACAGCTCTCCGCCTGACATGGAACCAGCTCTTCTTTGACGGGCCATACAGCATAACCTACCAAGACGGCAAACTGCAACCCGTAGAGTTGGGTGACAGAATTGAGAAATCCAAGTTAAAGACCTGGGGTGTACAGGTTCCATTATACTTAGATCTGAACATTAAGAAAGCCAGCATCTCCTTAGGTGGTTATGGAGGTATCATTATCAGTTCAAAAACCAAAATGAAATCGCCTAAAGTAAAGGATAACATGCGCTATGTAAACCCATTTGAATATGGCCTGAGTGCCCGTCTGGCATGGGATGAAATGAGTTTGTTTGTAAACTATCCTCTAAGCAACTTCTTTGAAGATAATCGCGGTCTGGATAGCAGAATGATAACAGTAGGTATTGGATTCTAAACTAAATAGCAGCATTATGAAAAAGATAATCTCTGTATTACTATTATTGCTTCCATTAAGTTTAATGGCACAGCAGACGAACAATTTCGACACCTTTTTTAATAAATATGCCGGAAAGGATAACTACACCACAGTAGATATAACACCCGATTTTCTGAAGCTGATTTTAGGATTTGCAGGTCAGGAGGATGAAGAGCTTAAAAAGCTTGTTTCCAACATTGACAGAATAAGAATCATTACCTGTCAGGAGAATAACCCCAACTTTGCGAAGGATGTTAACAATCTTATCTCAATAAACAAGCTGTACAAAGCAATTACCAACATAAACAATGGAGGAGAAAGCACCACTATATATGTTGTCAAGAAAGATGATATAGTTACAGACTTCCTGCTTACAGCATTCAACAAGACAGAACAGGTTGTGATAAATATAACCGGTAAAAACCTAGATATAAATAAGGTGTCTAACCTATCCAAGAATGTACAGATAAAAGGAATGGAGAAATTATAACATAAAAGTATTTTTAGGTTAAAACAAAATCACATTAAGATTAAGAGAGTGGGCTGCCAATAGTGATTATCAGCAGCCCACATTTTTTTAGTCTATCTCAGAAACTGTATGTTGTAGAAAACAGCAGTCTGTTATTTGTTACCCAATGTGAATCCACCACATTGCCATGTCCCTTCATTGTTCCGTATGCAACCGATGTACGCTCATATTCTGCAGCAAACTGGAAATTGGCCACATTATATGAAACACTTGGGCTTACACGATACATCTTGTCTATATGTGTACCACCATATACATACATCATCGATTCAGATATATACTCGGTTGTACTTCCTAAATTACTCATATAGCCACCAAACAGTCCAACTTTCCACTCCTTACCGTATGTACCCATAACCCAGGACGATACAGCTGTCAACGGATGATATTCACGTGTAACATGGTCCTCTTTAATTCCATCTACACCATATCCGCTGCAGATTCCCAGATGCGACATATCTTCGCCCCATACTGTTTTGGTCTTCAAAGAGAATTTATCCTTTACATACGATGCCTGAATCATTCCACTAATTGTAACCATACTCTCTTCTACCTTAACCTCATTAGGAGTTCCGGTAAAAGCAGTCGTACGAGGCACCAAAGTCTGAGCTTCAGCTCCAATACCCACTTTAAAGCCACCTGTCTGGAATGAAAGGCCAAGATAAGATGAAGGTTCTACTGCATTTCTCTGGTAGATATTGCTTCTGCCCTCCGGACCATAAGATGCATATTGCCCCTGATAGATGTATGCAGCGGTCAATGCTAGCTGATTCTTATCAAAGAAATAGTAATCAACTCTTAATTGCGGCGATCTGTTAAACGGGTTGAATGGTGCCCCCATAGATATGCCAATAACTTCGGGGAAGATTTCTCCCGACATGGGATGCCATGTCTGACCTATCAGCAAACGGCTCTTTTTCCAGTTCATCACAACGTTTGCCTGACGCAGCATAAAGAGCGGTGTAGCTCCAGATGCAGCACTGAAATCGGCCTCAATCTTTCCGCTTGTTGCTGCACCTAACAGTTCCGGACCGGAAAGATTCATTCCTATGCGAGAGGTAATGGACAAGAATGTCAAATCCATCTGCTCATTCAAATCGTTACCATCAACATCCTCTTTTATATCAAGAGGAATAAGATTATATAGACCCTGAGCACCTTGCAGTGACTTTCTGTCGTCTATAAACATCTGGTTATGCACAAAACCATACCAGTCAATATTCACACCATCCTTTGCAAACAGTTTAATAGTGGAAAACACAATAAACAGGACTATTAAACCTAACCTTCTCATATTTCATTCTTAAAATTTCAAATTGTATGATTTACCGCGTTTTGTCTTTATGGTCTTTTCCTGACCGCCAAAACTTACAGTAACCTTACCCTTGGTATTTGCCTTGATAACAACAGTTTCAGGTTTGCCATCCTTCCATGTAAGTTCAGCAAGCTCTATATCACCACGGCAGCGCAGTCCCTTAACAGTACCCTGCTTGCTCCATGCGTCAGGCAGTGCAGGCAACAATACTATCTTACCGGTATGGCTCTGTACAAACATCTCGGCAATACCTGCTGCACAACCAAAGTTACCATCAATCTGGAATGGTGGGTGCGCATCAAACAGGTTTGGATATGTACCACCCTTGTAGCCACCCGATGGACTTAGCTGGTCCTGAATAAGTTTATACGCATGGTTACCATCCAGCAATCTTGCCCACAGACATACCTTCCAGCCCATAGACCAGCCTGTAGATTCATCACCGCGTGCCTCAAGCGATTTACGTGCAGCTGCAAACAGTTCTGGAGTATCGGCTGTAATCTGATTGCCAGGATACAGGCCCCACAAATGTGATACATGACGATGATGGTCGTTTGGATTATCCCAATCGTCCATCCACTCCTGCAGCTGTCCCCACTTACCTATCTGCATAGGCGCAAGACGACTCTTGATATTCTCCAAAGTATCGATGAATAGGGCATTTTCCTTCATCATCTTGGCAGCCACAATTGTATTTGTAAAGAGATCTGTAACCATCTGGTTATCCATAGTAGCACCTGCCACAGTTGAGAAGCCACCCTGACGGTCGGTTACACGTGGTTCATTTTCAGGTGAATATGATGGAGCCACAACCAGCCATCCGTTCTTTGGTTCTTCTACAAGGAAGTCGATAAAGAATTCACAGGCACCCTTCATAATAGGATAAATTTCCTCCAGATAATCTTCTGACGGACGGAACAGATATGTATCCCATATCTGCTGACAGAACCATGCGTTACATGTAGGCCATGTTCCAAAGAAACCGCCATCAACAGCACCGGTTGAACGCCAGATATCAGTATTGTGATGCAGAGCCCAACCACGGCAGCCATACATATCGCGGGCTGTTTCGCGTCCGTGTTCCGCACACTCTTTAACAAAATCAATAAATGGACGGCCGGCCTCCACAAGAGCAGTGATTTCTGCAGGCCAGTAGTTCATTTCTACGTTAATATCGGTTGTGTATTTACCATCCCATGGTGCGCTTAGCTGATGTTTCCAGATACCCTGCAGGTTTGCAGGTTCACCACCCGGCTGTGAAGAGCTGATAAGCAGATATCTGCCAAACTGAAAGTAGAGTGTTGCCAACTGAGGATCGAAAGTAGATGCAAACTCCTTAACTCGAACATCGGTTGTTTTGGCAGCCTGTTCATTTGTACCCAGATCAAGGAATACTCTGTTGAACTGCTCTGCATAATAATCGGAATGACGCTTTTTTGCAGCATCATATTTATTGATAACATTCAAAAGAACATCGTCCTGCAAATATTCAGCAGCTCTTACTGCAGCCTGACCTCTGTCTGCCACCTCTTTATAATTATTAAAGTTGGTAGCCATTGACACAAAGATGTAAACCTCATCGGCATTTCTCACACCCTTTGTACCATTGCCTGTAGTCTCAAACTTACCACCTTTCAGAAAAACAGCGCTGCTTGTAGCCCAGGTTACCTTTCCCTCTACACCTTCGTGGCTGTTACAGTCGGCCGAAGCATTCAGTTTAGCCACCTGATATGAACCTATCTTGGTATCTTCCTGAGATACTCTCATTTCACGGAATGGCGATGTCTGTTTTAAATCAAAGCTGATACTTCCCGGTTTGGAAGCTGTAAGACGAATGATAAGCAGATCGTTGTCGAACGATGTAAATGATTCACGTACATAATCTACTCCACCCGCTGTAAACTTAACAGTAGATATTGCATTTGTTATGTCCAGTTCTCTATAATAATTTGAATAGGTGTCAACACCTTTGAAATCCAATCTGATAGATCCTATAGTCTGATACGGCATTCCGTGTCCACCCTGTGAAGAGATGTACTTGTCACATAAATCCTGTGCCTCCTTATTCCTTCCGGCAAAAATCAATTCACGAATTTCATCCAGATGTTCCTTAGCCAGAGGATTAATGTTATTGTGCGGTCCACCACCCCATACGGTCTCCTCATTTATCTGAAACTCCTCTGAAACAGGATTTCCAAATACCATTGCACCAATACGACCGTTACCTATAGGCAACGCTTCGGTCCACTCTTTAGCTGGTTCATCGTACCATAATTTCAAGTCAGATTCTGTCTGCGCAGTCATAAACAGAGGCAACACTGCCACAAATACTGCAAAAGATAATCTCTTCATAATTGTCTGATATATTAGTAATGGTTGTAAAGTTAAGATAAAATAATCATTATATGCGTACTGAGAACAAAAAAACATCAATTTTTGTAACTATTCATTTCTTTTCTTTACCTTTGTAAACTCCCGCAGAATTATTTGCGGAGCAACCCTGAATAATTATTAACTTAAACTATAATAAACTTATGTATTTATTGGGTTATGACATAGGCAGTTCTTCAGTGAAGTGTAGCCTTGTTGATGCACAGAGTGGCGTATGTTTGGGAACAGCTTTTGCACCAAAGAGTGAAGCACCTATTAAAGCCGTTAATCCGGGATGGGCTGAACAGAATCCGGAAGATTGGTGGAGCTATCTTAAAGCTGCCACAGCAGATGTTCTTTCACAGAGCAACATCGATGTAAAGGATATTGCTGCAATTGGTATTTCATACCAGATGCACGGTCTTGTTTGCGTTGACAAAGATCAGAACGTATTGCGTCCAGCTATTATCTGGTGCGACTCACGCGCTGTTGGCATTGGCGAAGAGGCTTTCTCAGAATTAGGTCGTTCACAGTGTCTGACACACCTTTTGAATACACCAGGTAACTTTACAGCTTCAAAGCTTGCATGGGTTAAGAGAAACGAACCTGAAATCTTTGAAAAGATTGCTCACATTATGTTGCCGGGCGATTACATTGCAATGCGCTTAACAGGCGAAATCTGCACAACAGTATCAGGTCTTTCCGAAGGTATGTTCTGGGATTTCCAGAATGGCGATGTAGCAAACTTCCTGTTGGATTACTATGGTATTCCACGTTCATTCATACCAGAAATCAAACCTACATTTGCAGAACAGGGCAGACTGACAGAGGCTGTTGCCAAGGAGCTAGGTCTTGCAGCAGGTATTCCTGTAACATATCGTGCAGGTGACCAGCCAAACAACGCTCTTTCACTGAACGTATTCGAACCGGGTGAAATTGCTTCTACAGCAGGTACATCGGGTGTAGTATATGGTGTAAACGGTGAAATCAGCTTCGATCCAAAATCAAGAGTTAACACTTTTGCACACGTTAACCATCAGAAGGGCAATAACCGTCTGGGTATTCTTCTCTGCATTAACGGAACAGGTATCCTGAATGCATGGATGAAACGTAACATTATGCTGGAAGGTTTAAGCTATGCCGACATGAACGACATTGCAGCACAGGCTCCAATTGGTTCAAAGGGTGTATCTGTTATGCCATTTGGTAATGGTGCAGAACGCGTACTTGAAAACAG
>JAEIGA010017985.1_pt1 | contig 10764 bp, 7 predicted proteins | sample 9270691 | NCBI WGS metagenome assembly JAEIGA01 (sample SAMN17057246, study PRJNA624740) | gut metagenome | biome: biome; isolation source: fecal sample | host: Bos grunniens | place: China: Xizang | collected 2019 | reverse complement strand
TTATCAATTAGTTATCAATTAGAATCCCTCCCCCGATCAAATGAACTAACATGGACCAGGGTAATTAAGAACAAAAATACCCCAAAAAAACATTTGCAACTAGCTGTCATGGCTGTCCAGAAGTCCTTCAATGAAATTCTCGAGGGAATATTCTGTAGCCAGTCCTATCTTCTGGCGGAAGCGATGGCGGAGCATCAGGACGCTACGTGGTGCAACAGCCAGCAGTTCAGCAATTTCCTTATTATCCTGCTTTAAGACTATGAGCATGGAAAGCAATTCCTCACGGCGGGTGATGGCCGGAACCTTTTCCCTCAGATGATGCAGAAAAAGAGGATGCAGAAGTTCAAAATATTGACGAAACTTAGTTTCACCACTTTCCTTAAGAACATATGGCGTCAACGTCTGCAGTTCCTGCTGTTTCTCCTTGTCTTTCAAGAACTCCTTGATCTCCTGCGTGAACAGTTCTTTCTCGATATGCGCTTGATTCATTTTTTCAACCAATGCATCAAGCTGCATGTCCGCCAATTTCATTTTGACTTTATATCGTCTCTTCTGCCAGAAGAAAAGCAGGACTACAAGAACAATAATGAATGCGGATATCGACAATGAAACAAACAGCAACAGTCGCTGATTTGCCTGCTTAAGTTCCAGAATCTTCATTTCCTGGAGTTGCTTTTCTGTCTGGAATTCCACGATCGCATCCACAAGGTTGGAATTGACCCTGTTTTCCTTGAACTCCTGTTGTTCCTGAAGCAGCAATCTGACATATTGCTCAACTTTTTCACTATTTTTCATCTTCATATAGTGATTCAGGATCGGCTTATAGTCAAGATGGAGAATGTGATTATGATCAGGAGTCTGATGAAGCAAAGCAAGCAGACTGTCAAGCATAATTTCTGCAGTTTCTGATTCATCGTTCTTCAGATATGTCTGTGCCAGCTGATGGTATGCCTTCGCACGATTGGCAGCAGTACCATGCTCCGTTACATTTTCCAGTTCGCGAATACCGGAAGTCATGCTGACTCCGCCCTTTTCTGTCAGATAGATGCCGTTTAAGAGATTCACGTCAACCATGCCGCTGTTGTAAGGCAATGATTCACAAAGTTTTCTTGCCTGCTCGCTATAGAACAGTATTGAATCCGTTTCTCCAAGCTGATATAATGCCCTGCCCTTGCTTATGTAGGTCTGCGCCGAAATCATCGGATTACTTACAGTCATGTTTCTTTCAACTTTTACAGCTTCGGTCGCATAAATATTGGCATATTCAGGAATATCCCAATACAGGAAGAGGTCCACTAATGAATTCAGGCTGTTAAGCACTCCTAACTCATCGTTTCTTGACTGCGCATCAGCCTTGCTTTCCTGAAACAGCGAAAAAGCTTCATGGAGATTTCCGTCTCGTTTATACAAAGACCCGAGCATGGCAGTCACCCATTGTTTACCTGAGGTATTATTGCATATCGAGGCCTGCTGCATAGCCTGCTGGCACCAGATGACAACTTCATCATGATAGTCCGGATTACTGTAAAACACAGCGGCAGCATAGGCGTAGTCACGGAAATAACGTTCCGGCGTAGAAGAATTGAGAGGTAAAGCCAGTGCCTTAAGCATAGTATCTTCAGCTTCTCTCATATTTTCAGTACGCGACAACGCATAACCTAAAACAGAGTAATAATCTCTCAGACAATGCGTCCGGATGGCAGGCGCCGCATCAAAGATCTCCTGCAGGGCAGATACACATGCCTCAGGCTCACCCTTGCTCTGAAAAGAGTTCATCAACTGCACCAGGGCATCTGTGTATATATTGAGATTCTCACTGTCAAGACCGTTTTCTCCGATAGGCTGCAAAAGGTAATCCGTATATGCCTTGATTGCCTGATCGAAGAGTCCTTTTCGTTGCGAGTCTTTTGCTTGATTGAGATAATTTTCCTGGGCAAAACTAATGTTGAGAAAAGATATTGACGCAATAAATAGAGCTATTAATTTTCTTGAAGTAGGCGTATTCATGCTTGATTTCCGTAAAGTTGACGTATATTCCCCTGTCTTTATCTGATATATTTAGGACAAATTTATGTAAATTCTTTGTAATACAAACCCTATTTTAGTATACATTTCGATTTACATTCATGGATTTTAAGCTATTAAGCGCATATTGTAGACACAAATGTAGGGGCTAGATTCTTGGCGATTTACAAATAACACTGTATTTTTGCGCGCTTATATAAAATTTATATAAGATCCCTCTTAAGGAGGGACTTTTTATGTAATGAAACTTTATTAAGAATGATGACTCGCAGATACAGTCTTTGCATTATTGCTGTGTTGCTAATGGGATTGATGACACCTGCCAAAGCGCAGAATGTCGCAGTCAAGACCAACCTTCTTTATGATGCCACAGCAACAGTAAACATCGGCATGGAAATAGGACTGGCTCCTAAGTGGACTCTTGACGTCTCCGGCAATCTTAACGCATGGAGCAAGAACGCGCATACCAAGTGGAAACACTGGATGGTCCAGCCTGAGGCGCGATATTGGTTCTGCGACCGATTCTCCCGCCATTTCCTCGGAGCACATCTGATCGGTGGAGCATTCAATTTCGGAAACATCAACAACAGCATGTCATTTCTGGGAACAGATTTCTCTGTACTCTCTGATAAACGCTACCAAGGATATGCATATGGATGCGGAGTTGCATACGGTTTCGCTTTCGTTCTTTCCAAGCAACTGAATCTGGAACTTGAAGCAGGCGCAGGATACGTGTGCCTGGACTATGAAACTTATGAATGTGACGGCTGCGGACGCAAAGTCGCTGAAGGCGTCCATCATTATGTCGGCCCAACCAAGGCTGCTGTCAATCTGGTATTTGTCTTCTAAAAATCCGAATCAATGAAAAGACTTATTCTCATATCTGTGGCCATAATATCATGTGTTTTTGAAGGCCATTCACAAAATGCAGATGGCGTAAACATCAAGGACTATACTCTTGAACTGACGGAGGACGGATACCTGAATCTCGACATTGACATCGACCTTTCCTCCTTGAAAATCAAGACGACTCAGGTTGTCGTTCTGACTCCAGCTGTCGTGAACGGTTCTGATACCCTTATATTGAAGTCGATCGGTGTCTACGGCAGAAACCGCCGGATTTTCTATCTGCGTAATGAAGAAGAAAAACCGACCGGAGCAAATGACATCAATCTTTCTTCATCGGAAACCTCTGAGATGATTGAGTATAACGCATCTGTAGCGTTCATGGATTGGATGGACGGATGTAAGGTAGAACTGATCCGTACTGATTTCGGATGCTGCGGAGAGTCTGCAATGATAAGCAGGGACGAACTTGTCGACAGATTCCCTCTCGACCCGTATTTCCCTGAACTCATCTACATCAGACCTGAAAGAGAGGTGGTCAAGACACGCGAGATCAACGGATCTGCCTTCATCGACTTCCCTGTCAGTCAGACCGTCATAAATCCTTCATACAGAAACAATACAGCTGAGCTTGCGAAGATCACCGGCACGATCGATTCTGTAAAGAGAGACAGTGACATCACCATCAAGTCTATCTTCATCAAAGGATTTGCATCCCCTGAAAGTCCATATGACAACAACACGAGACTTGCAAAAGGGAGAACTGAGGCATTGAAGGAATATGTCGAAAGCCTGTACCATTTTGGAGAGGGCTTTATCAAGACTGACTTCGAACCGGAAGACTGGGCAGGACTTGAGAAGTACGTCATGGCCTCAACTCTCCCGCATAAGAAGGAAATACTGGAAGCGATCCATTCTGACAGAGATCCTGACACAAAAGAGTGGATCATCAAGAGCAAGTGGAAGGAAGATTATCGTTTCCTTTTGGAAAACTGCTACCCGGCGCTCAGACATTCAGACTATACCATCGGGTACGAGATCAGAAGCTACAGTACTCCTGATGAAATCGAAGCAGTCCTTCGCACCGCCCCTCAGAACCTCTCGCTGGAAGAGTTCTACATTCTCGCGCAATCCTATGAATCAGGCAGCGAAGAGTTCAATGAGCTTTTCGAAACAGCAGTGAGGATGTATCCTGACGATCCGGCAGCAAACATCAACGCAGCCAATTCGGCAATCCTCAAGAAGGACTACAGATCAGCCTTACGCTACCTTGAAAAGGCAGGAAATACTCCTGAAGCGATATATACCCGAGGAGCTCTGGAGGTCTACATGGAAGACAAGGATGCCGCAAAGCCATATCTCGTTGAAGCCAGAAAACTCGGCATTTCACAGGCCGAGGAGGTCATAAAAGAGATTTCTGTGAACAGAAATGTATATAAGATGAAAAAATAAACAACATAATTAATTATAAATCAACAAATTCAGTTTTATGAAAAAGTATCTGTTTCTTGCAGTAGCAGCACTTGGATTTGCTGCCTGCGCTGAAAAGGACATTGACAACAATGGTCCTGTACAGAATGGTGAAGTGGAGCAGTCTTTCGTAGCCATCACACTCGCTGCTGATGGCATGTCCACAAAGGCTGCCGGAGATGTTTATGAGGAAGGACGTGACGAGGAGCGTGCAGTTAAGTCTGCTTACGTATTCTTCTTCAAGGATGGTGCAGCCTTCCCTGTAAGTTTTGATGGAACAACATCAACTAACACCGGTGCCAGCAACTACCTTAAGGTAGATCTAACAGGTAACGGCAAGAACATGGACAACGTATCTGACGTAAAGGATGCAGTCCTCGTTCTCCAGAACTACAAGGGTGAGTATCCAAACCAGATCGTAGCAGTTCTCAACTGGAACCCTACCTCACAGGCATCATACACCCTTGAAAACCTCAAGGCCAAGATTTCTGCTCTTGGTAACGACACTGACGGCTACATCATGAGCAACGCCGTGTATGCAGACAACGCAGGCCAGACAATCGACGCTGTAGGTCTCACAATCGACAACATCGCCAAGACTGCTGATGCCGCTCTTGCCAACCCTGTGACAATCCACGTTGAGCGTGTTGCTGCAAAGGTTGAGTTCACTGCTGCAAACAGCGGCAAGTTCGCTGTCGAGAAGGAGATCGAAGGCAAGGCTGTTTATGCTCAGATCAAGGGCTTCGAGCTCTACAACGATTATCAGGAGTCTTGGCTCATCAAGAGAATCGACCCTACCTGGACTAACCTTGGCTTCAACTGGAACGATGCTGACTGGTTCCGTTCATACTGGGCACAGTCTCTTGGCAAGGCATTCGAGGAGAACACTTTCGCCTGGACCACTGACAACACAGCAATCGGAAGCTATGTATACTGCGGTGAGAACACACGCACCTGGACAGCTAATGAGGACGTTCGCACAAAGGTAGTTGTGAAAGCTCAGCTCGTTGACGTTGACGGCAATCCTTTCGAGGTTGTAAACTGGTATGGTAAGGACTACATCGGTGAGGGAGACCTTCTTACTGTAGTTGCAAACACTCTCAAGAACACTTACTTCACATCTGCTGACGGTGCTGCATTCACTGGCCTTGCTCCAGCTGACATCAAGTGCGTTGACCGTCTCGTTACAGACGCAAAGGCATATGAGGTTTACTTCCAGCTTTCAGATGCAGGTGCAGCAAAGACATGGTACAAGTATGAGGGAGGCAAGTACAATGCTGTTTCAGTTGCTGACCTTAATGCAGCACTCGCAGCTGTTCAGCCAGCTCTCGTTTACAAGAACGGTATGACTTACTACTGGACTGACATCAAGCACCTTGGAGCAGCTGACAAGACTGCAGAGTATGGTGTAGTACGTAACCATGTCTATAAGGTGAACATCACTGACATCACAGGATACGGTACACCAGTTTACAATGGTACTTCTGACTTCATCACTCTTGAGAAGCCTGAGGACATCGTGACTTACGTTTCAGCTCAGATCAACATCCTCTCTTGGAGAGTTGTCGCTAACGACTACGAGCTCAACTAAAGATCAGTCTCTCCTGAACTTCTGAGATGAAAAGAAACTTATTCATAATTCTTGCGGCATTGGGCTTTGCAGGATGTACTGAAAAACTGACCGACTCCAGTTCTCCGTCAAAAGGGGAACTGGAAAGGTCATATATATCGGTGACCCTCAAGTCTGATGATGCAGCCACTCGAGCTGCCGACGAGTTTGACTATGGAGAAGAAGATGAGCGTTTTGTAGAGAATGTCCATTTCTTCCTGTTCAAAGACGACGGAACTGCCTTTCCTGTAAGCACATCCGAGGGAAAGAACTATCTGTCATTCACCGTCAACAGCAATGGCACTCAGCCGGGAGAGACCGGCAATCCGAATGAGGGTCCGAACGTTTCTGATGTGAAGGACAAGATTCTTGTCTTCGACAACTATAAGGGAGAATATCCTGCATATATAGTAGCAGTCCTGAACTGGGATGCATCACATCTTCAGCCGTCCTACACCTTGAACAATCTCTATAATGCTCTTGCTGAAATACGCAATGCCGGCAATCACTTTGTGATGAGCACTTCGGTATATGCCGACATGCATGGCAGAATCATCAATGCCAACACCCTCACGATTGACAATATCTGCAAGACAGAGGAAGCAGCAATGGCCAATCCTGTTGAGATCTACGTAGAAAGACTTTCTGCAAAGGTGCAGGTCGAAGCCAAAGGAGATGTGTCCGGACAGGAAGCAACATATGACACAGACCAGACTGTCGGCGATGTTCCGGTGTACGCAAAGGTCATCAAATGGGAACTTCACAACGATTATCACCAGTCTATCGTCCTCAAGCACATCTACCCTGAGACATGGGGCATGGCTGGCCAGATCGGCTTCCTTTGGAACGACCCTAACAGATTCCGCTCATATTGGGCAGGATCCTACACAGGAGCATTCCCATCTGACAACAGCTTCAAATGGTCAGGCGGACTTGAGCCAGGCACCGGAGTGGCCTACTGCGGTGAAAATACCCGTCCGGCAGAAAGGGACAGCGAGGGCAAGGTAACATCGGATCCACGCACCAAGGTCATCGTCAAGGCACAGCTTGTCAAGGCTGACGGCACACCTGCGGAGGTGGCAAACTGGTACGGCCACAACTATTTAGGAGAACATACCGTACGCGCAGAGGTGGCGTCGCTGCTTGCAAGTCAGATATTCTACACTGACGGTGCAGAGCATAAGGCAATCAGCGGAACAGACCTGAAAGTCGTGCCGGGTAAAGATGCACCGGCAGGAGCGGATGTAAAGGCTTATGAAGTCTTCTTCCAGCTCTCTGATACAGCTCTTCCAAAGGACTGGTTCGTCTACTCTGCTGCGGAAGGCTACACAAGCGCAACCGACGAGGAAATCAATGCCCGTCTTGCCCAGGTGCAGCCGGCGATGATCTATAAAGATGGCATGACCTATTATTATACAGACATCAGACATTTCGGCTCTGCCGGTTCCGCTTCGGAATATGGAGTTGTGCGAAATCATGTCTACAAGGTCAACATATCAGAAATCAGCGGCTTCGGCACTCCGGTCTATGATTCCGATGTCAATGTAGAGACTCCTGAGCGTCCGATGAACACTGATACATACGTCGCAGCACAAGTACGTATACACTCTTGGAAAGTCGTAAAGAACGATTATTCTGTCGAATAAATTTAACAACTACACTATAATGAAAAAGTATTTATTTATTGCCCTTGCAGCCCTCGGTTTTGCTGCATGTGCTGAAAAGATCGATGACAACTCTCCTGTTCAGAATGGTGAACTCGAGGAGTCTTACATCGCCATCAACCTCATGTCTGCTGACCTTGAGACTCGCGCAGCAACAGACAGCTATGGCTATGAAGCAGGAACAGATGCTGAGCGAGCTATCAAGACAGCATATTTCTTCTTCTTTGATGCGGATGGCAATCCGTTCAATGTAACAGGTGCTCCTGCGACAGCTCCAGGAGGAGCAGTCAACCATCTGTCTCTCACAATCAGCGAAGCAACTACTTCAGGAATGCCTAACGTTTCTGACATCAAGGAGGCAGTCCTGCTTCTCAGCACTTATAAGGGTGTTTACCCAAGCCAGATTGTGGCTGTCCTTAACTGGACTCCACAGGATAAGACTTATACATTGGCTGAACTCCACGAAGTTATGGAAAACTCAATCGGTGACGACACCAAAGGTTATGTGATGAGCAACGCAGTATACATGGATGCTGCCGGCAAGATGATCGATGCAGTTCCTCTTACTACAGCCAACATCAAGACAACTCCAGAAGCAGCGAAAGCAGCTCCTATCGACATCTATGTGGAGCGTACTGCCGCAAAGGTTGTTCTCACAGCAAACGGAAAGGTAGCAGGCACTGAAAACATCTTCGACACACAGAAGAATTCTACACCTGTCCTGCTTGCCGGTACATCTTCTGAAATCGATGTATATGTAAAACTCAACGGTTGGGAACTTTACAACGATTACAACACATCAAGTCTTCTCAAGAACATCAACACAGCATGGGACCCTGCAGTTCTTGGTCTTACCTGGAATGACATCCCTTACTATCGCTGCTACTGGGCTGAGTCGCAGAACACTGTTCATAATGACTCATTCTCATGGACATATAATGATGATACCAAGGAAGCAATGGGCTTCCAGACAAATTATGGTTTCAAAGTAGCAACTGCAGCTGATTATACTGACCGCACAACTTATACTTACTGCGGTGAGAATACCAACGGAGAGGCTCTCCGCACAAAAGTCCTCCTCAAGGGTCAGCTCATGCAGAAGAACGGTGAGAACTATGAGCCGCTTGAGCTTGCACGCTGGTATGGTACTGAGTATGCCGGAAATGAGGCTTTGAGAATTGCTGTTGCAAACTCTCTCAAGTATACACTTTACTATGCTGATGGTGGAAGCTACACATCTATCAAACCAGAAGACCTTGAGTGCGTAGCTGGCAGCTCAGTAGGAGCAGAGGCATATGAGGTCGGCTTCCAGCTGTCTACTGCTGGCGAAGCAAAGACATGGTACCAGTACAGCTCAGCAGACGGTTACGTGGCGTTTGGGGACAATGGCGTTGCAGGCGATAATGCAGTCAAGGCAAACGCATACCTCAAGGGAGTAGAGCCTGCTCTCCTTTATTCAAACGGTATGACTTACTACATTGTGGACATCAAGCACCTTGGCACTGCAGGCAAGACTGCAGAATACGGTGTTGTACGTAACCATGTATATCAGATTGACATCAACTCAATCTCAGGTTATGGTTCACCTGTATACAACAGTATGTCTAACATCATTACTCCTCCTGAGTATCCTGTTGAGGACGAAGCATCTTACGTGGCTGCAAGAATCAACGTTCTTTCTTGGAAGGTTGTAAAGCAGGGAGTGAACATCGTTCAGTAATAACAAAACAGCTGTGACATATTTTGCTTGATTTGTGTCACAGCTCATGGCTAAATCAAGAGAAATTGAGCTTTTTGCGTACCGCTGTGACATAAAACTGCGATTTCATGTCACAGCGGAGCAGAAAGTCCAAAACGATTTCCACAAACTGTCATTTCGACCGAACGAAGTGAGTGGAGAAATCTTTATAACAGAATAAACAACATAATTTTTAATGAACAGAGTGCATACATTCAGAAGAATCGCGTTAGCGTTGTCAATGGTGGCGGCGGTGCTGGCGTCTTCTTCGTGTAAAAATGGATTCATCTTCGAGGGTGAAGGAGATTGCGGTACATACTACCGCATACGTTTCAAATACGACTACAACATAAAGTTTGCAGATGCCTTTGCGGGTGAGGTAAACTCCGTTGCACTCTATGTTTTCGACGAGAACGATGTTCTGGTCGAAGAAATCGCCACCACAGACAAACAGGCCCTGTCTTCAGGAAGTTTCGAGATTCCTCTCGAGCTGGATCCTGGCAGATATACTCTCATGGCATGGGGAGGACTTATGGATGAGGAATCCTTCGACATGCTGGCTGACACTCAGGTCGGCAAAACAAAACGTGAAGAACTGCAGGTGAGAATGCACAGGCAGTATGATGAGAATGGAAAGGCAACAGTAAGCGAGGACCTCCTTCCGCTTTTCCATGGCTCGATGCCTCTGGAGGTGAAGGACATTCCAGGCACCTTTACAGAGACGATGTCGCTTATGAAGAATACCAACGTCATCCGTATCCTCCTGCACGAGATTTCAGGACACGACATTGATGCCAGCAAGTTCATCTTCGAGATCAACGACGACAACGGTCTTTATGACTGGGACAACACACTTCTTGACGACGAGATGATCACATATTCGGCATGGCACCAGAGCACCGGCACTGCTGATGTGGATGATAATGACGTAAAGGCCGTAACATCAGTGAGCGTAGCTCTTGCAGAGCTCACAATCGGCCGCATGAGGGCAGGAGACTCCCCTGTCCTGCACATAAAGGACCGCGAGACCGGCAAGGATGTGTTCCGCATTCCGGTGGCGGATTATGCACTGCTGGTAAAGGGTAACTACCGTCAGGGCATGGGCGATCAGGAATACCTTGACCGCCAGGACGAATACACAATGACCTTCTTCCTTGACGAGGGAGAATGGCTCAGTTCAGTCATCTACATCAACTCCTGGAGAGTGGTGCTGAACGACACGGAATTGAATTAGATTTCTCGACTCGGCCTTCGGCCTCGCTCGAAATGACAATGACAATGATAAAGTCGAAATGACAATTATATAATAGATGAGAAGATTTGTGAAATATCTGCTGCTGCTTTGGGCTGGCATTATGGCTGCATCGTGCATTTTCGATGCGGACCAGTGCGTCATGCCTGCAGACCAGGCT
>JAEIGA010017984.1_pt1 | contig 10764 bp, 17 predicted proteins | sample 9270691 | NCBI WGS metagenome assembly JAEIGA01 (sample SAMN17057246, study PRJNA624740) | gut metagenome | biome: biome; isolation source: fecal sample | host: Bos grunniens | place: China: Xizang | collected 2019 | reverse complement strand
TTTATTATATTCTTCTTCAGGTATTACTTGAGTCATTAATTCTTTACGACTAACACCTTTAGCATCTTTAATAACTTTTTGTAATCCTAAAACTTGAGTTTCTGTAGGACCAGATACCCATATTTTCTTAGGATCAATATCAGAAATACTGGCTCTAACAACGACGTCTGTTTTTCCAGCACCTCCTACACCTGTAAGTAATACTGCGTTTTTTACAATAGGTAATTTAACTGAACTTTTAGAATTAACCACCTCTAAAGCCTTATTTATAAAGTTAGGATTTTTTAAAGAAGCCTCTATTACTCTTTCTGCATATTCCTAAACCGATAAAGATGCGATTTTATTGCCGTCATTAGTAGTAGGATTAGAATCAATGTGATTTTTTAATTTTGTATAAAAATTAGAATCTTTGGTTGCTAAAACTGAAACTAACTATACAAATTTATCATAGTCTGAATACTTAGCATAAGAGATTTCTCTATTTATAGGAGTTGTTACCTATTGAACTATATTATCAATCTTAGTAACATTTTCTAATAATTCTCCTAAAATATCTTCTTCTTTCTTTCCAGATTTAATAGCTTTCTAAAAGTTGTTATAAATTAAATCTTCTACAGAAATAAGATCGTTTAAAGATTCGTTAGAACCATCCCATCCTTCTAATAAATTAGTACCATCGGATAATTCTAATTTATTACTTTTATAAAAGTCAAGTCTAGTTTTCAATAAAGCATTGTCAGTCTATTTAAACTCTTCTTTTTTATTTACCTAATTTTCGTAAGCCTTGTTTGCCCAAAAATTTGCTTCTTGTATATATCTATCTATTTCTGTCAAGTATACATTAGAAGCATCAATTCCTATTTCTGGAAGAGGATTCCAATCTACTACTTTATCAGAATGTTTTTGTGCAAATTCATTTAATGCTCTATTATGACCAACAGGATTAACAAAATTAGGTATAGCTGACGCACTATATATAAAAGTTTTAACATAGCTAAGTTGTTGTGCCGCTTCTTTTAAAGCCTCAATTTGAGCAGAAGATAACTCAAAGTCTACTACATTTTCAGAATTATCCCAAATTTCTTGAATTTCTTCTAGCTATTGTTCTAGTCCTGGATTTTTACCTAATCTAGGATTAGTTACTTTTAATAACTAAATAACAGGATTAGCTTCTGTCTTTAATTTTTGTTCAAATTCTTTAATAGTTTTAATCCAAGGATCTTGTTGTAAGGGTTTTAGAATAAATTCATCGATATTTCTTAAATAGTCCTTACCTATTAAATTATAGGTTTCTTTGACTTTTTTATTGAACTCTTCATCAGTCATTTCTAACTATACTGAAGGATCGACTGTCATTTTAGCTTTTAATGCATTAGCTTCTTCCTCAGAAGTAGTTCCTGCAGCTACGGCTAAATCTATAGCTTGTAAATCCTTTACTGGAGGATATAAGTATAATAAATAATCATCAACTAATTGCTATCTATTATGCTTAGCAATCATATCCTCAAAATCACCTTCAATGAGATATTCTCCCGGAGTTTCTTTTGATAAAAATTCTTTAACTTTTATTGGATCGTCCTCTATTCCATACTTATTTATTAATTTATTAAAATAATCGAAAATATGCTATTTAGTAATAGGACCATCAATAGCATCAAATCCATTTTCGATGTCACCTCCTTTAAAATTCCAGGTGCCACTATTCTCAGACAAATCTCTTTCTTTTTTATGAAGATTATAAACTTCTTGTTTAATAACTTCCTTAATTTTATTTTCGATTTTTTCTTTTATTTCGTCAGAATTATTATCTTTTAGCTCATCGAGGATTTCTAATATTTCTTTTTTTAATTTAGTGTTTCCTTCTAAATTAAACTCACTTGCGGCTAAAGGTAAAGTATAAATATGGTCTTTATGAAATTTATACATATCCTTTTTTCTTGCATGAGCTTCAGCTAATAATTTACGATAAGTGCCTTGATCGATTACTCCTTGGCCTTGAATAAATTCTTGATACCATCTTTGAAGATTTTCATTATTATAGTCACTAATAGCTTTATCACGCAAAGATTGTCTTAATTTAAACTAAGCCTCTCCTTCTCCTTCAATTTGTTTATTTCTGTTTTTATATTCTTCTTCAGACTCTGATTCTAATTTATCATCCCAACTATGAAGTTTATTTAAAGGAGATTGTTTTTCCATTTTTTCAGCAATTTTTCCCCAAGTAATAACATCCTATTCATTAATACCTTCAACGATAGGGATCATTTCTTGTTCCATTTCTTCATATATCCTAAATGCTTCTGAGAGAGATTTCTTTTTAGAATTAGTTTTATAAGCCTCCCACTCTGTACGATACGTCTCATATTCCTCACTAGTAAGATTGGCTACAGATTTACCATAATTATGTCTAACATACTAATCCCAATTAAGAGATACATAAGGATCACTCATTCCAGTATCAATAGCAAACAACATTTTCTTTAAATAGTGGGCTGAATATTCACCATTTAAAAATTTATTTCTTTTATCTGTTATTTGCTACTTTTCTGCTAATAACTCTTCTAATGTCTATGTAGGTACAGTATTTTTTTCAGAATCAACCGTTCCTGATTCTATTTTAGCAATAGCATCATCTATTCTTTTTAAATCAGTAATCATATTTTGATATTCCTACTGATAACCTGTTACATAAGACATATCTTGTAAGTAATCACGTAGTTTAGTATATCTTGATTCAGATAATACTAATTTATCAAACATTTGATTTTCATTAAGATTAAGTTTATTTTCGTTAATAATATTATCCATTTGAATAATGGATTCTTTTAATCTTTTATAAACATAATCGTTTTGAGACTCATTATCTTTATCAGTAGACACATAATTTCCGCCTTCAGAAGTTTTCCAAGATAATGTAGTACTTGCTAATTTACCTTTTTTGTGTAAAGAATCTAACTCTTTTAACAGTTCGTTAGTTTTCCCGTTTCTAATAAGATAAATCATCTCTTCTTCAGTCTTCTTTTCAGAAGGTCCGTTTATACCATAAAACATGGCACCACCGACAGCTCCTCCTAAGAAAGACATTGTATATCGTTCTAACGGATTATCCCAAGCTCCATAATCAGTTCTGGAAGCGACTCCAAATTCTCCAGCAAGTTCTCCTAGTGACTTAGAAAGATCTGCTACTAATTCTTCACTCACTTCTTCTAAACCTTCACCGATAGATTTACCAACAAGTCCTAAAGTTCTATCCTTTATGGACTTATGATATTCATTAATAGCCTTTTTTCCAGACTCTACCCCTCTATGAACCCAGTTAGCAAGTTTTTTAGTAGTTTCTTTAGCTTCTTTTTCAACGACTTTACCACCAATTGTATTTAATATATTATCAGCTTCTTTAGTTGCAACATTTCTAAACGCTCTTTGAGCATCAACATCATCAAAGAACATTTCTCCTAAACCTAAAAATTTGTCAACTGTATACATTCCAACCATGCTACCTAAAGCCATTGCTGCAGCTTCTTTTTGAGTACCTCCGTGTTGTAATACACTATCATATACATCAGTATTAGATACGATAGCCATATATGCTAATGATAAATCCTAACCTAGTCTAGTCTTTTTAGCAATAAATTCTTCAGCTTCTGGGACAAACTTTCTTAATGCCGCTGCACCAAGAGGAGTTTTTTCCCATCCTCCATTTTCTAATAACTTTTTAATGTCAGACATTCTATTAATATTAGTACCAACATAAGCTTGAGCTTCTTTTAATGGAATTTGTCCAGTAAGACCCTTAGTTAAAGTTTCGGAAGCTTCATCAATATACATTTTAGCAGCTTTTCCATACGCAGCATTTAATTTATTTTTTCCCGCTCCTGTAAGATTTCTAATAGTATTAGCAATAGTTTTTTGCTGTCCCCATTGTAAAGCAACATCAGTAGCTAAATTTGCAAAATTTTCATAACTAAACATATTTTGTTTAGCATATTCCGAAGTTCCTCCTGTAAATTTATTACCGTAAGCTGCTATAGTATTTAATAATTGACTGTCCTGGTCTTCTCCAAATAGTGTTATTGTATCAGCTAACATTGGAAGTGCTTTTGCTAATTCTCTAGCAACAAATAAACCTCCGTATATAGCAGCTCCAGTAGGACCTAGAAAATATAATGGAGCAGCTGCCGTAAGATTTTTGATAGTAGTTCCTACAGCATCTTTATCCATTCCATCTGCATCAAAGAAATCATATTTATTTATATCAGATCCGTCTACGGTAATTGTGTCCAATGCTGATATAATTTCTTTTCCTACAACAGAACGACCATTTAATTTTTCAGTATAATAAGTACCGTCTTCGTTTAATTTATATTGACCCTTCTTATGTGCTACCTCTCTACCATTTTCAAGATGTGTACCATCTTCATCATATTTAGCAATTACTAACGGATCGTCAAATAGAGAAGTAACATAATTATACATATTTTTGAATATATTACCCTCTTCTTTAAATAAAGCGTTATCATTAGGGCTGTAATCCAAAAACTCTCCTTTTTCCGTATCCCAAATTTTTTGAGTTTGTGCAATTTCACTGATAGTTTTAGTAGGATCACTCATTACATTTAAACCTTCGATTCCCATTGCAACTCTGTCCGGATTATGTACTTTTACAAATTGTAAATTAGGATTTTTTACTTTATCGTTAGCTGATCTACGGACATCCCAAATACTATATTCTACCTAATCCAAAAAATCATTTTCATGAAATTGCTAAAACTCCAATGCTTTATTTATATAATAATCTTTAAATAAATCTTCGTTGAAATTCCCATTTTTATCTTTAAAAAGATCGTTTTCTTTAATAAAATCTTTATTTAAATAATCCTCGTATCTTAACAATTTAGTATTTTCAGAATTCATATCAGCAATATTCTAAAAATCTGCTATAGTAAAATCGGGATTATTAACATTAGCTATAATCCAATCATTCTACTTCATAGGTAGGTTTCATATTTTTTACTTTATTATAATTCTAGTATGCTTTTTCTGCTGCAGTTACTGAAGCTTCTGTTCTCTGATCTCCTTGAGCATTAACAGCAGCGTTAGGATTTTGATTTAATGGAATAAACACATTTGCTCTATAAACATCATCCCAAAAACCTTCAATAAATCCCCAATGGTCATCAACATCTATAGAGTAATTATCTCTATCATCATTAGTGCTTAATCCTCTAATTAATCGTTGTTCTAAATCTTCTGTAGGATGTTTAATTTTCTTAATAAATTTAGAATTTTTATTAAATTCTACTTTATCAGTGGTATAAGCACCTATTACTAAGAATTGAGCAGTGCGAGACAAATCAGGTAATCCTGTAGTAGAATCAATTAATTCATCTAATTCTTTTTCTTTTAATAATTGAGCATATTTTTTCATATAATCCTCTTTAGATAAGGTCTTATATTTTTTCATTTCTTTTTGCACCGCATTGAAATCTTCAACTATACTCATGTTAACTCTAATATTACCCAATTGGTCTGTAATAATAGGTAAAGTTATTATTGCACCACCTTCATTATCAAACATAATATCTTTTAGATTAGATGGGTCAATTAATTGGTCTCCGAATGAAATATTTTTTCTACTATTTCCGGTAATATCCAACATTCCAGTTTGTAATAACTTTTCTATACTCATTTCTTCTCTAATGTTAGGCAATGCCGAATAGAAAGTACCGGTAACTTGTAAACCTCCGTTTGTATCTTCTGGAACGATCGTAAATGTTCTAGATTGACCACCTTCTTCTCTAATTAATTGCAGATATGGATTTGATTTATCATTATCAGTAGTACCTTGTCCTGTTTTTCCGGAAGTTTTTGCGGAAGTTCCTCCTACTAAATCAGGATCAAATTCATTCTTATATGTTAATTTAGACGTAACTAACGTACCGATTAAAGCTTCTGCTCCTGAATCTTTACCATTAGATTTCATCTTTAATAATGCTTTAGCTGTATTGGGTAAAGTACTATAAATATATTGTAATGCTAATTTAGCCTAATCTGCCTGGGTTTCAGTTAATAACTTAACTTCATACAAATCCTATACTGAAGCATCATATCTACCAGATTTTTGCAATGCTTGAGTATAATCTTGTAATCCTTGCATTAAGTCTCCAGTTTTTACTCCAACATAGCTAGTGTTACTATTAGAAGTATTTCCTAAATTCTATATAGAGTCCTATATAAGTTTAGTAACTTCTGCAATTCCCATGCTATTAGCTACTGTAGCAATAGAAGCTTGATCAAAAACTAATCCTCCCACTCCCTAAGCTCGTAAAGTTAATAATTCAGAATTAGTAATAGGTCTATAATTTTCCTAATTTTTAGCATATTGTTCAGGAGTGATCCATTCATATCCATCCTCAGTAGCCGCCATAATTTGGCCAGACGAATTTATTGCTACTTCTTGTAAACTTCCTTTTTGTATAGCGGTATCTCTTGCTTTTATAAATTCATCGTGTTGAAATCTTAAATTACCTACATAATTCAAAGCCTATAAATATTCACTAGCTATAGAACCAGTACCGCCAAACATTTCTGGATTATTTAATTTGCGTTCTATATTTCCAAATAAAGATGATAAAGTACTTAAAATAGCTTTTCTATCCCCAGGAAGTCCTTTAAGATCTCCCAACACGTCTTTCATTAAGTCAGTAACATTAGGTACTTTCTTAGAAGATTCTTTACTAGAACTTTTAGTCTGGGTTTGTTCTGTAGGTGTTATAAATGGCTAATAAACAGCAAATGGAGGAACAATCGTTCCTCCCTGCTATAATTTCAATTTCATTTCTTTCTTTGTAATTTAATATGATTATATAATCCTCTTACAGATCTATCAATAGCTTTGTTATAATTATTATTAGATTCTTTTAGATATTTAATAATACTATTAACCTGGTTTTTAGTTATAGTCCCGCCCTTTTTATCAAATTTTACTTTCCAAGGCGCTCTTGTAATTCCATATCCGAAATAATCTCCCTTTCCATAGATTTCATTATAATAAGCATTAGATAAATGATTTTGAATTTGAGAAATAGTTCTCTATTCATCGGCTGATAATGTTTCCCCGTTATTATATCTATTCCATAATTTTTCGTATAATTTCCAATTAGGAATATATTCTTGTGGATTATTAGTTACATAATTAAGCATTTCTTTATTAAATAATAAATTAGCATTTTCTTTATCAGCTTGCTATTTAGTATTAATCCAAGTCCTCCACTCATTAATAAAGTTAGTACCTGATTCGTAGTCTGCACGTTTTTTACCCATCAATGCCATTAATTTTTCTTTAGAAACTTGGTGCATATTTTCACGATTCTTCATCGCAATATTATAACGATTTTCACGATTTTCTTTTTCCTACTACCAAGCTAATTCAGACATTTGACGTATGGTTTCATCATCTGACTACCAACCTTGTCTGATATACTATTGGGCAAGATTCTCGCCTTCTAAACGTCCAGCTAACTATAAACTACCATCGGAAGTTATTGGTCTAGATGTTAAATTTCTAACTTCACCTGCAGCTCTATTTCCTTCAGCAATTGCTCTAAGATTACCATATACAGAACGATGATGTTCCATTGGATCATACAATAAAGGAACCATTCTATTAGCCAAATCTAATTGTTCTTTATTATGACCTCTTGCTCTAAAATAATTTAATGCGGCCAAAGCTTTATCAGGAGTAAAGAACGATTGATTTGGTTTTTTTGGTTTTTCTATTTTATCTGGTTCTTCGGATGACATTTTTGGACCTCCTGGATATTGTGTCGTACTATTTTCTGGAGTTATAACTACTTCAGGTAACGATCCGGCATCATAATCAAAATTAAGTTCTTTTAATTTGTAATAATTAGTTTCCGGATCTAGATACATTTCGTATCCATTATTTTTCCAGAGTTCCATAGCGGAATTTAATTCATCTTCAGAATAATCTCCCTATTTTCCTAACAACATTCTGTCCTACCCTCTTCCAGAGTAATATCCGTCAGCTTTCCACTGTCCGTTAAAAGTGTCTCCTGTGTTTGGATTTTGTAATATTTTATATCTAGAAGTATCTTCTCCAGCTTTAATACCTTTGTTATTTACAAAATTAAAATGGTTATTAATATCATTATAATACTACTAAACATCTTGATTAAAAGTAGGATTTTCTACATCATTGCCTAATTTTTTATCTAATCCGTAATGCCTATCCTACATCATATTAACGTTCTAATACGTATATTTACCAGATTTTAATCCTTGTAATAGATCGTCCATAAATAAATTACCTACACTACTATACCAAGGATTATTATTTCTAGGAGTTCCTGTTTTTACACCATTCTAGGCTTTAATAATACCACCTTCTTTATAAAAACCTGCTTCAGTTAACATCTTAAATGCTTGTTCGTAAGTAATATTCTTATCAGCTTTTTGTAAAGCTGCTAGCATTTCATTAAAATCTTTAGAAGCTAAAGATGGGTCTTGTTTAACTAAATCAGCTAATTCTTTATCCTGTTTTGCATTTTTTGAAACGAATTTGATTTTCTTTTTATATTTACCTTTTAATTTTTCAAATTCTTTTCTAACATCAGATGCATTATATTTAGTAACTGCACTTTTAATATCTGCAGATTCAGTTGCTTTTGATTGAATATCTGGTTTAATTTCTGTAGCTGGAGTAGTTTCTGTTTTTTTCTCGGAAGCTATTTTTCTTGCTTCTTCAAAAGATGTGGGTTCTTCTTTAGACTCAGGAGTTTCCGTTTTTTTCTCTTCTGGTTTCTTAGTTACTTCGGATTCTGTTTTTGGAAGTTCATTTAGTACGATATCATCTGCTATTTTCTGATCGGATTTTTCTGAAACAGTTTCATGCTTATCAGTAGATGTATTAGCAACTTCTTCAGATTTAGTAGGCTTATTAGTTTGTGATTCTGTAGAAACATCTTTTTTAGTAGGTTTTTTTGCAGCAGTTGAACTATCCATAAAATGTCTAGCTCTAGTCCATTTACTTGGAAGTTCTTCATACACATTTTTAGTTTGTGTCTGTACTTCTTGAGATTTTACTTTTCTATGAGGTAAAACAGTTTTAGTCCCATCCTCTTCAGTTCTAGACCACTCATGTTTTTTCTTAATATTAGCAACTTCTGCATTTTCTAAACCTTCAAAATTTTCCCTAATATATTTATTAAATTCTTCGGGATTATCCTTTTTAGATAATAATTCTTCTCTATCTTTTCCAGAAAATTGATAATCTTCTGTTTTTCCTTTGTTTTTAATAGACACTACTAAAGCTTCTTCAGCATTATCGTTTATATTAACTGCTTTAGCTTTACCTTTTATATTTCTGTAAGTATTAGCCCCTCCTAATATAAATTGTAAAACTGTGGATAAATTTCTCCAATCTTCTACTTTACTAAAATCATGATTTACTAAAATATTTTTTGCAGAGGCTATGATTTCATCTCCATTTTCGATACCTTGTCCTATAGCAAACGCTGATATTACAGGCATTAATTTATTTGTAAGTTTTCCTATTTTTTTGATTAAATTAGCTCCTTTAGCAACATCTCCAAAAATAGGAATTGCTCCAACAGCACTAATTGCGTAATTAGTAACATCATCCCATCCAAAATCACCACCTTCTAGTTCATCAGCCTATTGATTTAAATAATCACTATAAAATCCTAGACCTGCAGCTGAAATAGGTTCTGGATCTACTATAGAAATAACATCCATTCCTAATGCTTTTAAACGAAGTTTATCTGATTCTGTCCAATCTTGTCCGATATATTCAGACATTGGCATTTGCGCTATTTTTTCAGCTTCTTGTTGTTGTAAAACAGCTTGTTCTTCTTTTGTTAAATCTGTTTTAAAATCAATATGACCAAAAGGATTCACTTTATTACCTTCTCCTTGAAACCCTTGTTTATCCTCTTTAATAGGTAGAATAAAAGAATCAGGATTAAATCCTAAAGATTTTAATTTTAACTTATCAGAATCTTGAATACCGTTAGTTCTAATATCATTTTCCAAATCGGATAACATAGAATTATAGTGTTCTTGATCAATTTGTTTCCAATTACGTTTAGTTTCTCCGATTTTAGTTCTATGCTATCCTATATAATCAGCTAGCGCTGTGTTTAATTCATCTTGTGTAGTATATTTACTTTTCCATAAATCATAGTTAGAATCAGTACCAAAAGGATTATTTTCCTTATTAAAAGAGTAATATAATCCGTGTTTAGAATAATCAAAATCTTCTAACTCTTCTGGTTTTTCTTCTACCTATTCTTTTTTCTCTTCTTTCTTTTTAGAGAATTTTTCACCCATAGCATTAGCTACAGTATTTATATATTTAGTAACATCATCTTCTCCAAGATCTATATCTCCTTCTGTAAATTTTCCTAACCCGTTTCCTAATATTGTTCCATTCTCAATACCTGACATAATATGACCTAAAGCAGAATTAAATTGTTTTCTCTAGTCATCGTCATATCCTTGATACTCAATATAAGATTCGGCATTAGACTGTAAATATTTTAATAGGGCTTTTTTATCCAATTCGTGTTGCCCATATTTCCATATATTTTCTTCCATAATTTGTCAAAAATAAAGAAAGGGATATACCCAAACTACTTTGGATACATCCCCTTCGTATTAAACTTCTTAAGCGTTGATACGTCTTACTAAACGACCACCTCTGCGATAAACTGGTTCGCCTTC
>JAEIGA010017983.1_pt1 | contig 10764 bp, 9 predicted proteins | sample 9270691 | NCBI WGS metagenome assembly JAEIGA01 (sample SAMN17057246, study PRJNA624740) | gut metagenome | biome: biome; isolation source: fecal sample | host: Bos grunniens | place: China: Xizang | collected 2019 | reverse complement strand
TGAATATGTCCACAATTTAAGCATTGCCAGGTTGTTTCTTGTTCTTTTTCAAACACTAATTTTTTATCAATGTTTTTTGCAAGACACCTATAAACGTTTTCGTGGTGATGCTCTATTTCTGCAACGCCCCTAAAAAGTTTTGCTATATCGCTAAAGCCTTCTTTGTCTGCAGTCTTTGCAAACTCTGAATAAAGAACCGTTCTTTCAAAGTTTTCCGTGTCTGCGGCATCAAGCAAGTTGTCTTTTGTTCCCGCAATTGTATGAAACAACTTGAACCATATTTTAGCGTGCGCTTGTTCATTGTTTGCAAACTTTGTAAAAATATTATATATTTCCTCATAGCCTTCTTTTTTTGCTTGTTGGGCATAAAAGTAGTATTCGTTATAAGCCCCGGATTCTCTTAAATAAGCAGTAAATAAATTTTCTTTGGTTTTTGAATCACTAAATTTCATAATTTACACCTTCCTTTATATTAATATTAACCAATTTATGCCATTAAAATACCTTTATTTAATTGAAAATAAATGTAAAATGGTATATAATATAAAAAAAGTTTTGGAGAAAGTTTATGAAGTTTGACGTGGAATTGGTTGGCAAGATAGGTTCTATGGCGCTAATCGATAAAGAAAGTAATATGCTAGATTACACCAGAATAGCAAGGCTTTCTAATGAACTACGCCCAGGATATATTTGGGTAACGAGTGGTGCGGCAGAGACTGGTAGACTAGATTACATTAAAAGAAACGGAAAAGAACTTGAAGGCTCACAGGAAGATATTAAAACTGACTATGCAGCGCAAGGACAATCTATATTAATGTCAACTTATCGTGAGTACGTAGATTCTAAGTATTCTCTTCGTCAGGTTTTGGTAGAACACCAACATTTTAACGACGAGCAAAAGAAAGAACATTTAAAATCTTTGCTTCTTCGTTCTATAAGTCAAAATGCAATTCCAATAGTAAATTATAACGACGCAATAAGCACGGAAGAAAGCAGGCGCTTTGAAATACAATCTCTAAAAACAAAATCCGCTAAGGTTGTAGAATGTGTGGATAACGACGAAACGGCAGCGCAAATTGCTTGTTTGGTTAAAGCAAAAACTTTATTAATTTTAACAAGTACGGAAGGAATATACAAAGACCAAAACGATAAAAATTCTTTAATAGAGGAAATTTCTGGAAAGAATATAGAGGAAGTTTTAGATAATATAACCTACTGCGAAAACTATTGTAGTGGTTCGTCTAGGGCAGGGGCAAATGGAGCAAAGGCAAAACTAGAATACATTAAAGACGCAATAAAAATTGGTACTAAAGTAATAATTGGTTCTGCAAAGTATTCTATAAAGGACCTTTTAGAAGGCAGGGTAAAAGCAACGGTTATAGGAGTAAGATAAAAAGGCAAATAATTTTGCCTTTTTTTATTATAAATGTATAATATACTTTTTTCTACCCATAATACTACCAAGGGGGAAGTTATGAAAGAAAGTAAAAATACAAGAAAGACAGATAAGAACAAGAACAAGACAACTAAAAACTGCAAATAATGTTGAAAAAGAAGATTAAAACATTAAAAAGCAAGTTTGATATTAGTGGCTCTTATACGGGAGTTAGTGTGGAAAACCCACAAGAAGTACCTGTTCAAGATGCTGACGACTTGTAAAAAAGTTAACCAAAACCTTGAATGAAAAAAGCAATATCGTATGCATATTGCTTTTTTCTATTAAAATAAATAAAAAAGTTGACAAAAAAGGGCAAATTGGTTAAAATACACTTGCTTTAGTTAGTTATGCGGTCGCGGTGGCGGAGAGAAACCGCCAATGAGGAAAGTCCGGGCTTTATAGAAACAGGGTGCCAGAGCAACACTGGTGAAGGCGACTTTAAGGAAAGTGCAACAGAAATAAACCGCCATTTTTGGTAAGGATGGAAAGGCGTGGTAAGAGCACACCGCCCCTTTGGTAACAAGGGGGGCACATGTAAACCCCACCCAAAGCAAGATTGACAAATCGTTTTACACGGGAGTTTCACCAAAACGATTTACTAAAACATCGCTAGGGGGCATAGGAGACTATGCTCGTAGATAAATGACCGCACACGACAGAACTCGGCTTATCGATTAACTAAACAAAAATCCACCGACTTAGTCGGTGGATTTTTACTTCTTCAACATAACCATTAACACAGAAATGTCTGCCGGTGAAACACCAGATATTCTTCCTGCTTGCCCTAAATTTATTGGGCGAATTTTATCTAGTTTTTGTCTTGCTTCTAGCCTTAGACCTTCCATTTTTAGATAGTCTATATCGCTTGGCAATAACTTTTCTTCAAGTTTTTTTGCTTTTAAAATTTGTTCTTTTTCCTTTTGCAAATATCCTTCGTATTTTGCGTCAAGCTCAACGGTGTATAAAATTTCAGATGAAATGTTTTCTAGCCCGCTAAACTCTTTTGCTAAATCTTTAAGCGGAATTCCTCGCCTTATCATATCCGCCATAGAAAGTGCGGCAGACGGCTTAGCAAAGCCAAATTTTGCTAGTATGTTTTCTGCGTCTTTAGGCTTTATAAGTTTATTTATAACCTCGGTAGCGCATTCGTATTCTTCTTTTCGTTTTAGATAATTGTTGTATCTTTTTTTACAGATAAGTCCAACCCTTTTTGCCTTAGGCGTAAGTCTTAAATCGCAGTTGTCTTGTCTTAGCACAATTCTATACTCGGCACGGGAAGTCATCATACGGTATGGTTCATTCGTGCCTTTTGTTACTAAGTCGTCAATTAAAACGCCGATATATCCATCGTCACGGCTAAGCACGAAAGGTTTTTGTCCTTTAAGTTTTAGGCTTGCGTTTATACCTGCAATAAGTCCTTGTGCGGCGGCTTCTTCGTAGCCACTCGTACCATTAATTTGTCCTGCGGTATATAGACCTTGTATCTTTTTATATTCTAGCGTTGGAAGAAGGTCTGTTGAATCTATGCAGTCGTACTCTATGGCATAGGCGTATCTCATAATCTCACAGTTTTCTAGACCCGCAACCGTTTTGTACATAGCCTTTTGCACGTCGTGTGGAAGAGAGGTTGATAGACCTTGAACGTACACCTCGTTAGTTCCGTTTGCTTCAGGCTCTAAAAATAATTGGTGCCTATTTTTATCTGCAAATCTAACAACTTTGTCTTCAATAGAAGGGCAATATCTAGGGCCAGTGCCTTTAATAACGCCAGCGTAAAGTGGTGAACGATGTAGATTTGCTCTTATTATCTCGTGAGTTCTTTCGTTAGTATAAGTTAAATAGCAAGGTTTTTGCTTTTTTATTTTCTTTTTGGTCAAGAAGGAAAACGGCATTAAATCTTCTTCGCCGTCCTGTCTTTCTAGTTTAGAATAATCTATAGTACTTCCGTCAACCCTAGCAGGTGTGCCCGTCTTAAATCTTCTAACGGTAAAACCCAAATCAATTAAATTTGCGGTAAGTTCGTTTGCTGGTTGAAATCCGTTTGGTCCGGCAGACCTTTTCCATTCGCCCGCAATAACTTCCCCATTTAGATAAACGCCAGTCGCTAAAATTACAACCTTTGCATAAAAAATACCGCCAAAAGCCGTTTTAACGCCAACAACTTTGCCATTTTCTGTTAATATTTCTACAACTTCGCCTTGTGAAATTTTAAGATTTGGCGTTTTTTCTAGAGTTGCTTTCATCATTTGGTGATAAAGGTGCTTGTCTTCTTGTCCTCTAAGGCTTTGAACGGCTGCGCCTTTGCCTCTGTTTAGCATTCTAATTTGAAGAAGCGCGCTATCTGCGTTTATGCCCATTTGTCCGCCAAGCGCATCAATTTCTCTAACGATTTGACCTTTTGCTGTTCCGCCGATAGAAGGATTGCAAGCCATAAAGGCTATGCTATCAAGATTTAATGTTAGCATAACCGTTTTGTTGCCTGTTCTAGCAAGGGCAAGTGCAGATTCTACACCGGCATGTCCCGCCCCGACAACTATCGCATCAAATTGTCCTTCTACGTAAGTTGACATAATTTTCCCCAAAAAATGCTACTTATCTTTTAAGTAGCATATTTTTAATATCGTTTATTTCTACCGCAAGTTTTTTATCCGTTTTAATTTGTTCTGCAATCTTATCCCTAGAATAAATAACCGTCGTATGGTCTCTTTTTCCCATTTTTTGCCCAATATATTCTTGCGGAATGCCTTGTAACATATCTGTAATTAAATAAATACATACGTGCCTTGGGTCAACGAACTCTTTATTCTTTTTCTTGCTAATTAAATCTGCTTTAGAAATTTTATAAAAATCGCTTACGCATTTTATAATGTCTTCTATTTGAAGTTCTTCTTGTTTTTCACTAACAGATTCTTTTAGCGCTTCGTTAACAAGGTCGATGGTAATTGGTTTTTCTAATAGTTTAGAAGCAAAAATAACTTTTGTAAGTTTTCCTATAAGCGACCTAACGTCATCTTCGCTTTTCTCTGCAAGATAGGTTAAAACCTTAATATCGATTAAACATTTTTGCTCTTCGCTTTTTTTCCTAAGAATTGCTACCCTAGTTTCTAAATCTGGGGGTTGAACGTCTGCAAGAAGTCCACCCTCAAACCTAGTTCTTAGTCTATCTTCTAAGACTTCGATTTCTTCTGGCGGACGGTCGCAAGTCAAAACGATTTGCTTGTTTTGCATTACGAGTTCGTTAAAGGTGTGGAAAAATTCCGTTTGAGTTGCCGGTTTTTTAGAAATAAATTGCACGTCGTCTAAAAGTAAAACGTCTACGTTTCTGTATTTTTTTCTAAAATCCGCACCTGCGTTTTTGCCACTAGAAATGCTTTCTATCAGTTGAACCATAAACTGATTGCAGGTAGTATATAAAACGTTTGTAGATGGACTATGCCTTTTAATGTGATTAGCAATAGCCATTAAGATATGTGTTTTTCCAAGACCAGAGCCACCATAAATAAATAAAGGGTTATAACTTTCGCTTGGTTTTTCGGCAACGGCTTTTGCCGCAGCGTAAATAAATTGGTTTGAAGGACCTACCACAAAGGAATCAAAAGTAAATTTAGGGTTTATTGGTAAACCTTGGGTATCCATTTTTTCTGTTTCGTATTCTGAAAGTTGTCTGTAGTACTCTTCTTTATCTTTTGCAACAAAAATTTCAAAATCGCTAATAGAATCGTTTACAGAATGAAGAGCAGAAATAATTTTTTCCCTCATTGTTTCTGTTATATGATTTGCAAATAGATTGGTGGCGGTAATAAACACCATTTTATTTCCAACAACGTTAACAGGCGTAAGTTGGGTAATAAAATTTGCATAAGATATGGTGCTAACCGTTCTGTCTAGTTCTGGAAGCGCCATTTTCCATATAATTTCATAACTTTCCATATAGTTTCCCTTTATTTGTTGCAATTGTGCAAAAAATATTTTATAATTTAATAGTAAAACGAAGTTAAATTTATCTAGTATTACACATTATACAATAAAAAGAAAATAAAATAAAGGAAATACCCAAAAAAATTTAAAATTTTTATTTTATGGTAATAAAATCTCTATCTCTTAAAAACTTTAGAAACTATAAAGAAGAATATTTTGAGTTTAACGAAAAGATAAACGTGCTCGTTGGCTTTAATGCGCAAGGTAAAACCAATGCGGTAGAAGCCATATTTTTTCTATGCACTGGTTATTCGCCAAGGGCAAATAAAGATAAACAAGTTATAAAAGTTGGAGAAGAAACGGCGGAGATTGTTGGAAAGGCTCAATCTAGTTACGGGGAAATTACGGTAAAAATAGTATTCAATAAAAACGACAAAAAAAGCATTTATATAAACGGTTTGCAAGTGCATAAAATGGGGGAATTATTTGGAAATATTAAAAGTGTGTTTTTTAATCCCGCAGAATTAAAACTGGTTCAAGAAAGTCCGGAAGACAGAAGAAGATTTATGAATATATCTCTTTGTCAAATGTCTAAAAGTTACTTTTATGCATTAAATAGATACAATAAAATACTTCAACAAAGAAACAACTTATTAAAAAATCCAGATAAAAGCATTATTAAAGAAACGCTTCCCGTGTGGGATAAGCAGTTTGCAAAAGAGGGGGCAAAAATTATATTTAGTCGAAACGCCTTTTTAGAAGAACTTGCACCCCTTGCAAGAGAAAAACAAAAATTTCTATCGGGTGGCGTAGAAGACTTAGAAATGAAAACAGAAAGCGGTTACTATGGCACGGAAGAAGAAATTTATTTTGCCTTTTTAGAAGACTTAAAACATCAAACGGAAAGAGATTTGCATTTTGGTTATACTACCCTAGGTCCACATAGAGACGATATTAAATTTACTCTTGGGGGAGAAGACGTAAGAATTTTTGGTTCACAAGGTCAACAAAGAACGGTTGCGCTTTCTCTAAAACTTGCTGAAACGGAAATGTTTAAAAATAAATTTGGAGAGTATCCTATATTAATTTTAGACGACGTTTTATCAGAACTTGATAAAAAAAGAAAGCAAAGGCTTATAGAAGCGGTTAAAGATATGCAAACGGTATTCACCACAACGGAGGTTAGCAAAACCATATTTGGCAAAACACCTTTTGAGAAAATCAAAATAGAAAAAGGGGCCGTTAAAAGATGAAAAAACTAATTTTGGCAAGCGTTTCCCCTAGAAGAAAGGAATTGTTGTCTTCTGCAGGCTTTAGTTTTTTAGTCGTACCAAGCAAGTTTGAAGAATTAGATAACCTGTCAAAAAAAGAGGATATAGCAGTTAACAATGCGTTAGGAAAAGCAAAAGACGTCTTCGAAAAACAAGACGAAGAAGTTTGCGTAGTAGGTGCGGACACAATAGTTTTAATAGATAATATAGTTTTAGGTAAGCCTAAAACAAAAGAAGAAGCATATAAAATGCTGAAACTTTTATCAAATAGGGTTCATACTGTTATAACGGGGTATGCAATAATTAACAAAGAAAAAACCATTAGTGGTTATAGTCAAACAAACGTACTATTTAATAATCTAACAAAGCAACAAATATTAGATTATATTGAAACGGGAAGTCCTATGGATAAGGCGGGGGCGTATGGCGTTCAAGACGCACCCGAACTAGTAAAAAAATACGAAGGATACATAAGCACGGTAATAGGTCTTCCTATCGAAGAAATAGCCCCAATAATAAAGGAAATGATAAAATAAAAATAGCCACAAACTAGTGGCTATTTTGTTTTTAAAATTTATATTAAAATTATAGTTTGCTAGGGTCGATAACTTCTGCTAGATAAGGAAGTTCTCTATAATTTTCCGCATAGTCTAGTCCGTAACCAACAACGAATCCGCAAGGAATATCAAAACCTGCATAGTCTACTTTAACTTCAACTTCTCTTCTTTCTTTTTTGTCTAAGAATGCGCAAATTTTAATAGACGCTGGATTTTTTTGTTCTAATAATTTAACAAAATAAGAAAGAGTTTTTCCGCTATCAACAATATCTTCTACAATCAAAACGTCTTTTCCGCTAACGTCTGAACGGATATCGTTTATAAGTTCCATTTCTCCGCCAGTCGTGCCGTTTCTATAACTAGAAAGCCTTGCAAATTCCATAGAAAGAGGGATTTTTAGACTTCTAACAATGTCAGAGAAAAATACTATTGCGCCTTTTAGCATACAAATAATAACAGGTTTTTTTCCTGCATAGTCTTTTGTAATTAATTCGCCTAATTCTTTAATTCTTTTTTGAATTTGTTCTTCTGTTAAAACTACTCTAAAATTATTATTCATTGGTATTCGCCTCGCATATAAATTGTATTATATTTTTGGTATCTTTGTCAACCCTTATTTTGCTAGAAATACAAATGCCAAAAACTACAAGCACTTCCATATCGTCTGCTAAAACAAAAACTTCATTTCTAAGTCTTTTTGGAAATTTTATATCGGTAAAATAATCGCAAAGTTTTTTTGTTCCGCCACCAAATTTTTTTATAAAATCATTGTCTTTTGGCCTTCTTATAGCCGCGGTTTTTGGAATTTTATCTAAATCTCCAAATAGTCCGCTTTTTAGGTCGGTTGGACTTGCTTTTTTGATAGATATTTTGGCGTTTTTAACCTTATATTCACCGAGCCCGAACAAAAAAGAAGTTTCATCTTTTAAGGCTTTTTTGTAAAATACTAAATTATCGTATTCTTTTATTACTGTAATTTCGCCTAAAAGGTCAAGTTGTTTGCCGTTTTCTTTGGTTGAAAGAGAGATTATACTATCAATATGTTTCTTTTGCCAGTCTTTTTTAACCCCTAGACTCTTTAGAATCATTATGCTTGCTCTAGAAAGCAATGCGCTGTGAATAGGTAATTTTATTTTAAAAACGTTATTTTCTTCTAAAACGTATTGACTTGCCGATTGTTGCAAAAAATCTTCGTCAGTCCTTGCAATTTGCGAAAGCCTACACAAACTATCTTCTATTCCGCTAAAAACTTCCTTAAGTTTAGGCATTACGTTTAGCCTTAAAAAGTTTCTCGTATAGTCTTCGCAGTAATTTGTTTTATCTACAACAAAGTCGATAGAGTTTAATTTAATATACTCTTCAATTTCTTCTTTGCTAGTTTCTAAAAAAGGCCTAATTATATTGTTTTCAGTTTTTAGTGGAATTCCAATTAAACCCTTAGTACCCGCCCCTCTAAAAATATTAAAAGCAATTGTTTCCGCGTTATCTCTTTTGTGGTGCGCAGTTGCAATCTTATCGCATTTATTTGTGGCTATTGCATCATAAAAACATTGATATCTTAGCTTTCTTGCGCTTTCTTCAATAGAAAGCTTGTTTTTTTTGGCATAATCAATAGAGTTTACTTCATAAAAATAAAGAGTAATGCCGTTTTTATCGCAATAATTTTTAACAAACAAAGAATCGGCTTTGCTTTCATTTCCTCTAATGCCGTGTTCAATGTTGATGGCAAAAACGTTTATTCCCAATTGCTTTTTGTTAGTATGCAAAAAGTGTAAAAGCGCCATAGAATCGCTTCCACCAGAAACAGCAACCGCAATATTGTCGTTTTTATTTATTAAACCATCTAAAATAATATTCATAATACTATTGTAGCAAAGGAAATAAAAAAAAACAAGTTTTCTACAAAATAAGTTGGTTTTATTAAGCAAAAAGGTTGACAAAATAAATTAAATGTTTTATTATAATGTAGCATTAAACGAAGCAGATATCGCGGGGTAGAGCAGTTTGGTAGCTCGTCGGGCTCATAACCCGGAGGTCAGGAGGTTCAAATCCCCTCCCCGCAACCAAACAAAGAACGGATAGGTAAAACCCTATCCGTTCTTTGTTTCTGTTATGAGAAATGTGGGTTTGAACTTTTTGGCTTTCGTTATCTATGAGCCTGCTTTCGCCAAGATAAGTTGTTGTTTTTGTATAAGCAGTTAGGCGAAAGGGGACCGGCTTTGGCATAGCCAATGCCTTGGTGCATTGCACCAACTAACCCGGAGGTCGTATTTTAATAGCCCGTGCCGACACTAGTCGGGCAAATCCCTTCCTCGCCGGAGACGGCTAACCCCTCGTGCACTTCGTTTACTTTCCCCTTATCAAGGGGCAGAAACCCCGCAACCACTAGCCGTCCACTTTGAACCACTAAAAGTGGCAATAATTAGACGGTTTTTTTGTTTTAAAAACTTAATTTTTTATACGCTTGTAAATAATGTCGTAATTTGTTATAATTAAAATATAATCATATTAAAACGAAAAGCCATGTAATTTTAAGAGAAAGATTTATGATAAGAGATAAGGGAACTTCTATAATTGAAATAATAGATGATTATACAGTAATAGATATTGAAACAACAGGATTGTCTTTCGGTTACGATGAAATAATAGAAATAGGTGCAATTAGAGTAAGAAACGGTGAAGAAGAAGCAAAATTTTCAAAACTTGTTCAACCCAAAGATTTTAAACTATTTGACTCTGATTTTACTGGTATAAAAGTAAATGAATTAAAATGTGCAAATTTTATAGAAGATATAATACCGAGTTTTCTTGATTTTATTAAAACGGATGTTTTAGTTGGCGCAAATATAAATTCTTTTGATATAAATTTTTTGTATGATGTTATATATTCGACCACAAAGAAAAAACTAAAAAATAATGTTGTTGATATTTTTAGATTTTCAAGGAAATTGTTGCCAGAACTTGGATTGTATCCAAGCTTAGAATTAATAAGTACCCATTTAGGGTTTGACGGGAATCACCATAGGGCTTTAGACGATTGTGGATTAACATATAAATGTTATGAATATTTTAAGTCAAAAATCCGTACAGAACAAATTAATATAAACGAATTATTCAAACCGAAAATTAGCCGTTATAAGATTTCTGATTTGCAGTGCGAGTTTGCATATATTGACGAAGATAATCTTTTTTATAAGAAAATTGTCGTTATTACAGGCGCTTTAAAGGACAAGAGTAGAAAAGATGCACAACAAATGATAAAAAATATGGGCGGAGACCCAAAAAAATCTTTTGTTGCAAATACTGATTATTTGATTGTAGGAACACTAAAAAAAGAAGAAACAGAAAAATTAAAAGATTCAAACAGGCTAAATTAAAGGGACATGATGTAAAGATAATTGATGGTAACGAGTTTTTGGAGTATTGCAAAGAATATTTTGATAAAATTGAAAAAGTGAAGAACAATTGAGGATAAAACAAATGAGTAAAATAGAGTTGTTAAACGAGTTATTAAGTATAGTAGAAAATGTTTGTAAAGACGGAATAGTTTCACCCAACGAAGTTAGTAAATTGCAAGATT
>JAEIGA010017982.1_pt1 | contig 10764 bp, 7 predicted proteins | sample 9270691 | NCBI WGS metagenome assembly JAEIGA01 (sample SAMN17057246, study PRJNA624740) | gut metagenome | biome: biome; isolation source: fecal sample | host: Bos grunniens | place: China: Xizang | collected 2019 | reverse complement strand
TAATACCACTTCGTTTGCAACTTCGTTTACTGCTAATACATTTGCACAGGTAGCACCTACGTTTCCTGCGCCTACTACGGTTACTTTAGACATAAATTTTATTTTTATATAAATAGTTCATTAATATTAATATTGCAAAAATACACTTTTTTCTTAAAAAATAGTACATTTGCATAATCAATTTGAAATGAAAGCAAAAAATATCTACATATTATTACTAATTGTTACGAATATATTATTATTTACACAGTGTTCAACTAAAAATAATAATGCTGCGACAAGAAGCTACCATTACGTAACAGCACGTTACAACGTGTATTTTAATGCCAATAATGCATTCCTTAAAGTAGAAGACGAAATTATCGAAAATCACAAAGATAATTATTCAGAAATTCTACCAGTTTTTCGTTTGAGTAATCCAGAAACTGCTCAGCTAGCAAAGGGTAAAATGGATTATGTTATGGAGAAGTGTCAAAAGACAATAAAACTCCATTCCATAGTGAAAAAACCAAAGAAAGACCCAAAAAGGATGAAAGATCCAAAATACAAAGCTTTCTTGGAAAAAGAGGAGTACAACTCTATGGTGCAAGAGGCTTGGCTTTTGATGGGTAAAGCTCAGTTTTATCAATCAGATTTCCTTGCTGCAATTTCTACGTTTTCATATGTAAAAACACACTTTGATGACAACAAAGATGTGTGTGTAGAAGCTTCACTTTGGGAGGCTAGATCTTTTGCCGAATTAGGATGGTATTATGAGGCAGAAGAAGCACTTAAAAGAATTGATGAAAAAACATTCACGCACAATACTAATGAGATTTTTGTTCTTGTAAAATCAGACCTTTTGTTAAAACAAGGTCTTTATGAAGAAGTTATTCCATTCCTTTCTACAGCGGTGGAACAAGCCGACAGAAAGGACAAAGCCAGAATGTCTTATATATTGGCACAAGTGTATGAAAAAGCTGGTAACTATGCCGAAGCTTATAAATGGTATGAGACTTGTTTAGACAAAAATCCTCTGCACGAGCTAGAGTTCAACGCAATGCTTAGCCAGGCACGTTGCTATCAAGGAGACGATATTGAGTCTTTAAAGAAAAAACTTGAAAAGTTAATTAAAAAACAAAGTAACTCAGAATATCTAGATCAAATTTATTACACCATAGGTGAACTTTATCAAAGAAATGGCAACGAAGAGCTTGCCGTGAAATTCTACGAAAAAGCAATAGACGAAAGTGTTCGTAATGGTATAGATAAGGCAAAAGCGCAAGTGGCATTGGGTGAAATTTATTACGCAAAAGAAAATTATCTTAAAGCGCAACCACTTTATAGTGAGGCAATGCCTGTGCTTCCAACCACATTTGAGAATTATACTGAGTTAAGCAAGAAAAGTCTGCTTCTAAATGATATTGCAAAAAATCAACAAACAATCATTTTAGAAGATAGTCTTCAATATCTTTCTACTCTTACAAAAGAAGAGCAAATAGCTATTATAGAAGAGGTAATCAAGAAAAGACAAGAGGAAGAGGCAGAAATGCAACGTAAGCTAGAGGAGGCAGCTCGCATTCAGTCTATTCGTGACCAAAATGCTGCAATGGGGCAAACCAACCTTTCTCTTGGTGAACTTGCTGACAAATCTTGGTATTTCTACAACCCTTCACTTATAACCAGAGGTAGACTCGACTTCCAAAAAACTTGGGGTAGCCGTGTGTTAGAAGACGATTGGCGTAGGTCTAATAAATCTTCTAGTGCATGGGATTTCTCTGGCGATGAAGACGAAGAAACTTTGGATTCACTTGCTGTAGCCGACACAGTACAAGAGAAACAATATACTCGTGACGATGTGGAATATTATCTACGTTTGATTCCAAAAACAGAAGAACAATTTGCTGCTTCTAATAGCAATATAGAAAACTCTTTGGTTAATTTATTTACTATTTTTGAATCAAAAATGGGAGATTATCCAAAGGCAGAAGATGTTTATGATACATTGGTGGCGCGTTTTCCAAATAGCGGGCAACTAGATTTGGTAAGATACAGACTATACCAAATGTATGAAAGAAATGCAGAAACTGCCAAGGCAGAACAAGTTAAGAATCTTCTTTATGCAGAACATCCAGATAGTAAATACACACGTTATTTACAAGGTGGTATGCCAGAGCCAAGTACTGTAAACGAAAAGGTAGAACTTCTATATAGAGAAACATACGAGGCATTTAAAAAAGGTGATGCAAACACAGTGAAGAAAAATGCTTATATAGCAGAAACCACATATCCAGAGCATGAACTAATGCCTAAATTTATGTTCCTTTCTGCCGTAAGTACAGCAAAAGAAGATGGCAACGAAACCTTTAAGGCAAATCTTCAAAAATTGGTAGAAAAATATCCAAATAATGAGGTTTCCACTGTTTCTAAAAATATTATTGCCCTTATGGAGCAAGGAAAAGAAGTACAATCTTCATTTAGCGTAACAGATATTCAAGAACAAAGAAAGCAAACTATGGTTACCGAAGAAGAATTTGCTACAAATATCCAAAAGGCAGGTTTCTCATACGACCCAGAAAGTGCTCATATTTTCATTTGTATAGTGGAAGGTGAAGAAGACGTGAAGAACCGAGTGCTATATTCTATTGCGCAGTTCAACTTCTCTCGCTTTCTAATTAAAGATTTCGACCTAGCAGTACGCAAGCTAGACGATGGTGGCTACGCAATTGCGGTGAAAGGATTAATGCATCTTAAAGAAGCAAACTGGTATCAAAATATGATACTAACCGATGCAAATATAGCTTCTGTTCTTGCCGAAGTAGAACATAAAGCATTTGTAATTTCAGAAGATAATTTCATTAAGATTTTCGACAAAGAGTCTGTTCAAAAATACCTAGATTTCGTAAACCAAAACCAACTAGAGGTGACTGACTCGGAGGAAATAGAAAAGGAAATCGGCTTCGTAAAATAGTTTGAGTTATGAAGAGAAAAGAATTGATAAATCAGGTAGCGCCTGCTATATTGATGTTTGAGAATAAGCCATTCAATCATAAGCAGCTAGCTGCTGTGGCAGGAATAACAAAGGCGGGAGATAAAGCAAAACTTCCGCATATATTGGACTACTTTGTAGGACAAGGTATTATCCAAGAAGTAGACCGCGGCAAATACAAAGCTATAACGCTCAACAAGTATGTTATTGGCACAATAGACCGCAACAACAACGACAAAACCCACCTAATTCCAGACGACGGTGGCGAAAAAATCTTTATTGCAGAACGCAACCTAAACCACGCTATGAAAAACGATAGAGTGAAGGTGCTTGTTTATGCAAAACGTAATTCACGCCAAACCGAGGGTGAGGTAGTTGAGATAATCGAAAGAAACAAAACCAAGTTTGTGGGTGTAATGAGCATCTGCAACGGTGTAGCATTTGTAATAGTAGACAATAGACTACTTTCAAATGATATTTATGTACCAAAAGAAAAACTAAATGGAGCTCAGGATGGTCAAAAAGTGATAGTTGAAATGACAGATTGGCCTGAAAAAGCAAAAAATCCTTTTGGACGCATCATTGATGTGCTTGGCGATGCAGGCGAGAACGAAACAGAGATGCACGCTATTTTGGCAGAATACGGACTTCCATATTCATATCCAGATGAGCTAGTGGCAGAAGCAGAAAAGATAGATGTTACTATCAGCAAAAAAGAAATTGATAGCCGCCTAGACTGCAGAAAAACCACCACATTCACCATAGACCCTGTAGATGCAAAAGACTTCGACGACGCACTTTCATACAGAAGACTGCCAAATGGCAATGTAGAAATTGGAGTTCACATAGCAGACGTGAGCCATTATGTAACACCGGGTTCGCCAATCGACAAAGAAGCATACGACCGTGCTACATCTGTCTATTTAGTAGATAGAACAGTGCCAATGCTTCCTGAAAAACTATGTAATTTGGTTTGTTCACTACGTCCAAACGAAGATAAACTATGTTTTTCTGTGGTGTTTGAAATGAATGAAAAGGCTGAGGTAAAAGACTATAGAATAGTAAAAACAGTTATTTGTTCCGACAGAAGATTTACCTACGAAGAAGCCCAAGAAGTAATTGAAACCGAAAAAGGCGATTTCGCAGAAGAAATCTTGGCTATGAACGCCCTTGCAAAACAATTACGTGCAAATCGTTTCAAACAAGGAGCAATTGCATTTGAGCGTTCGGAAGTGAGATTCAATATAGATGAAACAGGTCGCCCAATTGGAGTTTACATCAAAGAATCGAAAGATGCTCACAAGCTAGTAGAAGAGTTTATGCTTCTTGCCAACAGAACTGTGGCAGCACATATAGGCAAAGTAAAACAAGGTAAAACCCCTAAAACATTTGTGTATCGTGTGCACGATGAACCAAATCCAGAAAAACTTTCTATGTTCTCAGATTTTATTTCAAGATTTGGTTACAAACTAAGAACCACTGGCAAGAAAAGTGAGATTTCATCTAGCATCAACAAACTTCTAGACAATGTAGAAGGCAAACGCGAGCAAAACCTTGTGGAAACCCTTGCCATTAGATCTATGGCAAAAGCAATTTACACCACAGACAATATTGGCCACTATGGTTTGGCATTTGAATATTACACCCATTTCACATCACCAATTAGACGTTACCCAGATGTTCTAGTCCATAGATTGCTTACCCTTTACGCCGAAGGTGGAGGTAGTGTAAACGAGGCAAAATATGAAGATATGTGTGAGCACTGTTCTTCTCGCGAACAACTTGCGGCTTCTGCAGAGAGAGCTTCCATCAAGTACAAACAAGTGGAATATATGTCGGAAAGAAAAGGTCAAGTGTTCGATGGAGTTATTTCTGGTGTAACAGAATGGGGTATTTATGTAGAAATTACTTCAAACAAATGCGAGGGTATGGTTGCCCTTAGAGACCTAGATGATGATTTCTACATTTACGATGAAAAAAATTATTGTATTATCGGACGCCAATCTAAAAAGAAATACCAACTAGGCGATGAGGTAAGTATTATGGTTTCTCGTGTAAACTTAGATAAAAAACAGTTGGATTTCATCTTGGTATAAACTAAATTTGTAACGTAAAAAAATATAGATATGGTAACAATAAAAATAATCAACAAATCTACTAACGACCTACCTCAGTATGCAACCAACCTTTCTGCAGGTATGGACCTTAGAGCAAACCTTACAGAAAGCGTAGTTCTTAAACCACTAGAAAGAAAACTTATCCCAACAGGGCTTTTCATTGAGCTTCCAGAAGGATACGAAGCACAAATTCGTCCACGTAGCGGTTTAGCACTTAAAAAAGGTATTACAGTGCTTAACACTCCTGGTACAATAGACGCAGATTATCGTGGCGAAATAGGCGTGATTTTAATCAACCTTTCTGCGGAAGATTTCGTTATTGAACACGGCGAAAGAATCTGCCAAATGGTTATTGCGCAGCACGCCACTGTAAACTGGGAAGAAGTAGAAGTGTTATCAGAAACCGATAGAGGTGCAGGTGGTTTTGGCCACACAGGAAAAAAATGAGAAAATTCATAACCTTTATATTTTTATGTTTGTGTTTCTTGTGCAATGCAAGAAGCACAAATGTGTTATATAATGCAGTCTTTGATAGCCTGTATATAGAAGGGTTATGTTATAAAACAGCCGATAGTACCGACCTTGCCTTAGAGCGCTTTTTAGAGTGCGAAAAGATAGACTCAAAAAACGCAGCACTTTCATTTGAACTATCAAAAGTTTATCTTGCAAAAGCGGATTCGGTAAATGCACTTTCATATCTTAAAAAGGCATATTCTCTAGACAAAGAAAATTATTTTTATGCCATTGCCCTAGCTGAGTTTTATGACGATTCCAAAGATTATGCCTCAGCAATAAAGATTTATGAGAAGACATATAAACGTTTCCCTATAAAGAAAAATCTTTTATACTTTTTGGCGCGTTGTTATGCCTTGAATGGTGAGATAAATAAGGCAATTAAGGTCCTAGATAAATTAGAAAATAGAGTAGGGCAAAATAAGATGATTTCTGTGGAGAAATCTAGACTTTATATTTATGACAATAAGCATAAAAAAGCAATTAAAGTAATAGACGACCTTATAAAGAAATACCCTATTGATGCCGATTTGTATGTAATAAGAGGTGATATAAAGAGGGAAATAAAGAATAATGATGAGGCTCTAGAAGATTATAATAAGGCACTAGAATTGGATCCGGGTTGTGCAGGAGCACAAATGTCTCTATGCTCATATTACTCAGAAGTATATAATTTGGATCAGATGGAGCATTACGCTCTAATGATATTGGCAAATGAGAGTGTAAGTTTTCAAGAAAAGACAAGATTCATAGATTTTGCACTTAAATTGTACCAAAATAGACCCGATTATATAGAAAAAATAGACCAGATTTTCGATACAGTAATCAAGGCAAATCCAGAATCAACAGAAGCACTTTTAATGTATGCAAATATTCTAAATGAGTTGCATAATACAGAAAAAATGTTGGAGGTGCTGTATTCTGCTGTATTGCTAGATGAGAAATGTTTAACCTGCCATCAGCAATTAATAGCAACTGTAGTTTACACAGAAGAAACTGATGTTTTAAAGGTACAGCAACTTGTAGAACAAGCTCTGCAACACTTCCCAGAAGATGCTTATTTACTTTTTGTTGAAGGTTCTATCTATTTAACAGGCGGAGATGAGTTAAGTGCATTTGAGTATTACAAGAAAGCAGTAGAAAATGTCTCTGCGCAAAGTAAACTCTCTGAGCAAATCTATTTGGCACTTAGCGGAATGCATATTCCAGAGGCAATGATGTTCACAAGAGAAGGCATTCATCTTTATCCACAAAACCTAATGCTACTAAACAATTACGCCTATAATGTGGCTGTTTATTGGGCGAAAAACAAGGAATATATGTCTGAGGCGAAATTATCAGAATTTCAAGGCATATTGGATGAAGCAGAAAAAATAAGTGAATCTACAGTAAAAGCAGATGCAATAAATCCATATTATCTAGATACATATGCATATATCCTATTTTTGCAAGGAAAATATAATCTAGCAAAGTTTTATCTAGAGCAAGCTCTAAACTATGATAAAGAGGCAAATTACGAGGTGTTAGAACACTATGGAGATGTCTTAAATGCATTGGGAGAAAAAGAAATAGCAGTTAAGTATTGGGAGGCTGCATATTTATTAAATCAAACAGAAGAATTATCAAATAAAATTAAACAATATGAGAAATAAGTATTTCTATTTTATCGTCTTATTATTATCTGTGTTAGTGGGTTGTAAAACACAAAAACAAGTAACTCAAGTAAATGAACTTTCTGAGCCAGTAGAAGAGGTTGTTATACCAAAGATAGATACAGTAAAAATGATAAGTAGTTACCAATCTGGCATTAATACTGTTACAGCTCAATATCAAATTTACCTTACTGGTAACAAAAATATGAGCATTAAAGGTATGATATCTTCAAGACATAACGAATCACTTACAGTGTCAATCCAAATGCTTTTAGGCATAGAAATAGCACGTATCCACTGTACTCCAGATAGTATTTGGGCACTAGAAAAACTAAGCCAAAAATATTACGAAGCAGATTTCGCTACATTCCAAAAAGAATTAGGTACAGATTTCTATGGCCTTCAAGCGCTTCTTACCAACAGAACATTCGACCCTGAGCGTTTAAACTTTGAAAATTTTACAGTAGATTTGGTAGAAGAAAATTATGTTCTGGCACTAAACAAAGATATGTACACAGAGTTTATCATAGAAGGTGGTAAATATCTTACACGTAGTTTGCTTAGAAAAAACAATTCAGGCAGTTACCTTATGACTTCATATTCTTCTTTCCTACCTGTAGGTGAATTTGTATTTCCATCAAAGGTAGAATGTATTTTCCAATCAAAAGAAAAGGCAAATACTGTAACACTAAATTATAGCAATATATCAATTAATGGTAGTTCAAATCTAACATTCAGCATTCCAACTAACTACCGAAAAGCAGATATGAGTCAACTTATTACATTAGTGAACCAACTATAATATATGAAAAAAATATTAGGAGTTTTTATATTCATTCTATTGTCGTCTACGGTGATGATGTCTCAGACTGTGTCTGAACTTCAAGCAAAAAAGAAAAAAGCACTAGAAGACCTTGAACTAACAAGCAGTTTAATAGAAAAAACATCAAAGAGTAAAACTCAATCTCTTACTCAGCTAAACCTATTGAATGCAGAGATTAAACAACGTCAAAGTGTTATTAATACCCTTAATGCAGAAATTAGGAGTATTAACAAAGACCTAAATAAACTCCGTAACGAAACCAATAAACTCCAACAACAACTAGATACTCTCAAAAAAGAATACGCAAAATTGATGTATCATACTTATTATAAAAAAAGTAAGTATGACGAACTTATGTTTGTGCTTTCGGCAAAAGACTTTGCTGAGAGTTTCCGTCGTTATCGTTATATAAAGCAATACTCAGAATATTGTCAAAAAAAGACTCAAGAGATTAATGAGACAAAAGCTGCTTTAAACGAGAAATTAAAACAAACAGAAAAAGTTAGAGCAGAAAGACTTTCTGTTCTTAACGAAAGAAAAAAGGAAAATACAAAGCTTCAAAACGAAAAGAATAAGCAAAACAAGCTAATTAAAGACCTAAAGAAGAAAGAAAAACAACTTAAGGCAGAGCTTAAGAAGCAACAAAAAATAGCAAACAAACTAAACGAGCAAATCGAGAAAAAGATTGCAGAGGAAGCTAAGAAATCATCTAAGCCATCGTCATCTGGCAAGGGTAAAACATACGCACTTACCAAAGAAGAAAAACTCCTTTCTGGCAATTTCGAGAAAAACCAAGGACGTCTTCCATGGCCTGTGCTCAAAGGTATTGTAGTGGGTCATTTTGGCATTCATCCACACCCTGTCCTTAAGCATGTTACCACAAACAACAAGGGTATCTATATCCAATGTCCAAAAGGCTCACAAGCACGTGCTGTATTCGATGGAGAAGTTACACAGGTCTTTTCTATAGCAGGTAGTAACAAAACTGTTATTATCAAGCATGGTCTTTACAGAACTGTATATTCAAATCTAACAAAAGTAAATGTAAAAGTAGGTCAAAAGGTAAAAACCAAAGACAATATTGGTACTATCTACTCAGACCCAGAAGACGGCGACAAGACCGAACTTTACTTCCAAGTTTGGAAAGACCGCAATATCCACAATCCAGAAAACTGGTTGGCGAAATAGACTTTTAGTTAGCGAAAAAATTAGAAACGGCAGAAAGGTAGGTTCTAGAAACAGGTATCTCACATGGAGTTTCGGTATCTAGTTCTAGGACTAAACCATCTTTAGACTTTCTTAGAAGTTTTACATTCACAGAGTTTACCATATAAAATCTGTGACATCTAATTAGATTTGCATACGTAGACTGCTCCTCTATGTTTTTCAAAGTATTACGAAGCAGATAGTTGATTATCTCTCCCTTATTATTTTGATAATAAACGTATACGTAATTATCGGCAGATTTTATGTAAAGCAAATCCTCTTCTCTTAATGATAGGCGTAAAACACCCTTCTCATCAGGAAAATTTATTAATCCCTTTTTATTCTCGATAGAATAATCTTCATATTCTGCCAATGCCTCTTGTAGTTGACTTTCCTTCTCTTTCAACGAGAAATATAGCCATGAAACAAGATATGGTATAAATAAAACAGAGAATACAGATATAGTGGTATTTTCTAAAATGGTGAGGTATGGTTTAGTATCAGGTTCGTTTATGCTCCATGCAAAAACAGAAAGAACTAGGATTATAGATAAAATTTCTAGTATAATCCAAGTATAAAAATCTTTAAATGTAAGAGTTTTACGTTTATTTCTCTTGTAAAATAATACTCTACTAGTAATTAATGTTATAAGGCCTAAAATAATCAATGAGACTAGGTAATATAGGCTTTCGTTAGAGACAATAATTAAGTCTCTAAGTGCTACTTGAGGACGATAAACGAACATCAATCCTATAGCTCCTAGTAGAACAATAACGAAGAAACGGATAATATCCAATTTCTCTGTCATAAATTTAGGTACTCTTCTTTCCATTTTATTATTTGAGACACAAAGATACTAAAAAAAAGTGATTCGCGTTAGCGAATCACTTTTTTTAATCTTTCGATGAAGTCTTGGGCTTCTTCCATTGATAGGGCAAGAGGTGGGAGAAGGCGGATGGTGTGGGTGCCTGCAACGCCTGTGAAGACTTTTTCTTCAAATAGGAGTTTGCGGCGAATTTCCTTGATTTCATCGTTAAATTCCATACCAATCATAAGTCCACGACCACGCACTTCTTTTATTTCTGGAAATTTTTTAAGTTCTTCTATTAAGTATTCACCCACTTTAGCAGCGTTTTCAATCAAGTTTTCAGTTTTGATGATGTCAAGCACTGCAAGAGCACCTGCACAAGCAAGGTGGTTGCCACCAAATGTGGTACCAAGTTGACCATAAATAGCAGTGAACTCTGGGCTGATAAGCATGCCAGACATTGGGAAACCATTACAAATACCTTTGGCAACAGTAATAATATCTGCTTTAATGCCTGTGTATTGGTGAGCAAAGAATTTACCGCTACGACCATAACCAGATTGGATTTCGTCTAGGATAAGCACAGTTTTGGTTTCGGTACAAACTTTGCGAAGCTCTACCATAAAGTTGTCTTCTGGCACCATAATGCCACCGATACCTTGAATACCTTCTATAAT
>JAEIGA010017981.1_pt1 | contig 10765 bp, 7 predicted proteins | sample 9270691 | NCBI WGS metagenome assembly JAEIGA01 (sample SAMN17057246, study PRJNA624740) | gut metagenome | biome: biome; isolation source: fecal sample | host: Bos grunniens | place: China: Xizang | collected 2019 | reverse complement strand
CCTCCAAAGCCGACTTTTGCTCCTTCAAAGAGGCGATCTCACGCTCGATGCGCTCCTCCTCACGAACAATTTTCTCAGCCGATTGGCGATAATAATCGAACAGAATTTTGGCTTGATCCTGATACAAGTTGTCAGACGAAGGGAAAATTTTACCTTTCATAATAACTGCTTTTTTGTTAAAGATTTATTTAAGTTTAGTTGTTTTCTAATTGGAATATACCGACTTACGGTCCTTGAGAATGCGGTCAATCTTAGCAACCTCGGCTGCGAGAGCCTCAGCCTCGAACGTATAGCTCGAAACCAAGAGACGAGCGCGACCTACAACATCGACAAAGCGACGCTCCAACTCCTGAGCCTCCTCGCTATTTGAAGGCGAGATGAAACGCATATCCTCGACAAGGGTGTTGATGCGCGAAATAATCTCCTGCGGAACACCGCCCTTATCCATAACATCGCAGTGTAGAGCTTTCAACTCGCGACGCATAAGTTCAACGCCTGCACGCTCCTCGCGCTGAACGGTGTCAACCTTGCTCATGTTGGTAGCGCTATGCGACACCATCGCGAAGCCTGCAACCAAGCCCACAACGGCGATGCCGTGCAAGAACAATCTCACCAAGAACGAGAGGTTCATCACGTTCGACAAGATCATAATCACTACAGCAGCAGCGATATAGATGAATACTACACCCCATCTCAAGCCTGTATTGCCAATGCGGCTATCTGCCTTATCCTCAGGCTTGCGCCACGAGATAAGCAAATCCATAAACAAGAGACAGTATATAACTACCGATACTACGATATTCAACACAAAGTTGGATACGACGGTGCGATCACCCAACAAGAACCATCCACAGATGATCAATGCGAGTCCCAAGACAAACGCGCTCCACGATAATATTTTACTCTTCATACCTATGTAAAATTAAGGTTATACTCTTTAGTTACTTTTTCTCCGTCGTTAAGCATTCTTAAAACCGCAAGTCTGGCAGAACTTTGCTCCCGGAGTAAGTGGAGAACCACATCGACCGCATACATTGCTTGGAGCTAAGCGTGCACCACAATTTCCGCAGAATGCTACACCTGGTGAGATTGGCGAGTTACACTGTGGACAAGTACTTGCACCACCGCCATTGCTGAGCTGAATGCCACAGCTGATGCAACGACGAGCCGAGAGGTCATTATCGGTACCGCACTTTGGACAAGGGTTGTACGGATCGCCACACTTAGGGCAGAAACGCGAGGTGTTAGGGTAACGATTTGCGCAATTCGAGCAGTGTACCATTCGTACGCCCTGCTGAGCACCCATCTGCTGCTGGCCTCCCATCTGCTGCTGACCACCGAACGAAGGCTGGTTGTACTGAGGCTGCATCATACCCTGCATTGCCGCACCACCGCCACCATTGGTCATATTGTTCATCATATTGATAGCCATCAAGCCGCCAAGAAGGCCACCGCCTCCTCGCATACTCGAGGTCAAACCGTCGATTGCGCTATTTGCAGTGTCGAACATCTGCTCCTGCTGCCAAGTGCGACCTGTGATAGACATCTCGGTCTGCTTGGTGATAGCCTCCTGCACGCGACGACCATCGGCAGTCGAAGTGTCGATATCGATGGTGCTGACATAGAACTTTGTGAGCTCGATACCCAACTCAGCCCAGAAGTCGGCCATCTCCTTGCGCAAAATCTCCGACATCGAGTTCAAATGCATCGAAATCTGCTTGAAGCCGATGTTGAAGTTGACCATATGCTGCATAATGATTGACTTCACCTTTGTAGTAAACTCACCGCAGAACTGGCTGGTGAGATCATCCTCTGTAAACTCGGTCTTGGTACCCACAGCCTTTACGAGGAAACGCTCCGCATCGACAACCTTCAAACCGTACTGACCAATAGCACACAATGGAATGTGTGTGTTGTAGTCGGCATCGTGCACCGAAATGGTGTCTGTACGCCACTCGAGGTTGTAGGCCTGCACCTTGTTCACAAACCATACCTCGGCAGTGAATGGGTTCTTGCCACCAAACGGAATTCCATACAAACTTCTAAGCAACGGCATATTCTCGGTAGTGAGAGTATGCTTACCCGGGCCAAACTTACCTACAATCTGTCCCTTCGAGAAGAAAATAGCCTCTTGCGACTCCTGCACGATGAGCTGAGTCATTGTGCTAAGATTCGTGTGCGGGAAACGCCACGCGTAGATATTCTCCCCATTCGGAGTCCATCTTACAAGATCAATAAATGCCATAGTTTTTTTCTTTTTTTAGATACCTTCAACGGCCGATGCCGAAAGATCTGCCGCCGAAAAATATTTGTTATTATTATTTTTTAGTTTTGTCCCAACTATTCCATCTACAAATTTATAAAAAATAATTTGATTTATACAACAAAAAGGCGCACAAAAAAAGGAGACCGATGCAGATTCGCACCAATCTCCCTACTCCCTCCTCGACACGGCGTCCACATCGAGGGTAATATTTTATCATTCAGCCTACTTGCCGCTCTTGCCGGTCGATGTCTGCATCGACGAACTGGCTCCGTTAATCCACTTATTTTCGTACTGCACGAGTGTGGTCTTCATCGGGTCCATCAAGGTAGTCACCCAAGCACCATTCGTATAGCCGAAACCGATGATGCTCAGCAGCTGCTGACCGAACTTCGCCGACTTACGCTTTCTGATCAAATCCCACTCAGGACGCCACTTTGAACGCTGCCACTTCTTATTCTCGGTGTAGTAGGCCTCATTGATTTTGCAGGTCTGACTCAGCTTCATATCTATCTTGTACTGGCCTGTACCCCACGAATCTACGCTATTCTGCATATCGGTTGTACCGACATATGAACGCGGTACGAGGAACGAATCGCCCGTAATCTGAATCTTCTTGGCCTTATCGGTCGACTTGTCTCGCTCGGCACGATACTCGAATGTTCCATTCTCATTCAAGAGCTGCGGATCGATATCGATAGTCACATCAAAGGTGCCAATCTCCACATCGTTGAACACCATCATCGCCTGGTTCATCCACGACGATGTTATTTTGATTTGAGCTTTGAACTTCAAATCCTTGCGTTTCTCGAATGAGAAGCCGATTCGCTTATCCGAGTTCATCGACAACGAATCGTTCGGCAGGTTGCAGATTCCTGGGTCGAAGTAAAAATAATCAACCTCAATCTCGAACTTGCCGTGATTCAACATTCTGGCGATGCCGACCGAGTCGGTTCTAATTTTGCACTTCAAATCGAACACGAGCGGCTTATGCGGTTTGCCATCATCGACATGCTCGCACTCGATGACCTGCTTACATCCAAAGCCCGAGAAGAGCATATTCGATGGATCGAGCGGGCCGATAACCGAACGCTCCCTATAGAAATCCAAAATCTCGCGCTGCGAGGGGAGCTCAAGCACAAATGTAGACTCCTTGTTCACAGCCTTCTCCCAATCAGGACGCTTGTTTCTGGCCGCCTCTGCCAACGCCTTGATACCCGCCGCAAGCATCCTCTCGCTTAAGGATGTCAGCTGAGAGTGCGATGCTGCTCTATAGCTGCTCACAATGGTAGCCAAGAAGGCTCGATTGTTGAGATTGTTGGAGATTGAGCGATTGAACTCCTTGAGATTCTCCTCATCGTTCTCCTGGATTGTAAGGGCGTACTTACGTCTACCCTCCACTACACTACCATCACGCGCATCGCTCCTGCCCTTGGCAGAGAGGCTGCACACGCAACAAATTACAAATAAGAAAGTAAAAAGTCTCTTCATATAGTTTGATTTATTCATTTACTCAACTGCGTCTATCAATATAAACGGTGCCCAATAGTATGGATCTCTATACCTTGTCTCGTATCTTGTCGGCGTTTTCTCACGCGCTAAGGTCGCAGGTGACAGGCGATGGCGGTAGGTGTAGAAGAGGTTCTCTCTGAGGTAGGCTTGCGATAGGCGAAGTGCCCTCTGCGGAGACTCTCCCAACGACAATTGTCTATAGAACTCTCTCATAAACAGCGCAGTAGAGAGATCATTCACCGACCACAAGGTTGCCAATATAATCTTTGCACCTGCATTTTTGAAGCCACGTACCAAGCCTGCAGCGCCCTCATCAACGAGTTCGCCCTTCGCAGTTTGACACGCCGACATCACCACAAAATCGAGATTCGAAAGGTCTAAATCACACACCTCGCGTGCCGAAAGAAGTCCATCTTCGAGCGCATCATTGGTCGACACATTTGCTCCCGTAAGCGCCAAACCGCAAGACGAGAGAGCGTAGTCATACTGGAGGCTATCGACCAAGAACTCAGACGAAATTCGGCGTGGAGTATTCAAACTATAGCCGTGAGTAGCTATGTGCACTACCCTATATTTGTCGATAATCGACTTCATCCGACCCTCACTCATCTCGTTGTAAGGCAGAGCATTAGAGATACGGGATATAGTATCGGCCTCGGCCTTTGTGCCTTCGAGATAGTTAAAGTAGACCTTATCCCCACCAAACCTCGACTTCAATATTCGGCTCGCCTCCCTATTCGGAACAGCCGCCACAATCGAATCGAGAGGGAGCGCATCGTAGTTGAGACCACCAATAATGAGTCGCTTATCAACCGCTATGACACTCTTCTCGGTGCGCGGTTTGCTCACCATTGCCGCAATCGAGCTGATGCGATAGAGTTCGTAGTCGTCGCTATTGGTAAATGGCATATTCTCGACGCCCCAAACGTGAAAAACACCCTCGGGTGCGAAGTAAATCCTCTTCACATTCGACGGCAACACCGAGACAATCGGTTGCCAAACTCGATTGCCGAGTTCGCTATCCTTGTAGAGCATATCTATAGCCTCGCGACCCTCGTTTTGGATGGTGCCATAAAGCGAACTGCGCCCCTTCGACACGCCACTCTTTTGGTATATCTCATCAGCATTTAAGAGTCTTACAAATCGGGCTTCACCCTCCTTGGTCAGTACTATAGCGGCATAGACCTGCGATTTATTCTTATCTGTATAGCTTATTATCTCGATGGCGGCCTCATCGCTTTGCAGCCATCGCCTTACATCCTTTGACGAGGAGAGCAACGAGCGTTGCAGATAGGCTGCATCACGTATTCCCAGGAGCGAGACCTGACGACGAAACATCGCCACATCGAACAAAAATTCGGGCGCATACTCCTCGAGCATAAAGCACTTCGAAAGGAGCGGACGCTCCTTGCTCCAGAAGTTGATTCGTTGCTGAAGCGTCATCTGCCCAAGGTTGCTCAAAAGTGTCTCCTGCTCAAGCTTGAAATATTGCGTAAAAAGCTCTAACGCCTTACTATTTTGACCCGCTTTGACAGCCACCTCGGCATACTTGCGTAGCGAAATACCCGGCTCGGAAGACCTCTCCACAAAGTATTTGTGGGCCTCGGCCATCTTCTCGACTGCAGCGCTATGACTACCCTGTTGCGACAAGACTAAAGCCATATTCTCGAGGATAACATTATACTTGTAGGCATCACCATCGGCAGAGAGTCCATCCAATGCACGCGAGAAATAGCTCAGCGCATTCTGCAAATCATCCATCGACCAATAGATATAACCTATATTCTGCAGTATATCGTTGCGTCGCGATGTTTCAGGATTAGCCTCCAGACCATTTTTTAGCAACTCAATTGCCTCTCGATTGCGACCTTGTCCGCAGTACATATGCGAGAGCTGAATATCTCGGCGAAGCAGCAACGAGTCGGTCGTAATCATCGCTATGGCCTTCTCACCCTCCTCGTAGTCGCCGGTCTGCCAGAACATCTGCGACGACATCAACCTGACTTGGTCGGCCTTAGCGGCATCGGGGCTCAACGCGAGCGCCTTTTCGTATGCTTTGCGCGCATCGGCATAGTGACCGAGATTGGTGTTGACCGACATCAATGCAATTTGGATATTGACAGCCGTCATTCTACCCACGCTCTCAATCTCCAACGCCTTATCCAACAGCGCTTTAGCCTTGGCAGAGTCTCCCTGAGAATCCAACGCAACAGCTTCATCCAGCAGACGTTTTGCCTCCATTCTGTCGGAGTAAACATCTGCCGATGCTGCAAATATGCCACTACATAGCAGCGTCGCTATTGCAATAAGATATTTCGAGAAAAATCTGCTCATCTTTTAGTTTGCCATCAGCACTACACTGATCTCCTTATCCGACTTATTCTCAATACAATATACGAAATCCTGTTCCTCTGCCGACTCCCACTTGCAGTAACTCACCATACCTTTCTCGAATGGCGTACCCTGCAAAGTCTTGTCCGAAACCACCGAGAGAGCGACCTGCGCATTTGGTTCGCACATCACAACGACTATTGAGGTGCCAACCATAATATCTTTGAACTTCACGGTCGAATTTGCCTTCATTGCAAATGTCATCACTCGGCACTTCACAGCCTCTCCGGCCCCTTGACCTAGCAACGTAAATTCCTCCTCTCGGAATATAGATTTCTCTTTGATTAATACATCATCATACATTTTGCGGGCATACTCATAGGTGAACTGCAAGCGGCCTTCCACAGGGATTAACGCCTCGCCATCGACACGCACAAGCGACTCCACACGGTAACGATTTACATACTTTTTATTCTCATATACCGGGGCAAGAAAGCCTATCGCATCCTCGTACTGCATCGAGCTTTGCGACTTAGGGAGCACTTCAGCATTTGCAATGCTCAGACACCCTTTGTAGTAATTATAGAGATCTGTATTGCCGCAGAAATACTCGTTTGTAAGTTCCTGAGCCGAAGATACATAGGCAACGCAAAGGAGTGCCAAAGAGATTAAAAATGATTTCTTCATAGTTCTATATTTTTATTTTTGATAATCGTCCAACAATATAAACGCTGCCCAGAATTTAGGATTTTTGAAACTCTTAGTATCGTCGCTGTATTCGCGGACGGTCTTCTGTGCAAAGGCGAAGGCGTCGCGCTTGCTCTTGCCACCCAACCACGCCTTGTAGAAGCTCTGCATAAAGAGCGATGTCGCCTCGTCATCCACCTTCCACAAGCTCATAATCAGGGTCTTAACGCCCGCCTTCTTGAATGCTCGCTGCAAGCCGAAGACTCCGTCGCTTGTAATCTCGCCCAAGCCTGTCTCGCAAGCCGACAAAACCACGATGTCCGTACCCGATAGATCCATCGTCGAAATCTCCTCCGCAAGCAAGATTCCATCCTCCACATTTGCAGGTATCTCCTCACCATTCCAGGCACGCTGAGCGCCAGCCAAAATCAAGCCCGAGCGCTTCAACGAGTTGTCGACCTTGCCGCCACGCTGCTGTCCCATCATATCGAACTGCTCGAAGTAGCTGCGCTTCTTCGCCTCCTCGTTCTTGTAGAAGAAGCCGTGGGTTGCGAGGTGCAGAATCGGTGTCTTCTTACCCGACAACGCCTTGAATGACTCCTCGTTACCTACGGTTGTGGCGTAGATGTTCGACGCAATATTGTGCTGGTGACAAACCGCATCGATATTCTCAACCTCCACCTTTGTTGCAGGGAGCGGAGACCACACGCTCTTCATAGTCGAGTCAGCACGGAAAGTGCGCAATGAAGCTTCGCTTCGGTCATATTTATTACTCTCAAGGATGAGCGAATCGTTACTCATATCGTATTTCAAACCGCCATACAATACGGCAGACTTCTGAGCAGGGGTCTCTCTCTCAAGACACACCTCACGAGTTGAAGATACTCGGTAGAGGTTGAACTTCTCGTTTGCGCGCTTACGCTCCACATCGTAGAAGAGTTCGATATTGATTTGGTGAAGCAAACCATCAGGCGAGAAGTAGACATTGTCGCCCTCGTTGATATACTCACCGAGCTTAGCCCAGATGTGATTGTAGAGTTCAAACGCTCCGTGACCGCTATACATCATCGAACCGCGCACACAGTACTCTTTGAGCTCCTTAGCAGTGAGCAGGTCGACATATTTCGGTGCATCCCAACCCTTGCGGAGTACCATAGCTGCGTAGTAAGGCTCGGTCTCGTCGATAAATTGCTCGGCTGCGAGGAACTCGATAGCTACCTCATTCTCACCCAATGCATCGCGCACATTCTCCCACTCGACATTGAGATATTTTGTGAAGTCGGCATACTCCTTCGAGCCCGCAATCATAGCCTTCTCCAGCACCTCGGCTCTTGCCTCGAGGCGCTCAACCTCGCCCTTCGGACGCTCTGCGATAGGCTTGTTGTAGTAGGTGTTCAAAATTGCGCGCGTTGTTCTCAACTCCTCGAACTGCGCCAACAACTCCTCGTTTCCACTCGCCTTAATCACTCGGTCAAACTCGATGCTCGACGACAAGATCAAACCCTTCGAGAACAACAACGAGTTGTACGCAATCTTACTCGCCTCGGCACTCTCCTTGCACAATTTTGCGTATTGGTGGAGGGAGGAGATGATTACTTGCGACTTCTCCTTTTTCCATAAATTTTCGCGATGTTTTTCAGTCAGGGTGCGAAACTGCGATAACAGTTGGTATTTTGATAAGCTAAATAGCGTCCTCCAAATAGAAGACAACTGTTCAACTCGATTTGTTTTGTAGTAAATTATACTAATGTTATTGATAGGGTCTATGCAATGTGGATGAACTGCTCCCAATCTATTTTTTAGAATTATTAATGACTGCAAGTTTAATGTCAGCGCCTTTGCGTGATCGCCCATTTCAGCATATGTCGCCGCAAGATTGGTCAAAGATTGGGCATAGTAGTAATGCTGCTCTCCAACTGTATTTTTAAGAAGCTCCAATACCTTTGTATGTAACTGAACAGCCTTCTCGTAGTCCTCTATAATATGATAGCAGTTTGCCAAATTGTTTAGAGTCATAGCATAACTTGGATCAGTCTCATTCTGCTTATATATTTCAATAGACTGCTTATATACTTCAATTGCTTGTGTATAGTTTCCAATATTGCCATAATCAACAGCAAGCAGGTTTAATATGTAAGCATAGTCGGTACTATTTTCACCTGAGGTCTTTTTGCAAATTGCCAACGCCTGCTTGGTCAACTCGATGGACTTATAAAAGTCTCCCAAAAAACTATAACTACAGGCTAAATTAGCCAACGAGGTAGCATAGTCATTGCTCTGCTCTTTATATAACTTCTTGAAAATCGGCACCGCTTGCTTCATTAGGTCAAGAGACTTGGAATAATCTCCCATATTGCCATAATTAGCCGCAAGATTATTTAATGTATGGACGTATGTGGAGCTTTCAGTTTTGCGAGATTCTTTTAACATCAATAAGACCTGCTCCTCTATCTCAATTGCTTTTTCATAGTTGTCTATAGAGCCATAACAGAATGCCAACTGCTCTAAAGTTTTAGCGTAATCAGGATGCTTTTCCCCTTTCTTACTGCTTCTACAAAACTCCAATAGTAAATTATTTGTCACTATGGCTTTGGCGTATTTTTCGGTTGAAATATACAATTCGGCGAGAATTTTTAGCAACTCAGGATATGATTTATGATTTTTGTCGTAATACATCAAAATCATACCTAGGGTATGCTCGAAGTGTGGTATTGCAGCCTCATAATTCCCTTGTTGATATAATTTTACACCCTCAGAATAGCTATATTGATTTTGCGAGATAGTAGTATTGTATCCCTGCGTCTGTGCGGATGCTGTAGGCATAGCGACAACCATCGCAAAAAGGGCGATGATTGCAACTCTCAAAAACGAATTTCTAAGGTTGAGCGGTCTCATAATGTGCAAAAAAATTATTATCTCTGCGTTTTGTCTTTCGCAAAGATAATAATTTTAGTCAAAACTTCACCACTTTATGGTGATTGTATGGTGGGAATTTGTTTTACAGCAAATCGGTGCGTTCGAGCTTCTCGTTGATGGAGCGGGCGGTTGCGAGGAGCTGTTCGAGAATCTCCTCCTTGGAGCTCAGGCGCGACAGTGGCATATAGAGTCCGAGGCTACCCACCACGTGACCACCACGCCACAGCGGCGCTGCAAAGCCGATGATGCCATTTGCATTGACATCAATCTCATAGCCCGACTTGCGAATCTTGTGGAGCTGACGGCGCAACTCGAGCTCAGGATCCTCACTTGTATATATCGCAGGCCACTCCTTCTGCGTAGGGATGTGGTTGCGGATGATGAATCGCTCGAGGTGCTCAGGGGTGTAGTTTGCCAGGATAACTCGCCCGGTATTAGCGGTATAGACCGATTGGTCGATATTCGGACGAACAACCAACTCGCGCTCGGGCATAGTGTAGAAAAGGACTATGCGCTTGTCATTCTTGATGATGGAGAGAATGGCGCTCTCGTTGGTCTCTGCACCCAGATTTTCGACATCCTCGCGAGCAATCTTTGTGAGCTCCTCGTTATCCATCGCCGTGTTGGTCAGTTTGTAGAACATATAGCCAAACTGATAGCCGCTGCGAGGGGCATTCTGCTGAACATATCCACGAGAAGCCAATGTCTTGAGGATATTGGCACAAGTACTGTGCTCCAGTCCCAAAGCGTCGGAAATTTCGCTCAGAGTCATTGTCTGTTTCGGGTTCTGAGCCAACAACTCCACGATGTTCATCGCCTTAATCACACTCTGTATCATAATCGCCCTTATTCTACATTATAAAATTCGGTAACAAAGTTTGCTAAATAAATTCAAACATTCAAATTTATTGCTAATTTTGCTAAGGATTCTATAGAATTATTGACCTAATTTTACAATATTGAACAAAACCTAAAATGAAAAAGTGGAAATTTGACTACAAGTGGGAGCTGATTTTGATGCTCTGGTTTGCATTTTTCCTCAACCAGGGCGACCGT
>JAEIGA010017980.1_pt1 | contig 10766 bp, 10 predicted proteins | sample 9270691 | NCBI WGS metagenome assembly JAEIGA01 (sample SAMN17057246, study PRJNA624740) | gut metagenome | biome: biome; isolation source: fecal sample | host: Bos grunniens | place: China: Xizang | collected 2019 | reverse complement strand
GCCGTGCTTTCGGGTGAGCCGTCCGGTGCACACAAAATTCAAGGTATCGGTGCGGGCTTTGTTCCCGAGGTGCTTGATACCGAAATTTATGATGAAATATTGCCCGTAGAAAATGAGGATGCTTTCACTTTCGGCAGGGAAATCGGAAGAAACGAGGGCGTGCTTGTAGGAATTTCCTCGGGTGCGGCGCTGTATGCGGCGGTGGAGCTTGCAAAGCGTGAAGAAAATGCAGGCAAAACCATTGTGGTGCTGCTTCCCGATACGGGCGACAGATATTTGTCCACCCCGCTGTTTTCTCAGTAAGCTATGACAATATCAACGAGAGGGCGTTATGCTTTAAGGGTTATGATCGACCTTGCAGAGCACGAGGGCGAGGGCTTTATTCCCTTAAAGGCCATAACCGAAAGACAGAATATATCACAAAAATATCTTGAAGGAATAATGACCGGCCTTTCAAAAGCGGGTCTTGTTAAGGGTGCTCACGGCAAGGGCGGCGGCTACCGCTTAAGCCGCGAGCCTGATGAATATAAGGTGAGCGAAATCCTTACCATTACCGAAGGTACGCTCGCCCCCGTTTCCTGCTTAAAGCCCGACGCTCCCCCCTGCGCTTTTTCCGAAAACTGCCGCACGCTTCCTATGTGGAAGGAGTTAAACAGAGTGCTAAACGAATTTTTTGATTCCTACACCGTTGCCGACCTGATGACAAAGGATAAGGACTTCAATAATTGGATTATATAACAAAGGCTTAGATATATATTAGCCGTCGGTCAGGCATATTAGGTTTTTAAACTTTTCTTTAGCCAAAGCATTTAAATGAAAGAGAAAAAATACTCTTTCACTATTCACTATTACTTATTACCTGCCAAAAATCCCGAATATGCGTGCGATTGGAGAGTGAATAGTGAAAAATGAAGAAGTAAAAAGTAAAAAACCCTCAGACTATCGTCTGAGGGTTTTTTGGTGGGGGCTGCGCGGATCGAACGCGCGACCTCCTGCGTGTCGAGCAGGCACTCTGACCAGCTGAGCTAAGTCCCCGTATATTTACATTATATCATATTTTTGTAAATTTTCAATCCAAAATTTTAAAAATTCGCCAATAATTTATAATGAACGCTCGTCACTATGAATTTATACACCAGCTGATTTAACAAGTGAGGCGATTTATTAATTTTGTCTGTCCGTTCTCAAACTGAAGCGCCTGATTCTAAAAGTATAAATAATTCAAAAAAATTTAATGACATATGAAGAAAATAATGGTATAATAAATTATATATTGCATTTTGGGGGAGTTTTTTTGAAGCTGCTGGCACTTGACGGCAACAGTATAATCAACCGTGCGTTTTACGGCATCAAGCTGCTTACCACTAAGGACGGCAGATATACAAACGCCGTTTACGGTTTTATTAATATTTTAAATAGGCTTACGGAACTCGAAAAGCCCGACGGGATAGCTATTGCGTTCGACCTTAAGGCGCCCACCTTCCGCCACAAAATGTACGCCGAATACAAGGCGGGGCGCAAAGGTATGCCCGAGGAGTTAGCGGGGCAGTTACCCATTATGAAGGAATGGCTGACCCTTGCGGGATATACCTGCATAGAGTGCGAGACCTACGAGGCGGACGATATTTTGGGGACTTTGTCTGCTCTTTGTGAGAAAAGCGGTGACGAATGCGTAATAGCCACCGGTGACCGAGATTCATTGCAATTAATCTCCGATTCAACAAGGGTACTGCTTGCCGCAACCAAAATGGGCAAGCCTGAAATTATTAATTACGATAAAGCGGCGCTTTTTGAGAAGTACGGCCTTACCCCGAAAGAAATGATTGAGCTTAAAAGCCTTATGGGGGACTCTTCGGACAACATCCCCGGTGTTGCGGGGGTGGGTGAAAAGACCGCAACCGACCTTATTTCACGCTTTCACAGCATTGATTATATATATGAAAACCTTGATGCGCTCGATATTAAGGCCTCCGTTCGCCAAAAGCTTGCCGACGGCAAAGAAAGTGCATATTTAAGCCGAAAGCTTGGCACAATTTGTAAAGAAGCACCCATCAACGGCGATATTTCTTCCTATAAGACAAAACCGCAGGACAAATCGGGACTTTCCCGACTTATGACAAGTCTTGAGTTCTTTAAGCTTATGGAAAAAATGGGCCTTACCCCCAACAGTGCGGATATCCAATCCCCCCTCGATTTTTCGGATGCAAAAAAGTTTTGCGTAGCGGAAGAATGCACCCCCGCCGATATGGCAGATATATATTCCGAGAACGGAAAGCACTTTATTGTTTTTGACGGGAAGGTTGCAGAAGCAACTGAAGAAACGCTTGAAAGCGTCTTAAATAACGGCTCGGTTAAAAAAAGAGTTTACGATTACAAGAATTTATATAAGGCATATTCAAAGACCTGCGGTGTTGTGTTTGACGCAATGTTGGCGGCTTACCTTATAAACCCATCGGCTTCCTCCTATTCTGCCGATAGGCTTATAAGCGAATACTCCTCCCCCGCTCCCGAAATTGAGGGCGAGAGCGATAACGAAATTAAAAACGCCTGTCTTTTCTCGGTCTGCTGTGACAGACTCGAAAAGGAGCTTGATAACACCAATCAGCGAAAACTCCTTGATGAAATCGAACTGCCCCTTGCAAGGGTGCTTGGCGATATGGAGCTTTGCGGCTTTTTGGTGGACACTAAGGGGCTTAAAAGCCTCTCCGAAGAACTCCGTAATCGCATTGAGGTTATCGAAAAGGAAATCTTTTCCCTTGTAGGGTATGAATTTAACCTTAATTCTCCAAAGCAGTTAGGTGTCGCACTTTTTGAAAAGCTGGGTCTTCCCGCCAAGAAAAAAACAAAAAGCGGATACAGCACTAATGCCGAGGTTTTGGAGAGTCTTCGATATGCTCACCCTGCGGTTGGTCTGTTGCTCGAATACCGCCAGCTTGCAAAGCTTAAATCCACCTATACAGACGGTCTTCAGGATTGCGTCGCCGCTGACGGCAGGATACATTCCACCTTTAATCAAACCGAGGCGAGAACGGGCAGAATAAGCTCCCTTGAGCCGAATTTACAAAATATTCCCGTGCGCACCGCCGAGGGGAGAAGACTTCGGGGATATTTTACCGCACCTGAGGGCAGAGTGCTTTGCGATGCAGACTACTCTCAAATTGAGCTTAGAGTTTTAGCAAGCATTGCAAAGGATAAAAATATGATAGAAGCCTTTAGAAGCGGCACGGATATTCACACAGTCACCGCCTCGCAGGTCTTCGGCCTGACTATTGATATGGTGACCCCAGAGCTGAGAAGCCGTGCAAAGGCGGTAAATTTCGGCATTGTGTACGGCATCGGCGCCTTCTCCCTTTCAAAGGATATCGGCGTAACGAGAGCCGAAGCGGACAGTTATATAAAAAATTACCTTGCCACCTACCCTCAGGTTGCAGAGTATATGGAAAAAACCATTGAAGACGCAAAGAACAACGGCTTCGTTACCACCCTTTACGGCAGGCGCAGAAGACTGCCCGAGCTTTCAAGCTCCAACGGCAATTTGCGTGCCTTCGGCGAGCGCGCGGCAAGGAACGCCCCTATTCAGGGGACTGCCGCCGATATTATTAAGCTTGCTATGATAAGGGTATTTGAAAGGCTCAAAACAGATGTACCCACGGCAAGACTTATTTTGCAGGTACACGATGAATTGATAGTGGAATGCGACCGTAAGGATGCTGAAAATGTATGCCGCCTTTTGGAAACCGAAATGGAAAACGCAGCAGACCTTGCCGTAAGGCTTACTGCCGATGCACATTCGGGCAAAACCTGGCTTGAGGCGAAGGGATAATGAATATATTATTTGTATGCACGGGCAATACCTGCCGAAGCCCTATGGCGGAGGGGTATTTAAAATCCAAGGGAATAGAGGGCGTGACGGTGTCGAGCCGAGGTATAGCATCGGATGGCTCCCCTGTAAGCCTTAACTCCAAAACAGCTATGGCGGAGGCAAGCATTGATATCGGCAGTCACATCTCAAAGCAGATAACGGATAGGGATATCAGCTTGGCGGATAAAATAATCTGCCTCTCCCCCTCCCACAAGGCGGTGCTTTTATCGGCGGGAGTGTCTGAAAACAAGCTCTATTTCTTAGGTGACGGTATTCCCGACCCATTCGGCGGAAGCATTGAAACCTACCGCCGTTGCCGAGAAGAAATTTTTGCGGCGATTGACATACTTATTAAGGACGGCTTTTTCAGCGATATATCTATAGTGCCTATAGCCCCTAAACATATAAAGGATATTGCAAGGCTTGAAGAATTATGCTTTTCGGAGCCTTGGAGCGAGGAGGGCATACTTGAGGCCTACCGCTTGGGCACAAGGTTTTTTATTGCCGAAACCGATAACCTGATTGCAGGTTACATAGGCATAAAGGCGGTTATAGACGAGGGATATATCACCAACATTGCGGTTTTCCCCGAGTTTAGGCGAAGGGGAGTGGCAAAGGCTTTACTTAATAAGGTTTTCGAGTTTGCCAAAGAGAAGGAGCTGAGCTTTGTATCCCTTGAGGTCCGCCCCTCTAATACCGAGGCGGTTTCCCTTTATGAAAAAACAGGCTTCAAAGAAGAGGGCAGACGGAAAAATTTTTACAGGCTCCCCTTAGAAGATGCACTTATTATGACAAAGAGGTTTTCCTATGAAAATATTGGCGATTGAAAGCTCCTGTGACGAAACCGCCGCAGCGGTTACCGAGGAGAGGCAGGTGCTTTCAAGCATTGTTTCAACCCAAATTGCGGAGCACAGAATATACGGCGGGGTTGTGCCCGAAATAGCCTCCCGCCGGCATACCGAGGCGATTTCCGCAGTCTGCTCGGACGCACTGGCAGCGGCGGGTATCACCTATTCGGATATAGATGCGGTGGCAGTCACCTTTGCACCGGGACTTATTGGTGCTTTGCTTGTGGGGGTAAATTTTGCAAAGGGGCTGTCCCTTGCGCTTAACAAGCCCCTCATCCCCGTTCACCACCTGCGCTCCCACATAGCGGCGAATTACATCCATAACCCCGAGCTAAAGCCCCCCTTTTTATGCCTTTTGGTATCGGGCGGAAACACGGTTTTAGCCGAGGTTACCGATTACACAAAGTTTAAAATATTAGGCGGCACAAGAGATGATGCGGCGGGCGAATGCTTTGACAAGACGGCAAGAGCCATGGGCTTAGCTTATCCCGGCGGAGTAACCCTCGATAAGATAGCTACAAAGGCAGACCCCAAAAAATACCCCCTGCCCTTCCCGAAGGTGAGCTCAGGGGAGTTTGATTTCAGCTTTTCGGGCCTTAAAACCGCAGTGGTGAACCTTGTAAACCACTCGGCGCAAAAGGGCGAAGAGATAGATGTGCCGGTTGTATGCGCAACGGTGCGGCAAAGGGTATGCGATATGCTAATAGATAAAACCCTTAAGGCTGCGGAAAAATACGGCTACAAAACCCTTGCAGTGGCGGGGGGAGTTTCGGCAAACAGCGAGCTTCGAACCAGATTGGCTGATGAATGTAGGCCTAAGGGCATAAGCCTTTATTTCCCCGAGCTTAAGTACTGCGGCGACAATGCGGCAATGGTGGGCGTTCAGGCGTTTTACGAATTTAAGGACGGTAATATAGGAGACTCATCACTTAATGCGGCGGCTACAATACCGATAGATTAAGCTGGCGAGAGTCAGCCTAAAGATAAAGAGGAAAAAGCTATGAACAAAAAACTTTTACTTATTGTAAATCCCTGCTCGGGCAGGGCAAAAATGCGCACAGAGCTTTTAAGGGTGGTTGAGACTCTGTCAAACGGCGGTTACACCGTAACAGTTTACCCCACAAAGGCTCGGGGCGATGCGACAGACTGTGTTTGTGCCTTGCGGGAAGATGAGTATGACAGAATAGTTGTCTGCGGCGGGGACGGCACATTAAACGAGGTTATAACAGGTCTTATGCAGTCGAAACTTCATATCACCCTCGGCTATATACCCTCAGGCACACTGAATGAGTGGTCGTCGGGTCTTGGTATTGCAAAAAGCATACCCAAAGCCGCCAAGGATATTACGACGGGTAAAAAAATTCAGCTTGATATGGGCAGGTTCGGCGACAGGTATTTTGCCTACACCGCCTCATTCGGTGCCTTTACCGACGCTTCCTATTCAGCCCCGCAGGATATTAAAAATGTGCTGGGTCAGGCGGCGTACTTCTTTGAGGGAATCAAGAGCCTTGGCAATATAAAGCCTGTCCACTTGAAGTTTAAAACCAAGGAACGGGAAATAGAGGGCGATTTCCTTTTCGGTGCGGTATCAAACTCAATGTCGGTGGGGGCAATAGTTAAGTTTGACGAATCGGTAGTAAAGCTTAATGACGGGCAGTTTGAAGTGCTGCTTATAAAAAACCCCGATAATATTTTAAAGCTTCAGCCCATAATAGACGGAATCTTAAAGCGTGATTTTGCTAAAGAGGGAATTGAGTTTTTCACCGCCAACTCGGTAACCGTTACAGGTGGAGACGGGCTTTCCTGGACCCTTGACGGCGAATATGCCAAGGGTGAAGAGGAAATCGTGATTTCTAATTTGCACAATGCAATTGAGCTTATAGTTCCGCAATAAAGCGGAAATACTAAAGTGATTAATATAAGGGAGTTTTAATATGTTTACGAGAGATATAGGTGTGGATTTAGGTACAGCAAATACCCTTGTTTGCGTTAAGGGTAAGGGTATTATAATGCGTGAGCCGTCGGTTGTGGCATACGATATAAGAAATGATGCCGTGCGTGCCGTGGGTACACAGGCCAAGGAAATGATAGGCAGAACTCCCGGTTCTATAGTGGCGGTAAGACCGCTTAAAGACGGTGTTATAGCCGATTTTGATGTCACTGCGGCAATGCTTAAAAGATTTATAAGGCAGGCTTTAAAAGGCTCTGTTTTCTCAAGGGTCAGAATGGTTGTATGTATTCCCGCAGGTGTTACTGAGGTTGAAAGCCGTGCGGTTTACGATGCGGCAAAGCAGGCGGGCGCTACCGAGGTTGATTTGGTAGAAGAGCCTATGGCGGCGGCAGTGGGTGCCGGTCTTCCCGTATGGAATGCGGCGGGAAGTATGGTAGTCGATGTGGGCGGCGGCACAAGCGAGGTTGCGGTAATTTCGCTGGGCGATATCGTGACGGCTCAGTCAATCCGTGTTGCGGGCGATGACCTGGACGAGGCGATTATTAACTATGTCCGCAAAAAGCACAACCTGCTTATAGGCGAGCGCACTGCCGAACAGATTAAGATAGAGATTGGCTCTGCAAAGCCCTACGAAAACGAAACCTCCATTGAAATTAGGGGACGGAATCAGGTTGACGGTCTTCCTAAAAATGTAATCATCACCTCCGAAGAGGTACGCAACGCTATGATCGACCCCATTTCCCAAATAATAGATACTATAAGGCTTACGCTTGAAAAAACCCCGCCCGAACTTTCGGCGGATATAATCGACCGAGGCATTACCCTTACAGGCGGCGGCGCACTTCTTAGGGGCTTTGCTGAGCTTATCGCCGAGGAAACGGGTATGCCTGTGTCTATAGCCGCAAACCCGCTTGACTGCGTGGTTTTAGGTACCGCAAAACGCCTTGAAGCCGACAGCGGCTTTGATAATTATGTTTTCCGTCGGGGAAAGAGGTTTAGATAAAGGCTCTGCCCAGCCTTTGTACTGCATTTTTTTCGCAAATCAGCCTTCCGTGCTCCTTAGTATATGCGGCTTCAATATCGCTGTCGCTTTTCCTAAGGCAAAATTCATTCATAAAGTAAAAATCCCTCTCCCCCCGTGCTGTTACGATAAGGCGGTATGTGTGAGGCATTTTATAAAGACTGCTACCCTCAAAAAATCGGCTTTTGTAAAGGCGCACTGCTCCGCCTATTAAGGCGGCGGCATCCGCAAATTCAAACATAATCGTGGAGCCTTTAAGGTTTCTCCGTGATGACTCAGCAGATGAAACGGTTATTACGCACCCCGCGTTTTCACGTGCCCGTATTTCAACCAAAAGCCTACCGTCAAGCTCGGTATCGTATTCCGAAAGGCTTTTCTTTAAAAGAAGCCCCACGGCAAGCCTTGCCTCATTGTTTACCGAGTCAAGCCCCCTGTATGTACCGAAAAAGGAAATCACTTCGCTGTCGGTAAGGGTGATTTTAAGCTTTTTCCGGCCGATTTTATACACCGTCATAGGCTCCCCTCCAATGTAATAATTTTGCCATATTTCGGGAATAATAATTCCGAGGTGGCTTTTATGCAGAATAGAAAGTTAAGTGCCAAAACCGCATTTTTCCGTGCAATGCTCTACACGGCTTCGGCAATCGCACTGATTGTTATAGGTTATTTTTCCGCAGGATATTTTTTCGGTTAAACTTGAATAAGACTAATGTTTTAATCGGGACGGTGTGAGCCGTCCCGATATTTTTTTGGTTTATTCGTCGCTGTCCTCGGTCTCTTGGTCCCACATACCGCATCCACAGCTGTGAGTATCTTCATCGCAGGGGCGTGGCGGGAAGAAGTCATCGGTGGGGAATTTAATTTTCTTAAAGGTATCGCAGGGGCGGTCGGTGGAATAATCGCACTGCTTTTCGGGGATACAGAAATCGTAAACAGGTATTAACATCTGCACATTTCTTATAAGCTGTACTATTGTGAAAAGTCCAAGGGTTACATAAACGGCAGGGTCGCCTTTATGAAGGTCGGTCACCACATTGCCGCCTATTTGGTCGCATATGCTTTTGGGTATACAGCGTACGTTTTCGTAGCAGTCGTAAATTTGGCCGATATGTGCAGACAGCGGAATCGGGTCAACCGCCTGAACAACACACTTAGGCATATTATCGCTTCTGCGGGTCTTTGTTTCACAGCTTTCTTCGTCATTCATTTTGTTTGTGAAAATCTTTACATTGCCGTCGCTTCCAAAAAGAATTACCTTCTTTGAATAAGAGGATATACCCCTTATGCACTGCGGGCAGGAATGGGGTGCGGTGAAGACATCAAATTCCAAAAGGAAAAAGAAGGTCAGGTCGCAGGAAAAGAACCCCTTGTTGAAATTCACCGGCTCTACATCGATGAAAACATTAAGTACCTCCGCCGAGCGCAGTCTTACGCTTATTGCGTTGCAAATCAGCCCCTGATCCTCGGGCAAAAAGAAGCAACGAAGATCCTCAAGGCAATCCCGATCACAGCAAGAGTCGTAGACTCTGCCCGCATCAACACATACGGCTTCCTTGAATCCGCCGTTTTCGGGCGGGCAACCGTTTTTTAAATCAGCCATATATAAAAGCCTCCCGTATAAAAATATTGAAGATATTTACTTCATTATCATAATATGATTCATTACAAAATCGGTGAAAATTTCGTTTTATGATTTTTTGCATTATCTGTAATAAAAAAATATGGGGGCTCGTTCCTTGCCTCCAAGTATTGTTCGTTTCATGAAAGAAAAGAGGATCAAGAGCACTTCGAAAAGTGGAAATCCGAGCAAGAAAAAATAGCCGAAAATAACCTATATAAAAAGAAAATGGATAGCCGTAATTGACTATCCATTTTTTTACACCTTATAACAAAAGAACAAACCCAACCACACCCTCATAGAAAACAGGTTGTTCGAATTTGTTCTTTCTTGGTGGGAGATGGTGGATACTCTGCGTTCAGCATTTTTTCGAACACTTGCGAGTGTTACCGAAAAAATTGCTGTACTCGAGACTTTGGCAGTCCGCAAAACCTATCGCGGCTTTGCGGCTGCGTCGCCGAACCGTGTGTTTCTCCTATACTGCCATCTCCCACCAAAACAAAAACACCGCCTATGGCGGTGTCTGTTTTGGAAGGGTAGCACAAATCCGAAGTGTTTTCAAATTTTATCCTATGTGTTCGAACCTCTACATATTTTTCCTTTTTGGGATTTAAGCGCTTTTATAACTTTTTTACACAAAACTAACTCGCTTGTGAAATTTGAGCGTGCCCTAATTGTTTTGCCATCTATGTTCGTTTCAACGATTTTCTTGTGTCGCTTTTTTAACCTTTTATAATAATTTTTAATCAATGGAATGAAACGAACATCCTTTAATTTTTCAATAACCCAAAGATAAGGAATACCATAATAATCTTTTTCTTCTTCGAAAAGTTCAAGAAACCATTCATCAATTAATGATTTTTCTTTATCAGAGAGGTTATCAAACTCTATAGCAGCATACTCCGCCGAACGCCCCATAGAAATACTATAAGTTTCGGGAGAAAAAGCATCATAAAATGTTTTAAACTCTTTTGAAAGAGAATCAAAATCAAATGTCATTTTGAATTCTCCTTTGCCGTATTTAATGATGCTATTAACATTCTTTTTATTTCTTCTGCAAGTGAAAGCAAACTATCAAAATCATAATCAATTAAACTTGTTCTTTTTAAAAGTTTAAGCCAATAAATACTTTCGCCTGTTTCTTTAAGGGAAATATGTAATTTAGAAATGAAATCAGCTTTGCTGTTACCATAAACAGCTTCATTTATGTTTGCTCCAACACTGGTGGCAGAGCGTAGTAATTGTTTTGCAATAGTTGTATCTTTTCTTGTTTTAGAAAATGCCTCATAAAATAAAACAATTTGTGTTGCAAATTCAAGTGATTTTTCGAGTAATGGACTGTTCATTATGTTCACCTCTAAATGAATTATATCATAATTCACTCTTTATATCAACGCTTTGCGTAGCAAAGCACCTTTTCTCTTATTTCTTCTCTCTTATCTTTTATCTGGAAACGACAATTTTAG
>JAEIGA010017979.1_pt1 | contig 10766 bp, 1 predicted proteins | sample 9270691 | NCBI WGS metagenome assembly JAEIGA01 (sample SAMN17057246, study PRJNA624740) | gut metagenome | biome: biome; isolation source: fecal sample | host: Bos grunniens | place: China: Xizang | collected 2019 | reverse complement strand
TTTTTCTCCTCCTTTCCTTAGTTGCCGAAGTAGGCCTTGGCCACGCTGCCGTAGGTGCCGATGGCCTGGGCAAAGGGTGCGAAGGCATCGGTGGTATCGGCAAAGCTTCTTGCGTACTCAGCCACGCTGTAAGCCAGAACGCCGGTGCAGTGGGTCACGCCGTTAGACTCATAGACAGCGGCCACGTAGACGGTCTTGTCCAGGTCCTTGGCGTAGATGGCGCCGCTGACAGCGGAGTAGATACCGTTGTCGGCAGTCATCACTGCGGTGGAGTCTGCATTGTCGGCGGTGAGCTCAGCAGCAGCGTTGTAGGTGTCCTCGGTCCAGTAGTAGAAGGTCACGTCGCCGTCTACCTGGGCTGCGGGGGTGAAGTAGTAGTTGATCCGGAAGGCACCCTTGAAGGACACGCTGGGATACTTGGCGGCGAAGCCATCGGTCTCGACAAAGGCGCCGACCTTGGCTGCGTCAACGGCATCCAGAGCCTCCAGGTCGCTGATGGAGTAACCGGCCAGCAGAGCCTTGGCCTCCTCGGTGACAGCGGCGTTCATCAGAGCGTCGGTGTTGTAGCCGAAGTAGGTCTGAGCCTCTGCGCCGTAGTTCAGCATGGCAGCGGCCAGGGTCTTATCCATATCGCCGCTGGAGAGCAGGAAGTTGGCGTACTCCAGGGGGCTGTAAGTCAGCAGCTTGGAGTAAGTATAGCTTCCGTCGGCCTCCACGGCGAAGACCTTGAAGTAGATGGTGTCGCCCAGGTTCTTGGCAGGGATGCCCTGGGTGCTGACCTTGTACATGCCGTCCACCAGGGTTGCGCCACCCACCACGTAGGCGGCGGTATCCACAGTGCCATCCACGTCATTGCCGGCGAAGACCGCCAGGCCCAGGTTCTCAGCGTTGAAGCCATCAACCTGGAAGTAAATGTTGGTGTGGATCAGATCATTGAAGGACAGGCTGGCGTACTTGGGAGTGATGACTGCGGAGGGATCCTGCTCCTTGTTCAGCTCGTCCAGCAGCTCGGCAGCCATAGCACCGTTGACGGTGATCAGAGATGCCATACTGGGAGCATTGACATTCAGAACATTGCCGGTGGCAGCCATTGCTCTGCGGGCCTTTGCCTGGCCCAGCTCTGCCAGATAATCATCGGGCATTGCGGTATGAGTGACCTTGATGTTGGTGATGGACACGGGGGCATCGCCGATCACCTGGATGGTGACGTTCTGGTTGGCCAGCTCGGTGATATCGAAGTACATATCGGTAGAGCTTACGTCATACACATAGGACTTCGCACCGCTGGCGATCAGCACCATGGAAGTGCCTTCCAGAGCTCTCATGGCAATGTGGATCTTATCCACACCGGCCAGAGCCTCATCGTCGCTGTCATTGAAGGCCTCGCTCAGATACTTGGTGGTGTTGAGCTTGAAGTATACCAGATCATCGGTATTCATGTAAAGCTCGTTGTTGGGACCCCAGGAAGCATACTGGCTGTAGCTGACCTTGCCGCTATTCAGCAGGCGGCTGTCGATGAACAGCATACCGGAGAGATCGGTGGTAGAGGTCACCTTGCCATCCACAGCCTCGGGAGCCAGGATCATGTTACGCAGCTCCTGGTAACGGGGCCAGCGCTCGCCATCCTGGGTGTAGGCGTCGTAGATGGTGTTATCACTGCCGGAGGAAACGATACCGGCGGGGTTGTAAACACGGATGGAGTCCAGATAGAAGTCGAACATACCATCATCGTGGCCCTGCTCAGCGAACCATTCATCGTAGGCAACCAGGATCTCAACCACATAGGTGCCGTACTTCAGATCGTTGCACTTGATAACGGGCACCTGGTACAGGGTATCCTCCAGGGAGTAGTAGGTATTGACCAGCATCACCTGCTCGGGGATGGGCTGGGTGCCGTCAAATTCCACCGTACTGGGATCGTCGAACTTCTCAAAGGTTTCAGCCTCGTAAATGAAGACCATCACGGAGCCGGTCTTGCGGCTGGTCAGGCTGATCACATCGAAGCCGGTGCCGGTGAAGGTAAAGGAAGCACGGGCAGGGCTGTTGGGAGCAACCTGGGTCCAGCGGGCTGCGCCGGAGTAGGTCTCGGTGGAGGCGTAGGCATCGTCGGAGCCGTAGATCTTATTGGCATCGATCTTGCTTGCCTGGATGCCGGGACGGTCCTGGTTCTGGGTATCGGACAGGGCCTCACCCTGGGTCTGCCATTGGGCCCAGCTCCAGCCCTCGGTGGCCAGGTCGCCCTGGTTGAAGGAAACGAAGCTGTCCTCGTAGTAGATGCTGGTGGCAGGAATGACGGTGACAGAGCTCCAATAGTGGTGACCGGTGGCACTGTCCAGAGCGCAGTAGGCATACATGTAGTAATTGGAGAACATCATGTTCTTTGCCTGCCAGCGGCTGAGGTTGTTGCTGATGGTCACATCGGCGTAGCTGTCACTGATGGAAGTCACAACATTGCGAACACCGTTGCTGGAAGCATCGGGGACGGACACTGCGCTGCCATAGGAAGCGGAGGCCTGGTAGCCCACCAGGGTGCTGTCGGCACCGAAGCCATCGTTGGCCAGGACGTCCACGTCCACGGGCAGACCGTAGTCCACCACAACGGTATCGGCGGTGCCTCTGTTCTTCAGCTTCACGGCGAACTGGATCTTGTTTTCGGCCAGTTCATCGTTATTCTGATCTTCCTTATCGGTCTTATCATCGCCAACGTAGGTGGTCTTAGGATCGGTGTTGTCGGTGATATCCACATCGTGGGTCTGCTGAGCCTTGTCGGAGGAAATCTCCACCTTGGTGTCGGGGCTGAAGATCTCATACAGATCGGGATCCAGGCCCAGCTCCTTCAGAGCGTCCTCAGCGGTGAGGGTGGTGTGGGTGATATCATCGGTAACGTCGATGCCCAGGCTGCCATTGCCCAGGTTGGCATCGTCCAGAGTGTCAGCAGGCTGACCATCCTTCTGGATGGGCTCGCCGTTGCCGTCTACCAGGTAGATACCGAAGTTCACAACGGTCTTGAAGTCAGACAGCTTAACGGCAAACCAGATCTTGTTGGTGCCCAGAGCATCGTTGCTGACGTTCTGCTTATCGGACTTGTCATTGCCCACATAGGTGGTCTTGGTGGCAGCGGTATCGGTGATATCCAGATCGTGGTCCTTCTGGGCCTTGTCGGAGGTGATCACCACCTGGCTGCCGGGGCTGAAGATCTCATAAGAGGCGGAATTGAGGTTCAGCGCTCTGAGAACATCTTCAACGGTGTAGGTATTGGTGACGGTGTCACCGGAAATGGTGATGGTGTCGGAGCCGGACTTCAGCTCAGCACCGCTGGGGGTGCCGGCGGGAGTGCCGTCGGTCTTGATGGGATTACCGTTGCCGTCAACCAGGTAGATACCGTAGTTCACGGTGGCATCGTAATCCTTCAGCTTCACGGCGAACCAGACCTTGTTATCGTCCAGATCGTCGTTGCTGACGTTCTCCTTGCTGGTGGTACCCTCGCCCACGAAGGTGGTCTTGGTGTCAGCGGCATCCGTGATCAGCAGATCGTTATTTCTCTGAGCCTTATCGGAGGTGATCTCCACCTTGGTGTCGGGGCTGTACAGCTCATAGACATTGGGATCCAGGCCCATCTGCCGCAGAATTTCCTCAGCGTCCAGGGTGTTCCGGGTGATGTCATCGGAAACGGTGATGTTCAGCGTATCGGACTTCAGAGCTGCACCATTGGGGTTGGAGGCAGGGGTGCCGTCGGTCTTGATGGGCTTGCCCTCGGAGTCTACCAGGTAGATGCCGTAGTCCAGGGACACCTCATAGTCCTTCAGCTTCACAGCGAACCAGACCTTGTTATCGTCCAGGTCGCCGCTGCCCACGTTCTGCTTGTCGGTGGTGTCGTCGCCCACGTAGGTGGTCTTGGGATCGCCACTGTCCGTAATGTCCAGATCGTGATTTTTCTGGGCCTTATCGGAGGTGATCTCCACCTTACTGCTGGGGCTGTAAAGCTCGTAGATGTCGGGATCCAGACCCATATCAGTCAGAGCGTCCTGCGCAGTAAGGGTGGTATTGGTGATGTCATTGGTGACATTGATGGTGATGAAGTCGGAGCCCAGCTCAGCGCCGGTGGGGTTGGAAGCGGGGCTGCCGTCGGCCTTAATGGGGTCACCGTTGCCATCCACAAGATAAATACCGTAGTCCACCTGGGCGGCGTAGTCAGCCAGCTTCACGGCGAACCAGATTCTGTTGTTGGCAAGACCGGTATCGTTGAGATTGTCCTTGTCGGTCTTGGTTTCACCAACGAAGGTGGTCACGGGATCGCCGCCGTCGGTAATGTCCATATCGTGGGTTCTCTGAGCCTTGTCGGAGGTGATGGTCACCTGTGCGCCGGGGCTGTAAATCTCATAGGCGTCAGCGCTGAGACCCAGGCTTGCCATCACTTCTTCAACGGTGAAGGTCCGCTGGCTGCTGTCACCGGTGACGGCAATGGTGGTAGAACCGGTCTTGATACCGGCCTCCACAGGGCCGTTGGCAGGAGAGCCGTTGGTATAGATGGGATTACCCTCTTCATCCACCAGGTAGATACCGTAGTTCACAGCGGTGGAGTAGTCCTTCAGCTTTACAGCGAAGTAGATGGCATTATTCTTCAGACCCGTGTTGTCAAGGCCGTTCTTGTCGGACTTGCTGCTGCCCACGTAGGTGGTCTTCTTGGAGGTGCTGTCGGTCACATCCACATTGTGGCTCTGCTGAGTCTTCTGGGAGGTGATGGTCACCTGAGCGTTGGGATCGTAAATCTCGTAGAGGTTGGGATCCAGGCCCAGCTCAGCAAAGACATCAGCAACATTCAGAGAGTTGACAGTGGGATCGGAGGTGATCTTCAGATCCACGGTGGTGCTGCCCAGCTTCAGAGCATCGCTGATACCGGAAGCGGAAGCGCCGTTGCTCTTGATGGGGTTACCATTGCTGTCCACCAGGTAGATACCATAGGTATAGCTGGGACTCTCGGACCAGGTGAACACAGGGGAAACAGTCTCATGGTTGACCATGTTGCCCAGCTCGTCCTTATAATGGAAGATGGCTTCCTTATTGGTGGGATATTCCGTGTCTACGTTGGACAGGGTGCCCTCCATAGAGCCGTTCAGATAGACCTTATACTCCAGGACCAGCTCAGTCTCGGTGACGTTGCCGATGGACCAGAAGAAGGTCTCGGCAGGCAGGTTGTAGTTCAGGCCCGTATTGCGGATGTTTTCCAGCAGGATGGTGCCGGTCTTGTTGGTGTTGAAGTACAGGTAGTCACCGCGGATACCGCCGTCGTTACCCCAGATATCCTTGGAGGTATCGCCGTTAAGGTAAGCAACACCGTTGCCGCCGAAGGTGATGGTCTCCCAGGTGCTGACAACGTGGGTACGGTTGCCAGCGGCGTCCACGGCATACTCCTTCAGCGTGATGATGGGAGTGACGTTCTTGCCTTCGCTGTTGGCGCTGGTCAGCAGGTCGTACTCCTCGCCCATGGTATCGGTAAACCAGGAACCGCTGGCGGAGCTGGTAGCGGAGCTGACGATGCTGCTCAGAGCGGCAGTCAGGTCATCGGTATCGGTGGTGTTGTAGAACATGGCAGGACGGGTTGCGACGTTCTTCAGCACGGTGGTGGCCTCATCCACAGAGATCATGTGGTCGTCTGCAGTGATGGCGAAACCGATGGTGTAGATGTCCAGGCCCAGGCCCTTGAAGCCGGAGATGTACTCCTTGCCCTGCATATAACCAGGTGCGGTAGTGCCTGTGAACTTGTTGCGCACCTCGCCAAGGTACAGGTCGCCGTTCCACTTGCCGTTCTCGGCGGTGGTGACAGTCTTGCCAACGTGACGGTTGATAACGGGGTAAACCTCGTTGGTGTCGCCCTTCATGGCTTCTGCCCACCAGTTCTTACCCTCGGTGTTGTAGAAATACCAGTAGGGGCTGTAAGTCTGGTGCTGGTAACGGTCATTCAGCAAGGTATTGACCTTGCCCGCATCCAGCACACCATCATTATTGGCATCCCAATCATTGTTGGCACCTGCCATGAAGTTGCCTATGGTGTAACCAGGCTCTCTGAGGTACTGGATCAGTTTCTGGTAGTCGAACTCTTCGCCCTTATTGTCCACGGTGCCGAAGGGGTTGGGGGCCGCATACATGGCCGGGTTCTTTCTGTTCTCATAGATAAGCTCAAAGAGGTCGTACCAGTCTAAGGTATGGCCGGAAGTATGACCGGGGAAAGCACCTACCAAACCGGCGCCATTTCCATTGGTGTCCAGAGAACCGCAGTTGTCGCCATCGGGGCCGGGCCAGTAAACCGCATTGCTGCTGTAAGTCAGGCCGTTGGGGTCCTTATGGCCAACGCCGGAGGCGGTGGTGGCAGTAGTGGGGTGGGAGCCGTTGGGGTTATGGCCGGCATTATGGTCCACATACCACAACTGACCCTTATGCAGCATCACACGCATTCTTTCAATGGTCCATCTCAGACCGGGGTGCATAGTGCTGAGGTCATTGATGTTCCACTTATAGGCCTTGTCATAGTTGGTGGTGATCTCATCGGTGTTACCCACCAGGTACTGAGACCAAGCCTCGGACTGGGCACGGCCGGAGAAGTAGTTGTACTGCATGGCTGCGCCGTCAGACATGAAGATACAGGTGACCATACGATCCTCGCCGTTGACGATGTTCTGCTGCTGACGGGCGTAGGCCAGACGGTAGGCATATTCCAGACCCACGTCATAGTTGGTACCCAACATGTTCTGGTTCTGTGCATCGATGGCCAGAATGATGTTGTCCATGGAGGCACTGGTCAAAGTGTTGATATCCACGAAGGCATCAGCATTGACCTTCTTGGAACCGGTATAAACCTGGGGCAGGATCTTTCCGGTAAAGCCGCTGGTCATATTGCTGTCGTACTTATAGGGGTGCAGATAGAAGGTTTGGGAGTTATCACTGTTACCGCCGGAGGGGCTGGTGGCATCCTTATCACCCTTACCCAAAACGAAGTTCAGCTGGTTTGCGATCTCCGTATTGTGGTTAACTGCGAAGAACTTAGAGGCAGTTTCCGCACCGGCATAATGCTGGTTATCGTAACCACCAACCATCTCGATCTGAGGCCATGCAGCATGATCCTGATCAATAACTGCATCTGCAAATTCAAAGTGGTCCAGGTCGCCGAAGTCGGCCATGGCAATGCGGACATCCATATTATCGTCCTGCATCTTGTTGATCATAACCTTCAAGGCCTGCTCCATCTTGTACAGACGGGTCTGGTCCCAGTTTTCCTCGGTGTTATTGGCAGCCACCTGGGTGTTGCCGTCAACGGCGTAACGCATGGAGGAGGACAGGTCCATGATGATGACCAGGTCCACGCCCTTGGTACTGTGCTTGCCCTTAACTGCCAGGTTGATGGTGGCAACACCGTTGCCATCGCCGTTCTTATAGAAGTCATCCTGGGAGGTGGTGGAGACCTTGGTCACGTCCACGGCACCGGGAGCAGGATACACGGGCAGGTCGCCCTTACAGGTGGTGCTGCTGACCGTCAGAACAAAGCTTCTGGTAACCTCAATGCCGTTGTAGGTCAGCACCAGGTTGGGATAGCTGCCGGGCTTACTGGTATCCACACGCGCATTGCCCCGGGTACGCAGCATATTCAGGGTGATGGGCACCTGGACGGATCTGCCACCGGCGGTATAGGTAAAGGTAGCAGGAGTTTCAGAGTTGGCAGAGGTGTATACGGTAAAGCCGTCTGCCGCATTCTTGGAAACAACGCCGGTATTACTGTTGATGGAGGTGCTGCCTTCCAGAATATTAACGGTCACGGAGCCGATGGTTTCGTTGCCGTTACGGCTGTTGTAAACAATGTTGACCGTGTAGGTGCCGGCTCTGTTTACATTAAAGCTAGAGGGCAACTGCAGGCGGTAATAGCCCAGCTTACCAAGACCGTTGAGGTTGCCACTGTCGGATTCGAAGGGAACATGAAGATTTCTATGCTCGGGATCGAAGACAGTGATATTTTCGGAGATATACTCCAGAACCTCAGACTGGGCAATGTCCTTGGCAAGGTTATACTCGGTGTATCCCTTGTAGGACAGGCTCTTGTATCTGGATGCAGTATCCTCATAGGCATACAGTCTGACAAAGTTGCCTTCGTCAGCGATGATAGGAGCCAGAGCAGCGGCCATATCATCGCCCATGGAGGCAGGATACTGGTAGCGCTTTACAGTACAGTTACCGTTTTCATCGCAGTTCAGAACACGCATATCCCGCCAGTTCATTCTGAAGTAGATCAAGCAGCGGCCGTCAGAGAGCATTTCAACGATATAGCCTCTGGGGGTCCAGTCCTTAGACTGCTCATTCCATACAGCCGTGCTGGTGAAGGGACGGCTGCTGGCAGACTCGATTCTGAAGCACAGGTGGCGGAACAGGCTGCTGTCCTCATTGACACCATCGTTGTACCAGAACCGCTCAGTCTGACCGGCGGTGGTTCCCTTCTGCAGGTGCACACCGGGGAAGATCTTGCCGCCGAAGAGAGGATTCATGTCAACGAACTGGCCGGTGGTGGAGTGCATGGCCTGTCCATCGTAAGCAGCTTCATTGCTATACGTATTGCTGCTGGTATCGATCATCTGACGAATGATCCACAGAGCGTCGTTGCGCACGCTGGGATCAAAGTAGATCTGACCGGGCTGGATGCCGGCCTCTGCAGCATAGCCTGCAACCTCATAATAGGTTCCCAGGGAATCGCCATCGTTATCGTATACCAAGGAGCCGGTATAGGATGTAGCATTGGGACGATCCGGGTTGTAGGACATCACATGGCCCCATTTGGCGCTGCGGATCAGCAGCTTGGAGCCGCCCCAAATATTATCCGAGTAAGTATACGGACGATAGTAGTCCAGATACATATCGGTTTCCACCGGAGTGGACGATGTAATCTGACCATCGAGCCACAGAAGGCCGGCATCCGTATCCACTGCCTTGGCTTCCTGCTGCAGCATGGGGAACATGCCCAACAGAAGGGTGGCACAAAGCAGCAATGCCAGCATTCTTCGAACGGGGGATTGCCATTTCTTGTTCATGTTTGGTACCTCCAGGATTGAATTTCGTTTCCGCAGGCAGTCCATTGCCGGAAATAAACCGGGCTCTTCCCTGCTGAAACGAGCTTGCATACACTCTTTCAAGATAATAGTGCTTTTCTATCCTATTATACAACCAACTACTTCCAAAGTCAACCTCCATTTCCCTTTAGATTTCATTTTTTCATCCATTATATAGGGGACATTCCAAGGAAAGCACCGCTACATATTGAATATTTAAAGACAAAAAGCCTCCCGGAGAAAACTCTCCGGGAGGCAGAAGGTTATATGTTTTCCGATCCAGCCCTTCGGCTTTACGGACCAAGGGAAAATCAGATGAACTTCTTCTTGTTGATAACCAGAACTGCGGTGGCAGTGGTGGCCAGGACCAGCAGAACGATCACGCTGATCATGGAGATATCAGCAGTGGAGGGCACGCCGGTGCCGTAGACTTCGATAACACCAACGTTGTCCTTCAGAGCGAACATCACGGTGATGGTGCACTTCTCGGTAACGGTGAACTTGAAGTTCTGGCCGGTGCTGTCGCCGTAGGAAACATCCCACTTACCGTCCTTGGTGACCTTCAGCTCATAGCTGCCGGGCTCCACGTTCTCGAAGTTCTTCTTGTAGACGCCGTTGCCCATGTCGTACATCTGGCCCACGCTGTTGGCGGGATCCCAGTTGCCCATCCAGGTAGCGCCACCGACAACGCGGTAGTTGCTCAGAGTGCCGCTGGGAGCAGGGCTGTCAGCGGGCTTGCCAGCCTGAGGCTTGGTGGTGGTGTTGGAAGAACCGGAGGAAGCACCGTACTTAATGGTAGCCTCGTACTTGCCATCGGCATTAGCAGTAGTCAGAGTGATGGTAACATCCTTGCCGGCATCGATCTGCAGGTCAACGGTCTGGACAGCGGGATCAGCACCGTTGTTGATGATCACCTTGGTCACATCAGCCTTGATCTTACCCGTGAACAGGTCGCCGTTCTTGTTGACCTTGGAGCCGGGCCACTCACCCATGGTGGGAGCGCCGTTGGCGTCCCAGGAGTAAACGTACACATTGGTCCAGTCAGCAGGAGCCTTGACAGACAGGGTCACCTCCTTGGTGGAACCGGAGGTGGTGGGCTGAGTAGCCTGGGGCTGAGTAGCTTGGGGCTGAGTAGCCTGGGGCTGAGTAGCCTGGGGCTGAGTGGGCTGGGTGGGGTTGGTGTTGCCTCCAGCAGTCACTTCCTCAACCTTGATCTTTGCACCGGCAGCACCGTCAAAGGCAGTCAGGTCAACAGTGAACTTCACAGTGATATCCTTTGCAGCCTTGAAGGTCATGTCGCCGCCAAAGCTGGACAGGGGCAGATCCACTGCATCGGCGCCCAGAACCAGCTCGGCACCGTTGCCGAAGTTGAACTTATCGTCCCAAGCATCGTTACCTGCGACCTTGAAGGTCATAACAGCATCCTTAGCCAGGGTGACAGTCTTCTCATAGACGTTGTTGGATGCTTCGGTCATGTCACCGGCTGCATCAGCAGGAGTCCAGTCGGTAGCACCGGGAATGCCGGTACCAACCAGGGCCAGGCTCTCCAGTCCAGCGGGAGCAGCGAAAGAAGCTACGGACATAACGCTGAGGCAGAGCACCAGCGTCAAAGCAATAGCGATGATTTTTTTCATTATGATTTTCCCTCCTATTAATATATCGCTGTATAAAATATAGCAC
>JAEIGA010017978.1_pt1 | contig 10766 bp, 8 predicted proteins | sample 9270691 | NCBI WGS metagenome assembly JAEIGA01 (sample SAMN17057246, study PRJNA624740) | gut metagenome | biome: biome; isolation source: fecal sample | host: Bos grunniens | place: China: Xizang | collected 2019 | reverse complement strand
GAAAGTGCCTGTGAATCCCTTGGAACGGGCATAATCGCGTGCCATTCTCAGCATGGTCGCAAGGTGAGCTTTCTCACGCTTCATATCAGTATTAAGAAGCGACATATATCCCTCACGTCCACCCCAGAACACATAGTTTGTACCTCCGAGCTCGAGAGTCGCATCGATTGCATTCTTGATCTGTACGGCAGCGCGTGCAACTACATCAAAATCAGGGTTTGTTGCAGCACCGTTCATATATCTCTTGTTTCCGAATACATTTGCAGTTCCCCAAAGAAGCTTGATACCTGTCTCAGCCTGCTTCTCCTTGAGGTAGGCAACTATTTCCTTAAGTCTTGCCTCATACTCCTCTACGTCTGCACCCTCATCAACGAGGTCTACATCATGGAAGCAGTAGTATTCAATACCCATCTTCTGCATGAACTCGAAACCTGCATCTACCTTATCCTTTGCAGCCTGCATCGGACATGCTGACTCGTTCCATGGGAAAGTCTTTGTACCACCACCGAACTGGTCCGCACCTTCCGCACAGAGAGTATGCCACCAAGCCATTGCAAACTTGAGCCACTCAGCCATAGTCTTACCCATTACAACCTTGTTGGCATCATAATAGCGGAAAGCCATAGGGTTTCTGCTCTCTTTGCCTTCAAACTGGATCTTGCCTATTCCAGGGAAAAATTCTTTTGTTGCCATAATAAATTGTTTTATTGATTATTAATTATTTGCGTTAGATTTAAAAACATGTAAGCCATCTCTTATATGCTTCAGCATACTGCTCAGAGTTTGCCGGTTCAATGACTGCAAGCTTCTCAAGCGAAGCGAATGCCTCATTATTATCTTTATAAATTCCTGCACCGATTCCTGCACCTTTGGCTGCTCCCACCGATCCGTCAGTATCGTACAGATCGATTACTGCACCCGTAACGCCTGCAAGAGTCTCACGGAATATCGGACTGAGGAACATGTTTGCATGTCCGGCATGAATTCTATTGACCTTCATACCCATCTGCTCCATTATATCTATTCCATACTTGAAAGAGAAGACAATTCCTTCCTGCGCAGCACGAAGTAGATGCTCCTTGCCATGGATATTGAAGTTAACACCATGTATCGAACTGCCGACCTCCTTGTTCTCAAGCATACGTTCAGCACCGTTTCCGAATGGAAGTATGCTGACTCCTGCACTTCCGATCGGAGCCTTTGCAGCTACATCATTCATATCCGCATATGATATACCTTCCGGAGCCACATTTCGCTTCATCCATGAATTGAGGATTCCTGTTCCATTGATGCAAAGAAGCACACCAAGGCGGGTCTGCTCATTTGTATGGTTGACATGTGCGAAGGTATTGACGCGGGACTGAGGGTCATAATTCACATCACCCAAAACTCCATACACGACTCCTGACGTACCTGCTGTAGATGCAATTTCACCTGGGTTGAAAACATTCAGAGACAACGCATTGTTTGGCTGGTCACCAGCACGATAAGTAACAGGTATACCTTCTACAAGACCAAGTTCCGCTGCTGCAGCTGCAGTAACGCGTCCCTGCTCTGCGAATGTCGGCTTGATTTCAGGAATCAGCGACTCGTCAATTCCGTAATGTGCAAGAAGCAACTTCGACAGAGTGCCCTCTTTGAAATCCCAGAACACTCCCTCTGACAGGCCAGATACAGTCGTACACACCTCGCCAGTAAGTTTCATCGCCACATAGTCACCCGGAAGCATGACCTTATAGATCTTCTCGAAGATTTCCGGTTCATTCTCCTTGACCCAAGCAAGCTTTGAAGCAGTGAAGTTGCCTGGAGAATTGAGCATATGCGACAGACACATATCCGGGCCAATTGCTTCAAACGCCTTCTGTCCATATGGGACAGCTCGCGAATCACACCAGATGATTGAAGGACGAAGGACATTATGTTCCTTATCCACACACACAAGTCCGTGCATCTGATATGAAATACCTATCGCCTTGATATCCGATGGAGACGCTGATGAAGAAGAGAGCACATCGGCTGTTGCAAGTTTAAGATTTTCCCACCACATTGCAGGATCCTGCTCTGCCCAACCCGGCTTTGCAGCATAAATCGGAGCTTCCGACTTCGGATAGAATGACGTAGCTACGCATTTACCTGTCTGAGCATCAACAAGGCTGGCCTTTACAGACGAGCTTCCTATATCATAACCTAAGAGATACATATTATCAGTTTTAGTTGTACATCCTTGCAAATATATAAAAGAAAAGCGAAAAAACTCTTCGATTTTCAATGAAAATACAGAAAGAATATTCAAGAAAGTTTCTTAATGAGCATCATGAAGTCTCATGCCATTGAAATCCTACGCATGTCGCAGAGAAGAATCACATAGCAGTACATTCAACAACAGATAAACTTATGAAAATTCAAATTGTTTACATATATTTACATCTTGATAACAAACCTCAAAACATCACGATTATGAAAAAGTACTTAGCTGAAATGGTGGGAACAATGGTTCTCGTACTCATGGGCTGCGGTAGCGCAGTCATGGCTGGTGGAGCTGCAGTTGCATGTGGTACTGGCGTAGGCACTATTGGAGTTGCCCTTGCATTCGGATTGTCTGTAGTTGCCATGGCATACTGCATAGGAGGAATTTCTGGATGCCACATCAACCCTGCCATCACCCTCGGAGTATGGATGTCAGGCAGGATGAAAGGGAAAGAGGCTGGAATGTATATGATATTCCAGGTAATCGGAGCAATAATCGGATCTGCTATCCTTTTCGCTCTGACTTCTACAGGTGCTAATGATGCCGGATGCACAGCCACAGGTGCAAACACATTCGATCAGGGAGAAATGTGGCAGGCACTCATTGCTGAAATCGTATTCACATTCGTGTTCGTCCTCGTTGTTCTCGGATCTACAGATGAAAAGAAGGGAGCCGGCAACCTCGCTGGCCTTGCAATCGGCCTCACACTTGTGCTTGTACACATAGTATGCATTCCGATTACCGGAACGTCTGTAAACCCTGCAAGAAGCATAGGACCGGCTATATTTGCCGGCGGACAGGCTCTGCAGCAGCTCTGGCTCTTCATCGTTGCGCCATTTGCAGGAGCAGCATTAAGTGCGGCAGTATGGAAATGCCTTGCAAACGACTGCAAGTGCTGCAAATAATCATCTGATACGCATTTTACGAAGCAAGGGATGGCGCACATATTCCCGCTACAAGGGTTGCCGGTTCAGGCATACGCCATCCTGACATTGCATGAAACATCATTCAGAAACTGGCTGACAAAGCACTGGTAAATCCTACCATTTGAAGCAAAATGTTGTCGAAAAGTAAAATATTTCATAACTTAGTCGCTTAATTCATCACTAAAACCTATAAAAACTATGTCTAATACTAAGGGTAAATTCAAAAAAGCCATGCGTCCTATTGACGTGTGGGGTCTTGCACTTGGAGCTATTATCGGTTGGGGATGCTTCGTTTTACCTGGTAGTGCCTTCCTTCCTAAAGCCGGTCCTCTCGGCACAATGGCAGGAATGCTGATAGGAGCTTTACTTATCATCGTAATTGCACTAAGTTATGGATACCTCATCAAGAGATTCCCCGTGAGCGGAGGTGAATTCATATATACCAAGGAAGCCATCGGAAAAAGAAACGCATTCGTATGCGGATGGGGTATGATTCTGGCATATTGGAGCCTTATCCCGCTCAATGCCACAGCATTAGCATTGATTAGCCGCTACCTTTTCCCTGGTATAGTACAGCACGGCTTACTATATCAGATTGCAGGTTGGGATGTATATGCAGGTGAGGTCATTCTGGCATCAGCAGCGATAGTGATAATGGCAATCATCAATATCCGAGGCATCAAACAGGCGGCTTGGCTACAGACTGCCATTTCACTGGTTCTGATCGGATGTATATTCATCGTTACATTCCTGGTAATGTGTTCATCAGACTGGTCTAACCTTGCGCCAGGTTTCCCTGATGGAAGAAGATGGTGGACCGGTGTATTCAGTATCGTAGCGATGGCTCCATGGGCATTCATCGGCTTCGACTGCATCCCACAGAGTGCAGAAGAGTACAATTTCAGCCATAAGAAATCAACCGGAATCATGATTTCTGCAATCTTGGTTGCAGCAATCCTTTACATAGCTGTATGCTCAGTTACTGCTATCGGTCTGAAGCCTTGGCAGGAGTTGCTGGCTGACAGACATAACTGGCCGACCGGTCACGTCGTCAGAAACACGCTTGGACTGGCAGGTCTGATAATTCTTGGAATAGCAATGTTCTGTGCGGTCGTATCAGGAATGAACGCATTCTACATATCGACTTCAAGACTCATGTATGCAATGGCACAGGAAGGCAGCCTTCCTAAATGGTTCGGTCATTTGTCACCAAAATACGGAACTCCGAAGAACGCGATCATCTTCACCATGTGTGCCAGCCTTTTCGCACCTTGGTTCGGACGTGAAGTATTGCTCTGGATAGTGGATATGACAAGTGTAGGAGCTGCCATCGTATTTGCATACACCACTGCATCTGCTGCTATTATAGCCAAGAGACAAGGACACAAGCCTCAGGTATGGACAGGAATTATCGGATGCATTTTCTCACTGTTCTTCCTTTCTCTGCTCATCATCCCGGGAATGCCGGGATACCTTACATTCCAAAGCCGTGTAGTACTGATAATATGGATAGCGATTGGTTTCCTGTTCTATTTAAATATTAGAAAGAGCTATGTCCTCAAATAGAAATGATTACCTGCTGGATGTAAATGAGATGCTGGGACCGGAGCTGAGCAGGAAACTGCCGGGATTCGTCAAATGGTATCTTAAAAGACGCATACATCAGGATCAGATAAACGATTGCATCCTGAAAGCCGAGCATTATAAAGGAGTCGGCTTCTTTGATGAAGCACTTGACTATATCGGCATCAGATACAGAATCCGTGGTGAGGAGAACATAGACAAGGGAAGAAAATGCATTTTTGCATGCAATCACCCGCTTGGCGGACCTGAAGCCCTTATCATAGGCTCGGTATTCCGGAAGATTTACGGAGGAGGATTCAAGGTTCCGGCCAACAAGCTGCTCACTAACATGAAGCCACTTGCAGAATTCTTTACCCCTGTAAAGGTTCAGAGCTCCAGCCAAGGACGAGATATAAGTGAAAGAATAGCTGATATGTTCCGTTCGGACGAACAGGTACTTGTATTCCCGGCCGGCCTATGCGCAAGAAAGATTGACGGGAAGATAACAGAAATGCCTTGGAAGAAGATGTTCATCACTCAGGCGAAAAAATATGAAAGAGACGTTGTTCCGGTTCATATTTCAGGATACAACTCAGCAAAATATCAGTTTTTCAGCTGGTTGAGCAGGACCTTGGGCCTGAAGATCAACATTGCAATGCTCTTTCTGGTAGACGAATTGTTCAACAAAGCCGGAGAAGAATTCGTGATAACTTTTGGAGAACCTATACCGTTCGGGACATTTGACAAATCAAAGACTGACATGCAGTGGGCTGCTGATGTCAAGAACATGGTAGAAACGCTATCGAAGGACAACGGATGTCCAGCAAACATGTAAACAGACAAGACTATGATTCCTATCATTGACCCTGTTGATGTCCAGCTTCTGAAAAGCGAACTCAACGAAAAGACATTCCTTCGCACGACAAATAGAGGAAACAACGAGATTTACGTCGTAAACAATGAAAATTCTCCCAACGTACTGAGAGAGATCGGTCGTCTGAGAGAAGTTTCATTCAGAGCGGTCGGAGGCGGCAGTGGCAAGGACTGCGACCTGGATCATTTCGATCTGGAAGACAAGGCATGCTTCCAGCTTGTGGTATGGAATCCGGAAGCAGACGAGATCATAGGAGGATATCGTTTTACAAGATGGTCCATGGCATCATTCCATGAAAACGGACAGCCATATGTGAACACCGAACATCTCTTTGATTTCTCTCAGGAGTTCATAGATGAATATTTCCCGTACTGCATAGAGATGGCAAGAGCGTTCGTACAGCCGAAGTACCAGTCCGCCCAGACAGGAAGAAAAGCTCTCTTCGCTTTGGACAACCTGTGGGACGGAATCGGAGGTCTTGTAGCCACAGACCCATCTGTAAAATATCTTGCGGGAAAAGTCACCATATATAGTTCAAGCCCGGAAATCAGCCGTAAGGCAATGATTTACTATCTTGACATGAGTTTCGGTGACAGAACAGGACTTTTAACATCCAAGAATCCCGAAACCTGCACACCGGAAGAAGCGGAAATGTTCAAGGAAATGTTTAACGGAGAGAACTATAAGGAAAATTATCAGATCCTGAACAACTTCGTCAAATCTCACAACGATACGATTCCGCCTCTGATTCACTCATATATCGGACTATCTTCAACAATGAAGACATTCGGAACGACATTTGATCCGGATTTCGGAGACTGTTACGACACTGCGATGATGATTACCATCGCTGACATATACGAAGAAAAATTCGACAGATACGTTGCAAGCTATAGCAAACTGAATGCATAGAGCGGGTATTGGATTTAATAATACAGCAGCCGGTCCTTCTTGATGAAGAAGACCGGCTGCAATCTTTTTATGCCTCGGGCGTCAATCTCGCCAGATAATCATAATGCTCCCCTTTGGCCACCATTTCAGCCCTGAAGCCATTTTCTTCAGCATAATAGGCAAGAGTATCAAAATCCACATAAAGCCAGTCAAAAGGCTCCCCTAATACATCCTTATACTGCATCTGATAATCCACAAGACCATAATAATCGTCCGCCAGGTCTATCATCAGACTTCCATCTTCCTCTTCAAACAGATATCTCAAATCGCTAGAATCAATCAACACGCATCCTCCCGGACTCAAAATCTGTCTGATACGGGAGAAGAATGTTTCCATATTCTCAAGGGTACCGATGATGCCGGTACCATTCATCAGCATCAATACTGTGTCGAACCTTTCTGTAAATGATTCATCATACAGATTGACAAGACGGGCGTCTACTCCTCTTTCACGCATTACCTCCACAGACAAAGGAGATATATCGATGGCTACGGATTCCTTACCGGCCTTGGCCAATGCCAGACTATGACATCCGCTTCCCGCGCCAACATCCAGAACCCTGCCCTCAGCCATATCCAAAGCCGCACGTTCAATATAAGGCATATCTTCATACTCCCTGAACAGATCTGATACAGGTATCTCATCATCATCAAAATCAGACGAATACACCTTCAGAACATCAGCTGAACCATTCCTATGGAAATCGTAAATAGCCGCGCCCATCGGGTCACCTGCGGCAGAGAGAACAGTTTTATCCATAAATATCAAAAGTTTTATACAAATATATACAAAAGAAGGATGATTTTTTCTTATATTGCGATTTAAACATCATTAAACAAATGAGTATCTTCAAAGACATCAGAATGTTGGCCAAAGCCACAGTAAATCTTAACGGATACATTGATACAGAAGCGGCTGAGAAAAATATAAGAAGCAATATCTACTTCCGTGGACCGAACGCATGGATTCTTGCTATTGCGACAATCATAGCCTCTGTCGGCCTCAATGTAAATTCAATACCTGTAGTCATCGGAGCCATGCTCATCTCTCCGCTGATGGGTCCGATTTTTGGTCTGGGACTAGGCCTTGGCGTCAATGACGTAAAGCTGTTGAAATCATCCGGCAAGAACCTTCTTGTGATGGTTACCATCAGCCTTGCTGCGTCATTCATATATTTCCTCATCACTCCGCTGAGCCTCAATAATCCTACAGAACTTCTTGCCAGGACAAATCCGACAATCTACGATGTACTGATCGCCTTGTTCGGTGGATTTGCCGGAATCGTAGAGCAGTGCCGTAAAGAGAAAGGCACCGTATTCTCAGGAGTCGCTATCGCCACAGCATTGATGCCTCCGTTATGTACAGCCGGATACGGACTTGCCGTAGGACACTTGGGGTATTTCTTCGGAGCACTTTACCTGTTCTTCATCAACTGCCTGTTCATAATGCTTGCTACATATTTAAGCGTCAAGTACTTCAAATTCAGACAGACAGAATATGAAGATCAAGCAACAGGAAAAAAGACGAAAAGAATCAGTTCCATTCTCATCCTCATATTCATAATCCCGAGCATATGGTCCGCCGTAACTCTGATAAAGCAGAACAACTTTGAGGCAAACGCAACAGCATTCGTAGAGCATAGCAAAGCCTACGGCAAAAGCATAATATATGATTATAAGATAGACCATACAGATGGTTCTACAATCGAGCTGTTCTTTACTGGAGATGCTCTCAACGAAGACACGCAAGCTGCAATTTATAAGGCGGCAGAGGAATATGAACTGAAGGCAGAACAGATACTCATCAATGACCATAGTTCAAATGACGGCAGCAATCATATAGAACTCGTAAAAGGCATCTATGACAAGATGGACTCCGAAATCGCAGACAGGGATGCAACCATCAAGAGACTGGAAGAAGAGTTGAAGGCGGCCAAAGGCACAGACATACCATATGTCAGAATAACCCGTGAACTTACCAGCGTACACCCTGGAATCAGAAGCCTGACACTTACTCAAGGGGCTGACATACAGACAGATTCACTCAAACAGACACCTGCTATGATTGCCATCATAAAGGCAGACAGCACATTCAACGCAGATGCCGCCGACAGGATTGAGCAATGGCTGAAGGTGCGCCTTGAAAAGGAAGACATAACATTATTCATTCATAAAAACTAAAAGATTATGAGATTGAATTCATTAATTCTTGCAGGTACAGTTTTATTGTCATGCATATCATGCTGCAACAACAAATCAGATGATACCATTATGAAAGAAGAGAACCAAGTGATTGAGAACATCATGGCTCGCAGAAGCATACGCAAATACAAAGCGGAGCCGGTATCCAGAGAAACCATGGATACAATCCTCATGTGCGGCATCAATGCTCCTAACGGAATGAACAGGCAGTCATGGGAGGTACGCGTGGTAGACAAGCCTGAAGTGATGACTGAAATCAAGGAATACATGAAGGCTGCCAACCCTAATGTCAAGCCGGAAGCGGTAGAAGGCTGCTTCAGAGGAGCCCCTACCATGGTCTTTGTAGCCAACGATCCACAATATGATTTCTCGGCAATAGACTGCGGTTTGCTTTCCGAAAACATCATGCTTTCTGCATGGTCATTAGGAGTAGGCTCTGTATGTCTGGGCAGCCCTGTACGTTTCCTACTGAACTCACCAGAAGCAATGACCAGACTCGGATTCAGCGAAGGTTACAGACCTATAATCTGCATCGGCCTTGGATATCCTGACGAGTCACCTGAGGCTAAGCCTCGCGACGCCAGCAAAGTGAAGTTCATCGATTGAAATCAGCTGAAATCAAGAAAGGACTTATGAAAAGAATCATTATCGCAGCCCTCTGCTTTATCACAGGAGCAATCTGCCATGCAGAAAAGATCAGGGTAGCATGTATCGGAGACAGCATCACATATGGATCCGGCATTGAGGACAGGGATAAGAATTCCTATCCGGCACAGCTGCAGAATCTTTTAGGACCAGAATACTACGTCAGGAATTTCGGCGTAAGCGGCACGACTCTCCTGCACAAGGGAAACTATCCGTACATCAGTACAGAAGAATACAGAAAGTCTCTCGAATTCAATCCTGACATTGTCATCATCAAGCTCGGAACCAACGATTCAAAGCCACAGAACAGGGTACATCTTGCTGAATACAAGCAGCAGTATATCGACCTTATCAATACATACTCGACCCTTCCTTCCAAGCCGAGAATAATCCTTCTGACACCCGTAAAATGCTTCATTCCGGGCGAGAATGACATATGCGACGGTGTCATATCAAACGATATCACACCTAAGATCCGGGAAATCGCATATGAACAGGACGTCGAGGTAATAAACATGCATAACATGTTCGGTGACAAGTGGGACAAGGAACAGATGCCAGACAGGCTCCATCCATCCGGACTGGGTGCTGGCAGAATGGCAAAGAAGATATATGATTATCTTTCTGTCAAGGAAAGCGACAGAAATGACGTCATCGCATCATTCCCCCTTCGTCCTGTCAGAGAATTCAATTTCTACGGATTCAAGGGATATGTATACAATGACAATGGCGTAGAATGCTATATAGTGAAGCCTCACCATGCTGCTGAAAGAAAGCCATGGATATGGAGAGCAAGATTCTGGGGACATGAGCCTCAAACCGACATCGCACTTCTTGAGCATGGATTCCACCTCACATACTGCGACGTATCCGACCTTTATGGTTCTCCAGATGCCGTGAAGAGATGGAACAGATTCTACAAGCTCGCACGAAAGGCCGGACTCGGCAAGAAAGCGGTCCTTGAAGGTATGAGCAGAGGCGGTCTAATCATTTATAATTGGGCAGGAAAGAATCCGAAGAAGACTGCATGTATATACGGAGATGCACCCGTCATGGACTTCAGGACCTGGGTGGCCAAACAGAACCCACCTGAAGGAGTCGCATCATGCATACCTGTAATGATGAAGGCATATGGATTCGACGATTATGAAGACGTCCTCAAATGGAAGTATAATCCTGTCGATCATGCAAAGAAGCTTTCAAAAGCCAGAGTCCCTATGATACATGTTGTAGGAGATGTAGACGTAGCTGTACCGGTAGAAGAGAATACTGCTGTATTCGAGAGACTTGTTGCCGGTTACGGACATGAAATGATGGTCATTCACAAGCCGGACATTGGCCATCATCCTCATTCACT
>JAEIGA010017977.1_pt1 | contig 10767 bp, 12 predicted proteins | sample 9270691 | NCBI WGS metagenome assembly JAEIGA01 (sample SAMN17057246, study PRJNA624740) | gut metagenome | biome: biome; isolation source: fecal sample | host: Bos grunniens | place: China: Xizang | collected 2019 | reverse complement strand
GTGTGGTGTGTGGTGTGTGGTGTGTGGTGTGTGGTGTGTGGTGTGTGGTGTGTGGTGTGTGGTGTGTGGTGTGTGGTGTGTGGTGTGTGGTGTGCTGATTAGTCGCGGCTAATTATAGGGGGTAAGGGGTCGCACTTTTCTGATTTTTGGCACCCCCACCCCCAAAAACTTTTTCGGCGGCGGCGGGGGTGTCTTTTGAGCGTACATGGCGGTACTTTTTGCCCTATGAGCAAAAAAAACGCACGCAGTATTGTGCGTGCGATAGCTATGGGTAGCCCGTCAAAAGTCGTCTGGAAAGAGTAGCGGAAGCTGGATATACACTACCTTTATAAAGGAGCCTACGATAACCCCAAGCACGGTTCCGCATATCCCTCCAAGAGTAACGATGTCGAACCCCCAGATGTAGGAACAGGGGATAACGACGCAGGAGCATATAAAGAACCAATGCCCTTCTTTTATTCCGAGCATAAGCGCACTCTTGGACGTTGATGGTACCTCAAAAGCAAGTATAAGCAGGTAAAGTATGAAGTTCTCCATTTACCACCTCACTTTATCAGGCTCTTAATGATTGCGATGATTGCGATGATTGGGACGATGAGTCTTAGGTAGCAGATTGCGTTTACAGCAAACATATACAACCCTACCTTCTCTTTGCTGTTGTTTTCCATGGGGCCTCCTTTGTTTGGCTGCGTTAATATAGCACTCTTTCCGTAATTTGCAAACCATGCGCACAAAAAAACCCGACCGCAGATATCCCGAAGGACACCTGCGGCCGGTAACCGTAGGAGTTGTGCGCTGCAAACACAAAGAAAGGACTGAAAGGCTGCCCGATGGCGACAAACAAAGGAAGAAACCGCCACCGGGCATGGAAACACTATCACCGGTGTGGCAATCACCGCTGACAATTTTACTATACACCGCCTTTTGAAAAAAGTCAAGAACTTTTCGCAATTTTTTTAAGAATTATTATCACTTTTTGAGATAGGTTGACAAAAATACCATTTGTAAAGGAGTTTTTCTATGGAAATGGTAAAAAAGCAACCCGGGAGTCTGACGAAAAAAGACCCCAATGCGCTCTCTGACGCAGAGCGGAATTTTCTCTCGGAGCTGACCGACCCCCTGAACACCGGGGACTTGGAGTATCTGTCAGCGCAAGGCGCGAGGTGCGGCCTCCGCCCCGATGATGTGGCTTATATCATGGAATGGGTTCAGAATCAGGGGTGTCATTGGTTGAGCTGTCAGGAATCCGGGTTGAGTGAGGTCGAGGGCGCGAGGATTTTCCGTAACCCGAAGGTGCGGAAGATAATCAACGGAGCGGCTGAACTCGGGCTGTGCAATGGGACGAGTGCGTTGAAGGACGAGCTTGAGGACTATTTCAGTCAGCGGCTGCGGAATCCGTTTATGCCGGAGGCGTTAAGGGACAGCGCGGCGGTACAGCTTGCGAAACTCAAAGGCTACTACCCGAAAGAGGACAATGGCGGCAAAGGCGGGGCCATTGTGCAGATAAATTTGGTGAACCCGTACACAGATGTATTGGATGTGAAGGGGGAGGAAGTATGAATTTGAACAGTATGCAGTATGAGGAATCGCTGCGAAAAGCATTGGCGGATGAGGATTTACGGATTCTGCTGTGGCGATTGGTGGTTGAGGATTGCAAGGTGTTTCAGGAGGGGTTTCCGATGAACGCGGGGGCGTATGCCCTCCTTGCGCTTCAGGATGTCGGTAAGCGTCTGTTGGCGGATATGAAAGCACTTGACCCGATGGCGGTGTATCAGGCGGAGCAGGATTACAATGCTTTGCTGAAGCAGACGGAGGCGGAAATCAATCAGGAGGGTGACTTGTATGGCGACTGTTGATTTGGGGTATAAGCCGCATGAGTTTCAGGCGAAAGCGCGGGTGCTGATAGACGCGGTGCGCTTTGCGGTCTTGGTGTGTCACCGACGCTGGGGTAAGACTGTGTTTGCGGTGATGGAGCTGATATTGGATGCGCTGACTACCGCGAGACCGGATTTCCGGGGTGCGTACATCGCCCCGTACCGGAAACAGGCGAAAGATATTGCATGGGATTACTTCAAGCGGTTTGCCGGCAAGGTTCCGGGAGTGACATATAATGAAACGGAACTGACTGTAAGTTTCCCGAATGGTGCGAAAATCACATTGTACGGTGCGGATAACGCCGAGGCTCTGCGAGGATTGTACTTTGACCGTGTGGTTATGGACGAAGTTGCAGATATGAAGCCATATGTATGGGGTGAGATTGTCCGACCGGCTCTTGCTGACCGCAAGGGTCGGTGTCTTTTTATCGGAACGCCCAAAGGCATGAATTTGTTTTTTGAACTGTATAACCGTGGTGTATCGGACGGAACGAATTGGGGAAGTCTGGTATTCCGGAGTTCTGATACGGTGAATATCCTGCCGTGGATTACGCAGGAGGAATTGGATAACGCGAGAGCCGACTTGACGGACGCACAGTTCCGGCAGGAGTTTGAGTGTGACTTTAACGCTTCATGTGACAATACCCTGATACCGTTGGATTTGATTTACAAGGCGAAGGGGAAGCATATTCCGGAAACGGATTACAGATTGGCTCCTTTGATATTCGGTGTGGATGTGGCACGATTCGGCGGAGATGCCTGTGTGATACAGGTACGGCAGGGACTGGCGGCTTTCAAGGCCCAGCGGATAGTAGGTATCGACAATATGAGCTTTGCTTCTCTGCTGCACAGACGGATTGTGGCGGAGCGTCCGGATGCGGTATTCATTGACGCGGGGCGCGGCGAAGGGGTGATTGACCGCTTGAGACAGTTGGGGAGTCCGTCAGCGATTATCGAAGTTCCATTCGGCGGACAGGCGATAGACCATACCGTGAACGGGTACGCGAACCGCCGTGCCGAGATGTGGGACAATATGCGCAAATGGCTCCAGCAGGGCGGAGCGATACCCGATGACTATGAGCTGACGAAGGAATTGGCGGCGGTCACATACACCTATGACGGACAGAGCCGGTTGAAACTTGAGAGTAAGGAAGTCATCCGTGAAAGAGTTGGATTTTCTCCTGACAGAGCGGACGCTTTGGCTCTGACTTTTGCGGAGCCGGTTACTGCGTCAAGGGAGGAATTTTCAGGTGGAAACGACAGTTTTCTCCGATATGCGGTTGACAATACTGACCTTTAATGGAGGGATATTTTATGGAAAAACCTATACAAAAGATACGGATGCACTACCGGGAGCTGCAGCAGGAGAGGCACTCGTGGGAAACGCATTGGCTCGATGTGCGTGATTTGATTGAGCCGCAGCGCGGCCGCCGGATAACCGGACACGCCGACGACACCAACCGCGGCGACCGCAAGAGCTACAAGAGAGTGAACGGAGTTGCGACGAGGGCATTGAATATTCTGGCGAGCGGTATGCAGTCCGGTCTGACCAGCAAGGCCCGGCAATGGTTTATGTTGTCGCACCCTGACCAAGACCTCAACAAGTACCGTCCGGTCAGGATGTGGTACGACCAAGTTCAGACTATTCTGGAGGGAGTTTTCCGCCGGAGCAATATTTATTCGTCATTTCTTCATGTGTATAAGGAGATGGCGGCTTTCGGGCAGGGGGCTGTCCTGCTGACTGACCACCCGGATAACACGCTTTTCACCAAGCCGTACACCACCGGAACCTACTATATGTCGGTCGATGAATGGGGTGCGGTCGATGCGTTTTTTCAGACTGAATGGCTTTCAGCCCGGCAGATTGTCGGCAAGTATGGGATGGATGCGGTAACTTCCGATATCCGCCATGCCTACGAAACCGGAAAGCTCGAAGCACGCTATGAGGTGGTCAACGCCTATTTGCTCCACCCGGAGCAGTACGGCTTGAGCGTGAACGAAAACCGCCCGGTGGCGAGCGTACACTTTCTGGCGCAGTCTGATAATGAGGACAGATTCCTGAAAGTTTCAGGGTTTTATTCATTTCCGGTGATGACTCCCCGGTGGGATGTCATCGACAACGATGTTTACGGGCAGTCACCGACCAGAGATGTCATCGAGGATGTCAAGATGCTTCAGTCTATGGCATTTGATATGCTCAAGGGTGTCAAGAAAACCGTCAGCCCCCCGATGCGTATTCCGCCCGAATTGGAACGCCGCGGGCTTAATACCAGCCCCGATGCCTTGAATGTGGTATCGAGCATGAATGAACACGCGGTTGCCCCGCTCATCACCCCCGGAATGAATTTGCAGCATCTGCAAGCGTCTGTTGCGGAGCTGGAAAACAATATCCGTGACGGCTACTACAACAGCCTTTTCCTCGCATTGCTGACACAGGACAATCCGCAGATGACCGCGAGAGAAGTCGCGGAACGCCATGAGGAAAAACTGCTGATGCTCGGCCCGGTACTGGAGCGGATACACAGCGAACTGCTCGACCCTGTACTGGCACGAACCTATATGATAGCCTACAATGCCGGATTGATACCTCCGCCCCCGATGGAGCTTGAGGGCGAGCCGGTACAAATTGAATATATCTCGATTCTGTCACAGGCGCAGAAAGCCGTCGGCGTAAACCGTATCGAACAGAGCCTCTCATTCATGGCGAATATGGCTGCTGTCTATCCTGAAATCCGCCACGCTGTTGACCCGTACAGAACGCTTGAATCCTATAACAATATGATTGGTGTTCAGGCGGATATTTTCGTGGACGAGGACGACTACAATCAGAAAGTCGCACAGGAACAGCAGCAGCAGCAGTTGGCACAGGGAGCCGCTACTGCGGAAACAATGGCAAACTCGGCAAAAGTAATCGGTGACGCTGACATGGCGAATGTCAGGGATTTGCTCACCGGAGGAAATTTAGCATTATAAGGAGATTTGAACATGGACGGAGAATCTATCCTGAACCCCGCACCGCAGCCAAGCGATGATGCAGGAGAGCAGAAAGTGAATACTCCTGAACCCCGGAACACCCCGGATTCGCAGGAGCCGGACGCTCCCATTCTGGAGAGCAAGCCGGAAGAAACTCCCGCACCGGCAGACGGTGGGGACAAACCCATACTGGAACCCGAAGAGGCAAAAGAGGAGGTCAGCGAATTTGCCGGAGCCCCGGAGAACTACGACGACTTCACGATGCCGGAGGGTTTCACGCTGGACGAGAGTGGCAAAGCTGAAGCATCGGAGCTTTTCCGCAAACTCAATCTGTCGCAGAAGGGAGCGCAGACTCTTGTCGATGCATGGATTGAGAAAGCGACCGCGATGAAAGAGGCGGAGCTGAATCAGCTGGCAGAACAGCGCAAGACATGGCGCAGCGAAATACGCAACAGCCCGACTTTCGCCGCTGACAGAGCACTCGCCCAGAAAGGTATCAATGCAGTTGTAAAGACCGAAGCGGAACGCGCACTTTTCCAAGACACATGGCTTTGTGACCACCCCGCTGTTTTCAGTCTTTTCGCCCGTATCGGCAGTCTGGTCGGAGAGGACTCCCCCGGACTGTCCGGCAAGGAACAAACCGAACAGAATGTGAACCGCTTACGGTTCCCGATAAATTAAGGAGGTTTTATGTGTGCAGCAGGAGGGGCGGCAGTCCCCAACCAACAGAAAACACCCCCGCAGCCTGAAGCTGTGAAGAGGGTCGCAAGCGAAGTTACCCAAGTGCGTAACGACGCAAAAACAGCCGCCGCCAAAAAGTACGGCATCAGCGGCACAAACATAACCGGAGGCAAATTGAGCGACGCCCCCGCAGATACCAAAAAAACTAAACTCGGCGGAGTTTAACTTTCAACCCAATAAAAGGAGAAAAACAACATGAACAGTTATCCTACTTTGCAGGATGTAGCCAGACGCAGCGGAGACCCCAAAATCGCTGCCATGGTCGAAGTCCTCAACAAGAACAACCCCATGCTCGACGATATCCCGTGGATTGAAGCGAACAGCGGAGTAACTCACATCACCACTATCCGTACCGGCATCCCCACCCCTGTATGGCGTATGCTCAACAGCGGTGTTCCCAATGCCAAAAGCACCTCCAAACAGATTAAAGCACACTGCGGTATGCTTGAAGTCTATGCAGAGGTTGACAAAAAATTGGTTGAACTTGCCAAACGCAACGGCGGTCAGGACGGAGCCCCCAACTTTATGGCAAGTGAAAACAAGGCTTTTGTAGAAGGTTTCGGTCAGGAAATCGCCCGTGTCACTTTCTACGGCGACAACTCCAAACCGCAGGAACCTATCGGTCTTATCAACTACTACAACAAAATCGCAACCGCATCCAAAGAGACCAACGTCATTGACGCAGGTGGTCAGACCGCCAACGGCAATACCTCTATCTGGCTCGTCGGCTGGGGTGCAGACACCATCCACGGTCTTTATCCGCAGGGTTCCAAAGCCGGTCTTTCCGAAAACTTCCTCGGTGAACACACCGTCAAAGATGCTGACGGCAACCAGTTCCAAGCCTACCGCACCCACTATACATGGGACGCAGGTCTTGCAGTCCGTGACTGGAGATATGGTGCCCGTATCGCCAATATTGATATGGAAGCAATCCTCAACAACCCCGAAAGTGCCGCAAGCATCCTGAAGCTGCTGACTCTGGCAACCTACAAACTGCCGACCGCTGCAACTTCCGCCCGCCGCGCTTTCTATATGCGCAAGGAAATCCTTACCGCCCTCGACCTCCAGCTTCAGAACAAAGCCAACCTGATGCTCAACTACGAAACCGTCGAAGGCCGTAAAGTCCTTACTTTCCGTGGTATTCCGCTTCGTGAACAGGAAACTCTGTCCATCACCGAAGCCCGTGTAAAATAATCAGAAGGAGGGAAACAATATGATTATCGACCGCGATTTCATGTTCGCCAAAGAGCTGGAACTCAAGGCTTCTGCGAACTCCACCGTCATTGACACTCTTGCTGATGGCGACGCCATCGGTCAGGAGCTGACTTTCCACAACGTTATCAACGAAGACTTTGCCGGAGCAACCTCTCTGACAATCAAAATCCAGTCTTCTGAAGACGGCAGCACCAACTGGACTGACGCTGTTATCAGCCCCGCCATTCCGGCCGCTGAATTGGTCAAGGGTGCAGATGTCTTCTCCGTCCGCGTCCCCAAAGGCCTGAAACGCCACATCCGTTTGGCGTACACCATTGCCGGAACCGGTACTGCAGGTAAGATTACTTCTTTTGCAAGTAAAGACCTCTGAACACAGTCGGGAGGGCGCAAGCCCTCCCTTTTTTTAACGCAGGAGAATACTGATGACAAAAATTGAACTTATCAATATAGCTCTCGGACGGCTCGGGGAAAGCCCGATACAATCTCTCGACGAGGGCTCCGTTCCTGCCCGCGCCGCAGCGATTGTTTACGACCCCGCGAGAAAATCTGCTTTGCGCGATTATCCGTGGTCTTTTGCCCTGAAAGAAGCTGATTTGGCAAGGTATGAAGTTTGCGACAGCGCGTTTTTTGCTTATTCATTTGCGCTGCCGTTTGACTGTCTGCGCGTCATAGCCGTTCACGGCAGCGCAGAGTATGAAGTAGCCGGGATGACTTTCTACACCAACACCCCGAAAGTGAGATTGAAGTATATAGCTGATGTGGATGATACCGGTCTTTTTGACTCCAAGTTCGCAGAGGCTTTTTCATACAAGCTTGCCAGCGAGCTGGCAATGCCGGTCAAGGGTTCCGCTGAACTCATGGCCAGTTACAATAATGCGTACACCACTCTCGCGCAGGACAGCGCGGTCAAGAGTGAGCGCGAAAACAGACAGCTTCTGCCCGACAACCCGTATGTCGATGCACGCTTCGCATAAGGAGAATTTATGGCACTCGTAAGAAAGTATCAGAATAATTTTACCGCAGGGGTACTGTCACCCGGAGTCAGCGCACGAACAGATATCTCCAAGTACAGCTCCGGCTGTGCGGAATTGGAGAATGGTATCGTGCTGACCCACGGCGGCGTGACCAAACGGCCGGGGACTCTGATGATTGACACTCTGCCGGGAAAAGGGATTCTGCTCCCTTTTACATACTCGGTTGACCAGACTTACGCTATGGTATTTTTCGGCAAGCCGGATGCAGAACACGCTTTCATGCGCGTGTATGCGGACGGCGGGGTTCTGCTCGTTCCCGGCACAGAGGACATCTACGAGATAGAAACGCCCTACGCTCCGGAAGATTTGGCGAAGCTCAAGTTCGTACAGTCCGCCGACACCATGTTTTTTGTCCATCCGAAACACCCTGTTTACAAGCTGGCGCGGTTCAGTACAGCGGATTGGCGGTTTTCTGAACTGCTTTTCAAGCCGACCATTCAGCCGCCCGCTGCTTTGAGTGTCAGCGCGACCGGATTCTCCGACAGTTCCGGAACTTATGTGGAAACCACAGCCGACTATGTTGTAGCTTCGGTCGATGCCCGCGAAGTCGAATCGCTGCCGTGTGAGCCGGCAACAGCCGATGTACTCTCGACATGGCCCGCCAAAGCCCGTGTCAAGCTGTCGTGGGAACCTGCCGCCGGAGCTGTACGCTACGAAGTATACAAGAACACCAGAGGCTACTACTCATGGATAGGCAGCACAAAGGAAACAAGATTTACTGATGATAATATCGAGGGTGATGACACACTCGGCCCCAAGGAATACCGTGACCCGTTCCACAAATACAACGCTCCGTCAGGAGTTTACCTCACCGGCGGCAACACCGCTGAAACCCCTGCGGAACAGATTATCATGCGTTTTGCATACGGCAACGCCTCCGGTGCGATAGGGGTCGCCTCGGAGCCGATACAGACGGATAAAGCCCTCGAAGACATTGAGGTCAATATCCCTCTGCAATCGGACGCAGATACATACTATGCTTATTGGGCAGCCGATGAAAATTCTCCATGGACTGCTGTTTGTGTGGAGCCTATCAGCGACGGAATCAAGCTGAACAGCGTGACGGTGGCGAATGGCTCGTCCAAAGGTGCATACCTGACTTCGACGGAAGAATTTACTTTCGCTGCCGTAGTTGACGGTCAGGAGAGCCAGTCGGCTCCCGTAATCCTCAAAGAGAAAATGAAGTACCGCAAGCCGTATAAATACACCTTTAAATGGGGTGTGATTGCTGACGCGGAATCCTATCTGCTGTACAAGCGCACCCAACAGAGTGACGGCGAGTGGGGGCCGTGGACACGGTACACCCTCGCTGCGAAAACAGATGCCGGGGCAGATGTCGTGTCCAAAACTCTGACAGCTACCCAATGGGACGCAGACGCAGAAACCGGAGACCCTGTTGAGAATGTACTCCGTTTCAAACCCTATCAGCAGCCGTATCTCGATTATGCTCCGAAGGATGTCCCCGACAATTTCCCCGGAGCTATCGGCATATATCAGCAGCGACTGGTTTTCGGCAGGACTGACGCAGAACCGCAAACTGTATGGTTGAGTGAAACCGGGAGCTTTGACTCCATGGCGGTTGCCACTCCGCTCCGTGATGACAGCGCGATTACCGCAACTATTGATACCCGTCAGATGAATGAGATACGGCACTTCATAGCTCTGCGTGATATGCTGATGCTGACATCGGGTGCAGAGTTCAAGATGCAGTCCGGCTCCGCCAACGGAGCTATCACCCCCACGAGTATCGCATTTCCGATTCAGAGTTATTGGGGTGTGAGCGACCTGCCGCCCATAGTCAGCGGTACGAGCATATTGCTGGTACAGAACTCCAACCGCCATGTGCGCGATTTGCAGTACACCCTTCAGGAAGACGGTTACAGCGGCAACGAGGTTTCGATTCTCGCGGAGCATCTCTTTGATGCGGATATCGTGGACTGGGCATATCAGCAGAGTCCGTACTCAACCGTATGGGTCTGCCTCGCCAATGGAAAACTGCTCACTTTCACATACATGAAAGAACAGGAGATATGGGCGTGGAGCGAACACCGTTCATCCGGCGGCAAGTTTATCTCTGTCACCTCTATCCGCGAGGGAGCGCAGGACAGCATATACTATCTGGTCGAGCGCGACGGCAGACTCTTTGTGGAGTATCAGGTTCCGCGCTCATACGGCGACAGGATTGAGGACGCGTTCTATGTGGACTGCGGCTTGCAGTACGAGGGCGACCCCATTCAGCACGTTACCGGTATGGGGCATCTGGCAGGGAAAGAGATTGCTGTACTCGCAGACGGTTCCGCTTTTCTCGGCGTGACTGTCGGCGATGACGGCAGCTTTGACTTGCAAGCCCCCGCCCGTAAGATATCCGCCGGACTGCCGTACACTTTCCGGTTGAGGACGCTTGACCCGGAGATACGCTCGGAAGAGGGTTCAACTACCGGTGAGAAAAAGTCCGTCGTCCGCGCTGTCCTCTATCTGCGCGAAACGCGGAACTTCCGCATCGGCCCTGACGACAATCTGATGGTCGAAGCGAAGCTCCCGACCCAGAAATCATGGGACAGTCCGCCTCCGTTATTCACAGGCGTTCTGAATATCTCCATGCCCGGTACGCATCGGGAGGAAGCTACGCTCACTATCGTCGCTACCGACCCCGTACCATGCACGATTCTCGGATTGAACAAGTACATAAGTATAGGCTGATTATGGCAGAGATAACTTACAGAAAAGCAACCAAAGAAGACGCCCTCTATGTCGCAAGGCACATGAGGGCGCATGATATCGCGGAAGTTACCGCACTCGGAGCGACCCCCGAACAGGCGACAGTTTACAGCGTCATGCTTTCAGATGAGGCGTACACCGGATTGGTGGATGGCGAAGTTGCGATGGTGTTCGGTTGGGTTGACAACTTTGTTAAAGGTGAGGGAGAGATT
>JAEIGA010017976.1_pt1 | contig 10767 bp, 10 predicted proteins | sample 9270691 | NCBI WGS metagenome assembly JAEIGA01 (sample SAMN17057246, study PRJNA624740) | gut metagenome | biome: biome; isolation source: fecal sample | host: Bos grunniens | place: China: Xizang | collected 2019 | reverse complement strand
TTTGAGGGTATGATAATAACGCTGTCTATGTCCATTGACATTGTAACGGGCATTTCGCATACTGTTACACCTTCTGAAATTATTTCAACGTAGCCCCAGGATGAATACGCCCAATCTATAAGATTGTTTGCGATTTCATAAGAAAGAATTCTGCCGTTATCGCTTGTTCCTGCTCCCATAACAATGCAAAGATAAGAAAGATCACCGTTATCAGCAATTGTGGCAACACAATAACCGCTTTCAATGGTACTTCCCGCCGAAAGACCGTGGCAGAGTGGGTTGTAGTATACAGGTGTATAACCGGTTCCGACAAGATAGTTCCTATTCTCAAATGTGAAGTTTTTGTCGCCGAGCTTTTCTGTTGTATAAGCATCGGCTGTTGTTATTTTCATTAGCAAGGCGTTTTTTGATGCAGCGAGACAAAGCTTGGCAATATCACTTGCTGTTGTGTGCATATTATTGCTGTGCATACCGGTAGCGTTGGCGTAAAACGTATCGTTCATTCCAAGATCCTTTGCCTTTGTATTCATCAATGTGATGAAATTTGCGGGATTGCCTGCTACTACGTATGAAAGGATATTGATTGATTTATGGCATCCGCCACAAAATGCAAGATACAACAGATCGCGCACCGAAAGATTATGACCTGGCATAATATTGTAATGCTGTCCGACAACTCCCGAAATCATCGTTTCCGTTACAACGATAACCTCATCAAGCCGATCGGCAAGTGATTCAGCGGCAATAAGTCCTGCCATAATTTTAACGGTTGAAACCGGTTGGATCATATCATTGATATTCTTTTCATAAAGAACCTTGTCATTCTCGATGTTATACAGGTATATAGCCTGCGCTCCGTCGGTGTTGATACCATCCGGTTCAACCGCAGACGATGACAAGACGAACATTGAAATTAAAAGAGCCGCGGTGAGGAGCAAAGCCGACCCGCGGCGGAAAAATTTTTTGGTTAGCATTATCAACTACTTAATTTCTTAAAATAATTTCTTGCGTATTCGACATCTTGGGCTATCTGTGTCTTCAACTCATCTATGTTGTTAAAAGTAAACTCGCCCCTGATCTTTTCGATGAATTCTATCTTTGCACTTGACGGAGAGTAATCAATATAGGTGTCCAAAAGGTGAGTTTCAAGTCGAACCTTTCCGCTGTGGTCGAGTGTAGGCGCAAGACCTACGTCGGTGACGGATGCAAAGACTTGTCCGTTATCAAGAATCGTTCTAGTAACGTAAACTCCGTGTGAGGGAATTGCGCGCTCTTGAGCAGGATGCTGATTGATCGTGGGGAAACCAAGCTTTCTACCGTCTTTTCTACCTTCGGATATTGCACAGCTTATTGTGTAATTTCTGCCGAGCATTGAGGCTGCAAGCTGGATATTTCCGTCAGCAATAGCCGCTCTGATTCTACTTGAGGATACGGGAAGCTCGCCGTGAAAAATAGGGTCTAGGGTGATAACGCGATCCTTGAAGTAGTCGCGAAGAAGTAACGGGGTGCCGGCACGATTTTTTCCAAAGGCGAAATTGAAACCGCAAACAACGCCGATAGCTCCGCATTCTTTCATAAGTATTTCTGTAATAAAATCTCTGGCATCAAGACCGCGTAGCTCGTCAAATCCTGCAACAAAAAGTGAGCATATTCCGCGTGCAGCAAAAAGCTCACTACGGTCGTGCTTATCCCCAAGGATTTTGACCTTGCTTCCGGGAACGCAGCAGGCAGGGGGCACATCAAAGCAAAAGACTGCAGGCTCTGCGTCTAATTCTTTTGCAAGTGAAACAGCCGCATCTATGACCGCTCTGTGTCCGAGATGAAAACCGTCAAAGCTCCCAAGTGCAAGTACGCGCGCTTTATGAGACGATGATGAAGGGATGAGAGTAAAATGCTTCATGAGAGACGGTTATTTCCTGGCAATATCTGAAAAATAATATCTTGATAGCGCGTCAAGTATCTCATCGCGATCAAGCTTTGAAATGAGGCCGCGCGCATTTCTATGGCTCGTTATATAAGTAGGATCTTCAGAGAGGATGTATCCGACGATCTGACTTACCGGATTATAGCCTTTCTCGTCAAGAGCTTCGTATACCGCAAAAAGAATCTCTCTGATCGTGGCATCTCTGTCTGCGGTAGAGGGGAATTTTCGCGTATCGAAATTCGTATCGTGATTAGAGCTTTTGTTAAACATTGCGAATGCCTCCTTAAAGATACAATAACTCATTAATATTATACCCTAAAAATTTCTGAATTTCAATACCTTTTGCAATGAAAAATGAAAATTAAGCAAAAAATAAATATTATTTATATAAAAATAAATACTTTCCTTTTTGGAAGGAAATTAAATTCAAAATATATTGACAGAACTCCAAAAATAGGTTATAATGATATAATACCAAAAAGGAGGGATGAAAATGTCTGATAAGAAAGATAGCATTGACGATTTTTGGAATATCGATTCGTTGGTTCCAAAGAGAAGAACTCCTTCTGTATTCGATGACAAGCATACTCAAGCTACTGAGATAGAAATTCCGGTACCTGATAATTTTGCCCCGAAGGAATCGAGAAGTGAAAAGATTCCCGAAAGTACTGTCATCAAAAGATATATCCATCCCCATTCTGAAGAGAGTGAAAAGAAAAAAACGCCCGATCTTGAATATTCGCCGGAAAATTCATTGATCCATACGGTAAGACTTTTTTCGTGGTCTACTTCTTACCCGTATTACGAGCAGTTCAGGAAGGCTGCAATTTATTACTATAATAAAACAGTACAGAACGCACAGCACGAGCCGTATTTTTCGTATATGCCGCAGTATTCGCAGTTAAATGATAAGCAGCTCTGTTTCTATCTTTGGTTCAGAAGCGAGGTGCGCGCAGGAAGATATCCATCGGTGGATTACAGTTATATATTGCTGTTGATATATGAGACGATCAATCTTTCTGATAAGTTGCCTGCTGAAAAATCTGTCTCTCTTTTGTCATCCATTTGGTTGAATTACAGAGAAGAATATCCACGCCTTGACGTTCAACTTTCTGAATGGATATTTGATTTGTGCTTGATCGAGCGTGTTTCGCCACCAAGAGATATCCTTGGCGAAGTCGGAAAATCATTGCCACCCTCAGCAGGTTTGAGAGAGTTTTATGCAGATGCAGTTGGTGATTCCGAAGCATTTGCGGCTCTTCTTATTCGCCATTGTTCGAATTATAACTATAAAAAAAGTAAATTTGCGACGGGCGAGAATCAGCCGATCTATAAAAAGCATATGAGAGGCGTTCTTGCTTATATTATCTCCAAATCAAATGACCCTGCGCATCCATTTGAGCTTGCCGGTTTGAAGCTTCAAGACAGCCGCAGTCAACGTGATTCGTATACCGGAGCACTATGTACGCCGGTTGTTAAAAAACGCATAGAGATCGAATTTTGCTCTTTCTCGCATTCACATGAGCTGAGATTTATCGTTACCGATATTTTGAAGTATGCGGAAAATCGTATTCGCGCCTATATCGGCGTTAAATCAAGGCTTTCGGTAAACGCTCTTCCAACGGAGATAAAGAAGCTTGCGGATGAATATTTTACTGCAGAATTACCGGTTCAAACCATTCATCCGAGTGTTCAGGACGAGATCCCCGAATACGAAAAGCTCTATGAGCCAATCTCAAAGGGTATGTCATTTGAGTCAGCTTCAGAGATCGAAGCACTTTCATGGGAGACTACCGGAAAACTCGTCGATGCTTTTTCCGATGAAGAAATTGACGTTAATGTTGTGATAGAAGAAAAGATTACCGAATTGACTCCCCTGCTGAATGAGAACGATTTCTTCGCTTCACTTGAAGAAGTTGAAATTGCTTTTATCAAAGCTGCGATATCCGAAAATTTTGCCGAGCAGGGAAGCATAGCTGTTAAGGCAGGGTCTCTTGCTGACGTTATTGCAGATAAGATCAACAGTCTTTCTGCCGATATGAGAGGGGACATCCTTCTCGAAGACATCGGAATTGGATATGCAGTACTCGAAGATTATATTGAAGAAACGAAAGGAGCGCTGAATTATGATGGATAACAAAAAGCAAACAATACCCAAGAGGATACTTTCTTCGCTTATATCCTCGGTATCAGCCGGAGTGGTTCCGCGTTCGGGCGCGCCGTATATTGCAATTGGAAGACAGGATGAAATTACTGCTCTGCTTTCGGATCTTGAATTGATGAACGAAGGTGGCGGAAGTATGCGTTTCCTGGTCGGTCGCTACGGTAGTGGAAAAAGCTTTTTGATGCAGCTTATCAGAGGATATGCGCTTGAACGTGATTTTCTCACTGCCGATTGCGATCTTTCGCCTGAGCGCAGGCTTTACGGAAGTGGCGGCGCAGGCGTTGCAACCTACCGCGAGCTTATGAAGAATCTTGCATCCAAGGCCGCTCCCGATGGCGGAGCGATGCCTAAAATCATTGCTAAGTGGGTATTTTCTCTCCAAGGAGAATTGATCTCTGAAGGCATAACACCTGATTCACCACTGTTTTCTGCAAAGCTTGATGCAAAATTATTTGAAAGCTTGCGTGAGATCGAATTTCTTGTTGGCGGATTTGATTTTTCACGTGTCATTGGCGAATATTACAGATCTACCCAACGCGGTGATGATATTCGCGCCGCAGCCTGTTTGCGCTGGCTGCGCGGTGAGTTTTCAACGAAGACAGAGGCGCGTCGCGAGCTGGGCTTTGACGTGTCTGCAATAATCGCCGATAATAACTGGTATGATTTTCTTAAGCTTTGGGCATCTTTGTCGCGTGCTATGGGATATCGCGGTTTGCTCGTTTTTATTGACGAATGCGTTAACCTTTATAAGATCCCGCACCGTGTTTCACGCGAAAATAATTATGAAAAAATCCTTTCTATGTTTAATGACACTCTTCAAGGGCGAGCTCCTTATCTTGGGCTCGTTTTAGGAGGAACTCCGCAGTTTCTTGAGGATCAAAGACGAGGTTTGTTCAGTTACGAAGCACTTCGCAGCCGACTTTGCGATAGCCGCTTCTCATCCGAAAAGCATAAGAATTTTGTTGGCCCGGTTATTAGACTAACTAGACTTTCTGATGATGAGCTTTTAGCACTTGTTGTGAGAATGACTTCTCTCCATGCGCAGAATTTTAATTGGGAACCTCGTATTTCACGCGATGAGCAGGTCAAGTTCGTCCAGATCTGCCTTGACCGCGCGGGTGCCAACAGTATGATAACGCCTCGCGAAATGTTGCGCGACTATATGACTCTGCTCAATATTTTGATGCAGAATCCGAATGTTGATTTCAATTCAATAGTTGGCACAGCAGTTACGCTTAAAACAGAGGAGCCCGAAGCACAGCCTCAGGCAGATATTTCGCGAGCAAAATTTGATCCCGCGGATATAGAGTTTTGATGGTGACAGAAATGGATAACGTATTTGAACGTTTTCCGGATTATATCCGGGAATACATTTATCAGCATTCCTGGGAGTCTTTGCGCGAGATACAGCTTCTTGCGGCGGAATCTATTTTAAACACGAAAAATAATCTTCTTTTGACTTCCTCGACCGCATCCGGAAAGACGGAAGCTGCATTTTTCCCGATCTTAACAATGCTTGAAGGTAATCTTCCCGAAAGCATTGCGGTTCTTTATATTGCACCGCTAAAAAGCCTTATAAACGATCAGTTCTCGCGTATTGAAGAATTACTCGATATTTCGGGCATCCCCGTGACACATTGGCACGGTGATGTTGCACAGTCACACAAAAAGAAGCTTCTTTCCAAGCCTCGCGGTATTTTGCAGATAACCCCTGAATCTCTTGAATCGATGCTGATGAACAGATCGAATGATCTCGTTCGCCTTTTTCACGGACTTGAATTTGTAATAATCGATGAGATTCATACTCTTACGGGTTCGGACAGAGGAAATCAAATAATCTGCCAGCTTTGCCGCCTTGGCAGACTTATAGGACATCATCCGCGAAGGATAGGTCTTTCCGCAACAGTCGGAGATACTGAACTTGCTGCAGCATGGCTATCAGCGGGAAGTGATAGAGATACCGATATTCCTACACTCACTCCAGAGAAGCTTCGCTGGCGCATCGGAATGGAACATTTTTATATACAAAATGACGACCATGTTCAAACTGATAATGCAAATTCTTCTGCCGAATCTTCCCCCAAAAAGCGTGCGCAAATTGATTCGGGATATGAATATATCTATGACTGCGTAAAAGATAAAAAGTCACTTGTATTTTCAAATTCCAGAGAAGAGACAGAATTTGTAACCGCTACTCTTCGACAGATTGCAAAAAATCGCGGTGATAAAGATATTTTTCTCATTCACCACGGTAATCTTTCTGCATCCATCCGAGAGGAAGCCGAGCAGAAGATGAAGGATGAGGATATCCATGCGGTAACCTGCGCAACGGTAACAATGGAACTTGGAATAGATATCGGTAAGCTCGAGCGAGTTGTGCAGAATTCCTCTCCTAATTCTGTTTCAAGTCTGCTGCAACGCCTTGGCCGATCGGGAAGACGTGGACAGCCTCCCGAAATGATGCTTGTTTTCAGAGAAGAGAATCCTTTACCGAATACGCCTCTCCCTCAACTGATTCCTTGGGAACTACTCCGTGCGATTGCTATCATACAGCTTTACATTGAAGAACGATTTATAGAGCCTCCACGTATCAAAAAGCTACCGTTCAGCCTTGCTTTTCATCAGACTCTAAGCGTGCTCGCTTCAAGTGGAGAGCTCACTCCCCGTGCGCTTGCAGCGCGAGTGCTTTCTCTTCCTCCATTATCAGGAATCAGCAAGGAAGATTACAAGACTCTTATGATCTCAATGATTGAAAATGATTACATTGAGATGACAGAAGAAAAGGGGCTGATAATCGGTTTGGCTGGTGAAAGACTGATCTCTAGCTTCAAATTCTATGCGGTCTTTAAGGATAGCGAAGATTTCACCGTTCGCCATGAGTCTGAAGAGATTGGCACAATCACCACTCCACCTCCTGTCGGTGACAGATTTGCACTAGCAGGAAGAGTCTGGGAGGTCGAGGAGCTTGACGTAGCAAGAAAGCTCATCTACGTAAAACCCGTTGAAGGTAAGATGGAGGTTTCGTGGCCTGGCGATTACGGCGAGATCCATACAAAGATACTCCAAAGAATGCGCCGAGTGCTTGAAGAAGATACGGTTTATCCATATTTGAAACCTAATGCGGCTCACAGACTCGAAGTTGCTCGCCATCTCGCATGGAACACGGGTATGCTCGAACATTCGATAGTTCATCTCGGAGGATATTCTTGGTGCATCTTCCCTTGGCTTGGCACTAGAGCCTTCAGAACCTACCGCAAATTTCTCGCTTCTCATGCTTTTGAATACAAAATCAGTGGTATTGAACACGAGGCGGGCGCTTATATCACCTTCAAAATGGAGAAGGGAAACGATTATTTGCTTGCCAAAGGGCTTGCGGCAGAAGTTGAAGCTCGTGGAATAATCCCGACATCTCTCGTTGGGCAGGGAGAAAATCCCGTGTTTGATAAATACGATGAGTATCTTCCGAACTCGCTGCTTCAAAAGGCTTATGCTGTTGATAAGCTTGATCCCGATGAAGCGGAGACTCGCATAATAGAAATTTTCAAAGAATATTAAGAATAACATTATCACCGTCGGCGAGCTTTGCCGGCGGTGATCTCTTTTTCAGTAATATCAATAATGAACATTCCCACCCAGAATATCAGCAATGTGGTCAGTATGTAATCAAGCATCGGTGCATAGTATATTTTAACCCCGACACTGCCGTGAGCAACTTCATCCTCGCAAAGAATATAGATACTTGAAAGAGCAAGCAATGTGAGGCTTGCGCCAAACTTGAAGAAATTTACTGTCAGGCTACTCATTTTTGAAAATCCAACAAGCATTAGATTAAAGTACTTCTTAAACATTTTAAACAGCTCCTTTCAATGAATATTAAATAAATATACACCATTCAGAACGTTAAATCCTGCGTATACTGTATTATACAATGAAAAAACAGCTGTTTCAAGTGGTAATTCTTTACATTGAATATGCATAAAAGAGTGTGCAAAGCTGTTGTTTTATTAATATGTGCGGAATAATAACCGTAGTTTATAATAAATATTTCATCAAATGTCATACCAAATGTCGTGCTTGCGCGCTATCTTTAGCAAATACGCAAGTTCTTTTGTTGATATTGCTGCAAAAATCCATCAAATAATTTCAAAAACAAGGATTGAGGCTATATTGTACAATAATGTTAAATGATAACGATCGTGAGGAGATTATAATGAAATTCAATGATAAAAAGGGAATAAGCGAGATTATGTGCGCATGCGCAGAGATTGAGGGTATGAGCGTGGAATACACATTATTATCGCTTGGTTGTGGATTTCGTCCGGTATATGCAATCGAAATAAAAGATAGAAATGAAAGCAGGATCAGCTTTTTTGGAATTGATAAGAAACGTGCAGTTTCTATATTCGAATTGGTTGTGAATAATGCAGTAACACCGTGCACCTTGGAGGACATCGCGGAAGATATGGAAAAGTAATGTAGGAAAATTCAAATAATCTATTTACAAATCACAAAAAATATGGTATCATTAATATGTAATACTATTTAAAGTTGAAAGGATTGGTGATTTGTATGAAATGTCCACATTGCGGATGCCTTGAAAGCAAGGTCATCGATTCGCGTCAGAATATCGAAAGCAACAATATCCGTCGCCGCCGCGAGTGTATGGCTTGTCAGAAACGATTTACAACGTTTGAAGTTGTCGAATCTGTGCAGACAATAGTTATCAAGAAAAACGGCTCTAAGCAGCTATTTGATCGTCAAAAGCTCCTTTCGGGACTTCTTAAAGCGTGTGAAAAGCGCCCGGTCAATGCTGAAACGATAGCTTCGGAGATTGAGTCGGAATTACATAATTCACTCAGACAAGAGGTTACATCCGGTGATCTTGGTGAAATGGTTATGAGAAAGCTCAAGGAAGCCGATGACGTTGCGTATGTTCGTTTTGCAAGCGTTTACCGTGAATTCAAGGATATTGAGACCTTCATTAAAGAACTCAACGAGATAAAAAAGACGAGCAATGATTAAGGCGGTAAATGCATGAGAAAAACCAAAATTGTTTGTTCGATCGGCCCTGCCAGCGAAAGTGAAGAAGTGCTTCGCGGTCTTTGCCTATCCGGTATGAACGTCGCGAGATTAAACTTTTCGCACGGTACTTATGAAGAGCATCAAAGGCGTATTGAAGCGATCAAGAAAGTACGTAAAGAACTGAATCTTCCTATAGCAATCATGCTTGATACCAAAGGTCCGGAGTTCCGTATTAAAACTTTTTCCAATGGAAAGATCGATCTTGAAAACGGAGATAAGTTTACATTTACAACAGATGAAGTTGTTGGTGACAAATCCAGAGTTTCTGTTACTTATAATAAACTCAATGAAGAGCTTGCTGCAGGTGACAGAATTCTTCTGAATAACGGATTGCTTATTTTTTCGGTAGATAGTGTGGAGGGTAACGATATTAATTGTACCGTTATCTGCGGAGGAGAGCTTTCTGACAGAAAGAGTATGAGCTTTCCGGGTAAACATCTTAAGCAGGAGTATCTTTCTGAGCAGGATAAAGCGGATCTGCTATTCGGAGTCAAAAACGAAGTGGATTATGTAGCTTGTTCATTTGTTTCCTGCAAGCAGGATATGATCGATATCAGAAATTATCTTTCCGAAATCGGCGGAGAATATCTTGATCTTATCGCGAAGATAGAGAACCAATCGGGGTATGACAATATCGAAGAAATATGCGAGCATTGCGACGGTATAATGGTTGCAAGAGGTGATATGGGAGTTGAAGTTCCATTTGAAAAGCTTCCCGCTATCCAAAAGCATCTGATAACAAAATGCCGTCTCCTTGGAAAGCGCGTAATTACCGCAACAGAAATGCTCGAGTCGATGATACATAATCCCCGTCCTACAAGAGCCGAGATTTCAGACGTAGCTAATGCTGTATATGACGGAACAAGTGCGATTATGCTTTCCGGCGAGACTGCTGTAGGCGCATATCCGGTTTTGACAGTTCAAACAATGGCAAAGATTGCCGAGACGGCAGAAAGCGATATTAATTACGCATCCAAATTCTATGCATCTGAATTCAAAATCAAGAATTCAGTAGATGCAATTTCACACGCAACTTGCGCGGTATCAATTGATATTAGCGCAAAAGCGATTGTCGCTTGTTCACTTTCCGGAATGACTGCACGCCTGGTTTCGCGTTTCCGTGCACCTGTTCCAATCATTGGACTTACAACAAATGAAACAACTTGGAGAAAGCTTGCGCTTTCATGGGGTGTTCTTCCTGTTATGTGCGAGAAGTATTCATCGATCGACGTTTTGTTTTATATAGCCAAAAATACTGCCGCTGATGTGCTTTCGCTGACAAAGGGTGATAAGATTGTAGTCACAGGCGGAGATATTACGGGTAAATCAGGAAATACCAACCTGATTAAAGTTGAAGAAATATACAAATAACAAATAACCCCGACCGAATCGGTCGGGGTTATTAATATATTTCAAGAACTTAAGCGTTAAGTCTTGCCTCGAGAGCAGCAAGCTCTTCGTACATCTCTGCAGGAACGCGGTCGCCAACGAGAGCATAGAATTCCTTGATGTTCTCAACGTCCTCAAGCCAAGAAGCCTTGTCAACGGTGAGAAGGTCCTTGATGGTGTCAAGAGTAACATCCTCGAGACCCTCGAT
>JAEIGA010017975.1_pt1 | contig 10767 bp, 8 predicted proteins | sample 9270691 | NCBI WGS metagenome assembly JAEIGA01 (sample SAMN17057246, study PRJNA624740) | gut metagenome | biome: biome; isolation source: fecal sample | host: Bos grunniens | place: China: Xizang | collected 2019 | reverse complement strand
GAGGGTAGAGCATACATCCAAAGATTTGAAAAAAGATATTGGCTATCTGCCGGATTCCTTTGGGGTGTATGACAATTTAGATATTGGAGAATATCTGGAATTTTTTGCTTCAACGTATGGAATTTATGGGAAAGAATGCAAAAAAAGAATCGGAGAAGTGTTGGATTTGGTTGATTTGGCAGGATATGAGCATCGAAAGGCAAACGAACTTTCCAGAGGAGTACAACAACGATTGTGTCTTGCGAGAGCCTTAATTCACAAACCAAAGGTATTGCTGATGGATGAGCCTACCTTAGGATTAGACCCGATGGCAAGGCGTACTTTAAAAACTGCCTTAAGAAATCTAAGTCAGGAGGGTTATTCGATTGTGGTAAGTTCTCATGACTTAAATGATTTGGCAGATACCTGTTCTCGCTATGGCATTATTCATCGTGGAAAAATGATTTTCCAAGGTGAAATGGATGAAATTATGATTTCGATTGAAAATTCCAATCCAATTCTGATTACGGTGTATCAAAATGTGGAGGGTGCCATAGAGGTGTTACGAGAGAATTCTTATGTTACGAGAATTTCCATTGAGAAGAACCGTTTCTCCATTTTATTTGACGGAACGAAAGAAGAAGAGGCACTGCTGATGAAAGAATTGATGGAACATGGCGTGTTGATGTCCTCATTTCGAAGAGAATACAATGATTTAGAAACTTTGTTTTTCCATATCGCAATGAGCGAGGAACAAAAAAAGGATGGTGGCTTATCATGCATATAAATCCAGTGTTGAATATCGAAATGAAGAGACATGTGCGAACTTTAAAGTGCTGTTGGGCATTTTTTGGAGTAAATCTGTTGCTTGGAATTATTTTTTTGGTAAGCTATTTTAGTATTGTTGGAAGAAACAATTATCTGACAGTGGGACATTATCGCTATATGATGCAGTGTTATGTGATCATGGCGTATGCCTTGTTTGGGGCATTGTGTGTGCTGCTTCCTGGTCTTTCTGGAAGTGCTATTACAAGAGAACGAGAAAAAAATACATTAGAGCTTTTATTATCCACACAATTAAATCCATTGAAAATTGTCTGGGGGAAATTATTGGTATCCCTTTGGATGATTGTATTGATTGTTATATCTGCATTTCCTATGATTTGCGTGATTATGGTACTTGGAGAAGTTTCTCTGTTGGATTTGTTTAAATTGATCATCAGTATTGTTTTCTCGGGCATATTTATCGGAAGTATTGGAATTTTTTGCTCCACGATGAGTAAAGCTTCTAACCGAGCGGTTATTTGGAGTTATGTAACGGTATTTTCGGTTACGGTTGGAACCTTGATTTTTATACCAATGGTAGTGTTTTTGATGAAAGTACGTATGGAACAAGAGGGGCTTTTAGGACAGGTGGATTTGGGAAAATGGATTTATCTTTTATTAGTCAATCCATTGACAGGTTTTTTTGGATTTTTGAGCCGACAAGTCGGAAATGGAAGTGAATTATTCGATGTTTGTAGTTCCATAGGAAATTATGCAGATGATTTTGTGGTTAATCATATGTGTGGCTGTGCAGTGTTTGTCCAGATGGCAATATCAGCCCTGTTGTTGTACTTATCCGCCAAAAAATTGCAAAGCTATAAAAGATAAGTTTATGCAAGAAGACGCATTAAATTCTTGAAAGAAAACGAATTTGGTGGTATGTTAAATCTATGTAGATGCGTTGAAAACTAGGAGGAAGTTATTATGAGAAATAAAGTTGTGAAATTTGGTGGTAGTTCTCTTGCAAGCGCAGAACAGTTTAAAAAAGTAGGAGAAATCATTCGTTCCGACGAAACTCGTCGTTATGTAGTGCCATCAGCACCAGGAAAACGTTATAGTACAGACATCAAAGTAACAGATATGTTATACGATTGTTATCGTGCAGCATCCGAAGGAGAAAATATTGACAAAAAAATGATGCGCATCCAGATGCGTTATCAGGAAATTATTGAAGGATTGAATCTGGATCTTTCTTTGGAAGAAGAATTTTCTGTTATTACAGAAAACTTCAAAAAACAGATTGGAAAAGACTATGCAGCTTCTCGTGGAGAATATCTCAATGGTATTATTATGGCAAATTATTTGGGATATGAGTTTGTAGACCCAGCAGGCTACATTTTCTTTGGCGAAGATGGTATTTTAGATGCCGAATACACACAGAAATGTCTTTCTGAAAGATTGTGTGGAATTGAACGTGCCGTTATTCCAGGATTTTATGGTTCTGATAAGAAGGGAAATGTAAAAACATTTTCTCGTGGCGGTTCTGACGTAACAGGTTCTTTGGTTGCAAAAGCAGTAAGCGCAGATTTATATGAAAACTGGACTGATGTTTCCGGATTTTTGGTAACAGACCCACGAATCGTAGACAATCCAGAAGTAATTTCTACAATTACTTACAAAGAATTAAGAGAACTTGCTTACATGGGTGCAACTGTATTGCATGAAGATGCGGTATTCCCACTTCGCAAAGAAGGTATTCCAATCAATATCCGTAACACAAACCGTCCTTTAGACAAAGGAACTATGATTGTAGAAAGTACCTGCAACAAACCAAAATATATTATTACTGGTATTGCTGGAAAGAAAGGATTTGCAGCAATCAATATCGAAAAAGATATGATGAACACGGAAATCGGTTTCGGAAGAAGAGTAATGCAGGTATTTGAAGAAAACGGACTTTCTTTTGAACATGTGCCATCTGGTATTGATACGATGACCGTATTCGTACATCAGGATGAGTTTGCAGATAAAGAACAGAATGTCATTGCAGGGCTGCATCGTGCAGTACAGCCAGACCATATCGATTTGGAAGCAGATTTGGCTTTGATTGCGGTTGTTGGTCGTGGTATGAGAAGAAATCGTGGCACTGCTGCAACTATTTTTACAGCACTTGCAGAAAATCACATCAATATTAAGATGATTGACCAGGGTTCTAGTGAATTAAACATTATCATTGGTGTAGAAAATCGTGATTTTGAGGCTGCAACAAGAACTATTTATGATGCATTTGTAAAATAATTTTTAAAGGAGTATTTATGATTAAATTACATATCAAAGGAATTGTCATCGGGGGAATGTTATGTTGTATGACAATGTTTGCGGGATGTTCCGCACAGGATACGTTAAGTCTTTTGTTTGGCAATCAGGGGAAAGCGCCATCGAGTACGACAAACGTAAACGAAAAAGCATACATTGTAGATGATAACGTGCAAAAACCAGTGATGATACGTGATTTGGGGAATGAAGATGTCTATGCCTTAAATGATAAAGCAGAAGAATTGTCCATTGTTGCAACGGTGAGTGATGGAGGCGTTCTTTCTTATCAGTGGTATCGCAACAATGTAGAGGTAAATGGAGGCGGAACTCCAATTGAAGGTGCAACAAAGAATGTGTATCTGCCACCTACTTCAGAATATGGCACTGTATTTTATTATGCTGTGGTTACGAATAATGTGGATGACCACATCCAGATGATTACTACAAAGACGCAGAAAGTTACGGTAGAAGAATCTTAAAGAATATTAAAGGATGCAATATCAAAAGATGTTGCATCTTTTTTATTTCTTTAGTAATATATGAGTAGTGTAAACTCGCCTGTATTAGTTAGGTGGGGGAAAGGAACGTATGATGAGTGAATTAATTAAAGTAGCGGTAGATGCAATGGGCGGTGACAATGCACCTGTGGAAATTGTCAAAGGTGCTATCGAAGCGGTAAATGAAAAGAGCGAATTGTTTATTTATCTGGTTGGTCAGGAAGATGTAGTCAAAGAAGAATTAAAAAAATACACATATCCAGCAGAACGCGTGGAAGTTGTACATGCTTCTGAAATTATCGAAACAGGAGAACCACCTGTAAATGCGATTCAGAAGAAAAAAGATTCCTCTTTGGTAAAAGCATTAAAATTAGTACGCCAGGGAGAAGCTTCTGCCTTTGTTTCCTGTGGAAGTACAGGTGCGGTATTGGTTGGCGGTCAGGTATTGGTTGGAAAAATCAAAGGCGTAGAACGTGCTCCTTTGGCTCCATTGATTCCTACAGAAAATGGATTCTCCTTGCTGATTGACTGTGGTGCAAACGTAGATGCAAGACCATCTCATTTGGTACAGTTTGCAAGAATGGGTTCTATTTACATGGAAAATATTATGGGAATCAAAAATCCTAGAGTAGCCATTGTGAACATCGGTGCAGAAGAAGAAAAAGGAAACGCACTGGTAAAAGAAACCTTCCCATTATTAAAAGAATGTGACGACATTAACTTCATTGGTAACGTGGAAGCAAGAGATATTCCAAAAGGTGTGTGCGACGTTATCGTGTGCGAAGCATTCGTTGGTAATGTTATTTTAAAATTATTTGAAGGTGTTGGAAGTACACTGATTAAGATGGTAAAGAAAGGCATGATGTCTTCTCTTCGTGGAAAAATTGGTGGTTTGTTGGTAAAACCAGCTCTGAAGAAAACATTAAAATCTTTTGATGCAAGCGAGTACGGTGGAGCACCTTTGCTGGGACTGAAAGGACTTGTGGTAAAGAGTCATGGAAGTTCCGATGCCAAAGAAGTAAAAAATGCCATTTTCCAGTGTATCAGCTTTACACAGCAGGATATTTGTGGAAAGATTAAAGAAAAATTTACGCCAACGAAGGAGCAGGCGTAATATGGAATTGGAAACCTTACAAAAGATAATTGCAAAGATATTAAACGTAGACCCTTTGGAAGTAACCAGAGAGACTACATTTGCAGATGATTTGGGGGCGGATTCTTTGGATATGTATCAAATTCTTGTTGAGATAGAAAAAAATCAGGGCATTGTGATTGACAAAAGCCTGTTAGAGCAGATGCAATGTGTGCAGGATGTCTTGAATTATGAATTAAAACATATCTTGAAGTGATTCTATGGCGATTTATGAAACATGTTTTTCATAAATCGCCATAAAAAGAACGCATCAAAATCAGATGCTAGATAGAAATTGGACAGAAATTGGATAGAAATAAAAAAAGAGGTAAAACGATGAAACAGCTAAAAATGTTAGAACAAAAAATCGGCTATCAATTTCAAAAGAAAGAACTGTTAGAACGAGCAATTACACACAGCTCTTATGCAAACGAACAGCGTTTGGGTCGTTTATACTGCAACGAACGTCTGGAGTTTTTGGGCGATGCTGTTTTAGAGGTTATTAGCAGTGAATACTTATTTGAAAATTTTCAGCAGATGCCAGAAGGAGAATTGACACGTCTGCGTGCGAGTCTGGTGTGCGAGCCAACCTTGGCTTTTTGTGCAAGTGAATTGGATTTGGGTTCCTTTTTGATGCTTGGAAGAGGAGAAGAGATGACAGGAGGACGCCAGAGAGATTCTATCACATCGGATGCTTTGGAAGCGTTAATTGGTGCAATCTATTTGGATGGTGGATTTGCTAGCGCAAAAGAGTTTGTCCTTCGTTATGTACTCAATGATATGGAAAACAAAAAACTCTTTTTCGATAGCAAGACTATCTTCCAGGAAATGGTACAGGGAAAAATCCAAGGAGAAATTTCTTACCATTTGATTGGAGAAGATGGACCAGATCATAATAAAACATTTACGGTAGAAGTGTGGATTGATAATTCCTGTCTGGGAAAAGGAAATGGAAGAACCAAAAAAGCTGCAGAGCAGATGGCAGCATATCACGCAATCTGTAAATTAAAACAAAAGTAGGTAGCATATGTATTTAAAATCGATAGAAGTACAGGGATTTAAATCCTTTGCCAATAAGATTGTTTTTGAATTTCACAATGGGATTACAGGCATTGTAGGACCAAATGGAAGTGGAAAAAGCAACGTTGGTGATGCTGTGCGCTGGGTTTTGGGAGAACAAAGCGCGAGACAACTTCGTGGCGGTAATATGCAGGATGTTATCTTTTCGGGTACCGAAACAAGAAAACCACTTGGGTTTGCTTCTGTGGCGATTACCTTAGATAATTCAGACCATAAACTAGAAATTGATTTTGAGGAAGTAACGGTAACAAGAAGATTATATCGTTCAGGAGAAAGCGAATATCTGTTAAACGGGGTTAGCTGTCGTCTGAAGGATATCCAAGAACTGTTTTATGATACAGGTATCGGAAAAGATGGATATTCCATCATCGGTCAGGGGCAGATTGATAAAATTTTAAGTGGAAGACCTGAGGAGCGAAGAGAATTATTTGACGAAGCCGCTGGTATTGTAAAATTTAAGCGAAGAAAAACAACAGCAATCAAAAAATTAGAGGATGAACAGCGTAATTTGGTGCGTGTAACTGACATTTTGGCAGAATTGACCAAGCAGTTAGGACCACTAGAAACGCAGGCAGAAAAAGCCAAAACATATTTAAAAAAGAGAGAAGAATTAAAAATACTGGATTTGAATCTGTTTCTTGTGGATATGGAACATATTCGTTTGCAGTTGACTCAGTTAGAGCAGGCGTATCAGATTGCCACAGGACAGTTACAGGACAATCAGGCACAGTTTGATAAAGTAAAATCCGAGTATGAACGTGTTTCACAATCGTTAGAGCAGTTAGAACAAAAGATGCAGGAGGCGAGAACGAAGCTTGGTCAGAATCGTTTCCAAAAACAGCAGTTAGAACATGAAATTGCTATTTTACAGGAGCAGATTCGAGCAGGACAGTTAAGTTCTAAGCATTATCAGGAACGTCTTTTGGTCATTTCGGCAGAAATAAAGCGAAAAGATCAGGAAGTTAGCAAGTATCAGAATGAAAAATCGCAGTTAGAGACAAGACGAAATGAAATTTTGCAAAAACAAGAGACACAGCAAAAGAAACTGAATGTACTCAAAAACGAAATTACCCAATGTGAGGGTATCATTTCAAGGGCAAAGAGTGAAATGATTGAGCTTTTGAATCAAAGGGCGTCTACCAAAGGAAAGATGCAGCGTTATGATGCGATGCTTGAACAGATTGGGATTCGAAAAGCAAAATTAAATCAAAGAGTGCTAAAATTAAAAAGTGATGAATCGGAACAGTTAGAATTTATCAAAATTCATCGCGAAAACTACAAAAAGTTAAATGCGAAAAGAAATATCTTAGAGCAAAAATATAAAGATGCAGAGGAAGAACTGTCAAAACTTCGTACACAAATCGACCAACAGAGCCGAGAATCCGAGCAAAAACAAAGTGAGTACCATAAAAATGCGTCCCGTTTGGAATCACTGCGAAATATGTCCGAGCGATACGATGGCTATGGCAATAGTATTCGTCTTGTGATGGCGCAAAAAGAACGTCAGGCAGGTATTCATGGTGTAGTTGCAGATTTGATAAAAGTAGAACAAAAATACGAATTGGCGATAGAAACTGCATTAGGAGGAAGTCTCCAGAATATTGTAACGGATAACGACCAGACGGCAAAATATTTGATTGAGTTTTTAAAACGAAATCGTTATGGAAGAGCAACTTTTTTGCCATTGACTAATATGCGAACTGTTAGTTTTGGGACCACATCGGCATTGCGAGAGGTGGGTGTTCTTGGACTTGCAGATACATTGGTGGAAACCGATAAGTTGTATCGCGCATTGATGTCTCAGTTATTAGGAAGAACATTGGTTGTGGATACGATTGACCATGCAATTTCGATTGCAAGAAAATACAATCATACCCTTCGTATTGTTACGTTAGACGGAGAATCTTTAAGTCCTGGAGGCTCTATGACAGGTGGTGCCTTTAAGAACAATAGTAACCTTTTGGGGCGTAAAAGAGAAATCGAAGAATTAGAAGCTAGTGTAGATAAGATGCGATTGGAATTGCAGAAATTGCAAGCCTCCATCGTAAGAAATCGTGATGAGAGAACTTCATTGCGAGATAAGATTTCTGAATGGAATGCACAGATTCAAAATCTTCAGTTGGAACAAAATACGGAACAGATGAATATTTCTCAGGCAGAAGTAAAACTTCAGGAAATCCGTAGCGGTTATACACAATTAAAATTAGAATCCAAAGAGATAGAAGAGCAGATTGGACAGGTCAAAGACAACAATGAAGAAATTCAGAAGTCTTTGGAGGCATCGTTGAACTTAGAAAAATCTCAAGAAGTGATTGTAGAACAACAACAGGCTGTTTTAGAGAAAAAACAAGAGCAAGAAACAAGAGAAACCCAGCTTTTAAACTCCATTTTATTGGAAGTTGCATCTATCGAGCAAAAACGAAGCTTCTTACAGGAAAATCTTTCTCGTATCGCACAGGAGAAAAAGACGCTTGTAGAAGAAGAAAAAACGATTACCGATTCTATGAAAAAGGATGAGATTGCCATCAAAGAGAAGGAACTTGATATCCTTGAAAAGAAAGAGTTGGTAGAGCAATATGCTAAGATGCAGGAAGAAGATGGAAATACTTTAGAGTTGTTAGAGACGCAGAGGGAAGAATTAAATAAGAAACAAAAGGATTTCTTCCAGCAAAGAGATGAGCTTTCCGAACAGGTAAGCCGTATGGATAAAGAATGTTTCCGATTAAGTTCTCAAAAAGAAAAAGTAGAAGAACAGCAAGCCAATCAGATTCAATATCTTTGGGAAGAGTATGAAGTAACACCAAGCCAGGCATACGCAAACCGTATGGAAGGCGTGTTAGATAGAACTGCGATTCGCAAGAATATCGAAGAATTGAAAGGTGACATTCGTAAACTTGGAAATGTCAATGTCAATGCGATTGAAGAATACAAAGAGGTTTCAAAACGCCATACCTTCTTGAGCGAACAGCACAATGATTTGGTAGAAGCGGCAGAAACACTCAAAGGAATCATTGCAGAATTAGATGCAGGCATGAAACGACAGTTTACAGAAAAGTTTGCCCAAATCAGTCAGGAATTTGACAAGGTATTTCAAGAACTTTTTGGTGGTGGAAAAGGTACGTTAGAGTTAGTGGCGGATGAAGATATTTTGGAAGCCGATATTCGAATTACCTCACAACCGCCAGGCAAGAAATTGCAACATATGATGCAGTTGTCAGGGGGAGAAAAAGCCTTGACTGCCATTGCACTTTTGTTTGCAATTCAAAATTTAAAACCATCTCCATTTTGTCTGTTGGATGAGATTGAAGCGGCCTTAGATGACTCAAACGTTACCAGATTTGCGAAATATTTGCATAAGTTGACACAACACACGCAATTTATTGTCATTACGCACAGACGAGGAACGATGAGTGCCGCAGACCGACTGTATGGAATTACGATGCAGGAGAAAGGTGTTTCGACATTGGTTTCTGTCAATTTGATCGAAGACGAATTGGAATAAAGAATAGAGAAAGTGAGGCATAGATATGGCAGAAGGTAAAAAAGGTTTTTTTAGACGTTTAGTAGACGGCTTAACAAAAACACGAAATAATATTGTGGCTGGAATTGATTCTATTTTTAATGGATTTTCCAGCATTGACGATGATTTTTATGAAGAAATTGAAGAAATTCTGGTAATGGGAGATATAGGTATCAATACCACAACTGCTATTATTGAAAACTTAAAAAACGAAGTAGAAGAAAAGAGAATCAAAGAACCAGCAGAATGTAAACAGCTGTTGATTGATGTCATCAAAAAACAGATGGATGTAGGAGAAACAGCATACGAGTTTGAAAATAGAAAATCTGTTGTTTTGGTTATCGGTGTCAACGGTGTTGGTAAAACAACAACTGTAGGAAAATTGGCTGGAAAATTAAAAGACGAAGGTAAAAAAGTAGTTGTTGCAGCCGCAGATACCTTCCGCGCAGCTGCAGGCGAACAGTTAACCGAATGGGCACATCGTGCAGGTGTAGAACTGATTGGTGGTCAGGCAGGTGCGGACCCAGCGGCAGTTGTTTACGATGCAATTGCATCTGCAAAAGCAAAAAATGCAGATGTTGTGTTGTGCGATACTGCAGGTCGTCTTCATAATAAGAAAAATCTGATGGCAGAACTTGGAAAAATTTACCGCGTCATTGAACGAGAATATCCAGAAGCGTTTTTGGAAACTTTGATTGTTTTAGATGGTACTACAGGACAAAATGCTTTGGTACAGGCTCGTCAGTTCAAAGAAGTGGCTAACATTACAGGGATTGTTTTGACAAAATTAGACGGAACAGCAAAAGGTGGTATTGCAGTAGCAATTCAGTCTGAGCTTGATATCCCAGTAAAATACATCGGTGTAGGTGAAACTATCGATGATTTGCAGAAATTTGATGCAAATGAATTTGTAAATGCGCTTTTTGACGTGAAATAAACAGGATGCAAATATATAGCATAGGAAGAAGGACATGAAAGTATGTTGACATTAGAGAAATTTGAAGAAGCCTCAGAGGTTGTAAAACAGGTTGTTCAGGAAACAAAATTGATTTATAGTGACTATTTTAGCCAGATGACTGGAAACAGAGTATTTTTTAAACCAGAAAATATGCAGCGTACAGGTGCATATAAATTAAGAGGTGCATACTACAAAATCAGCACGCTGAATGAAGAAGAAAGAGCAAAAGGTCTGATTACAGCATCTGCGGGAAATCATGCACAGGGCGTTGCGTATGCAGCAAAAGCATTTGGAGCAAAAGCAGTCATTGTTATGCCAACAACAACTCCATTGATTAAAGTGGAAAGAACAAGAAGCTATGGTGCAGAAGTGGTTCTTCATGGAGATGTATACGATGAAGCTTGTGCACATGCATATAAACTGGCAGAAGAACATGGTTACACCTTTATTCATCCATTTGATGATGAAACCGTAGCAACTGGACAGGGAACGATTGCAATGGAAATCATCAAAGAACTTC
>JAEIGA010017974.1_pt1 | contig 10767 bp, 8 predicted proteins | sample 9270691 | NCBI WGS metagenome assembly JAEIGA01 (sample SAMN17057246, study PRJNA624740) | gut metagenome | biome: biome; isolation source: fecal sample | host: Bos grunniens | place: China: Xizang | collected 2019 | reverse complement strand
GTCGGCATTCATGTTTGCATTCTCGCGTGTGACATCGTTTGACTGGATGTTGATGATTTCCTGGAATACATCCCTTGTCTTTGCCTTGCGCGCAATGCGGCGTTGGTTACGGTAGGCGATGTATTTCTTTGCCACATCCTTGCGGCTACTCTTCATCAACTCGTTCTCAACCATATCCTGGATGGCTTCTACATCCATCTGTGCATCTCCCTTGAAAGAGATACGGTCTGTAATCTGACGTATGAGTGATGAATCCTCACCTATTTCGGTGTGGTACATTGCCATACGTATGGCTGTAGCAATTTTCTCTTTATCAAAGCCGACGATGCGTCCGTCGCGCTTAACAACAGTCTGAATCATATATGTTAAAGGATTTTTGTTATCAACAAGAATGCACTACAAAAATAGAAAAAGTAAAACAAAAAACCATAAGAAAAACGGATAAAAATATCAACATTTTTAAAATCATTTCAATTCAATACTCATTAAACAAAGTCGGAACAATTGTTTTTACAAAGTTTTTTTCATGTTTTAAAACTTTTTTGCTACATTGCAGTCGAAAAATACTCGATTGTTAATCTAAAAGCCTTCTACTATGACTGTATGGATTATAATAATTGGAGTTCTTGTTCTTGCCTTTGCAGCAAAGGCAGCAGTAAAACTTTATCGAAGGAAATGTAATGCCGGGTACCACCCCGATATTTCAACAAGGAAACGTTTGAAACGCTTTGTCAATCGTTTCAAGCATCTTGAAGGGATTGGGGATTGATGTTAGGGGGAGATTTTTTACATTGATTGGTAAAATCTTCGGCAGTATGGTTAAACTATGTTAAGGTCTCTTTTTGCATAGTTTAATGGTATACATTTGTAGTCTAAAAAATTCAGAAGCTTCATTATGATTAAAAGTAGAATATGTGAAATGCTTGGGATTGAGTATCCCATATTTCAAGGTGGTATGGCATGGGTTGCCGATGCGTCATTGGCTGCGGCAGTTTCCAACGCCGGTGGTTTGGGTCTCATTTCCGCTATCAACGCCGGAACAGAGGCCGTTAGGAACGAGATTCGCAAATGCAAGGAGTTGACCCGCAAGCCTTTTGGTGTGAATATAATGTTGCAGGCACCTAATGCTGCCGAGATTGCCGAAATGATTGTTGAAGAGGGGGTTAAGATTGTGACAACAGGTGCCGGTTCGCCTGCAAAATATTTGCCGATGTGGAAAGAGAATGGCATTAAGGTTATTCCAGTGATTGCTTGCGTTGCTCACGCTGTGAAGATGCAGGCTGCCGGTGTTGATGCTATTGTTGCCGAGGGAGCCGAGTCGGGTGGTCATGTCGGTGAGTTGCACACTATGCCGCTTATTCCTCAAATCGTTGATGCTGTGGATATCCCCGTCATTGCTGCCGGTGGTATATGTGACGGTCGCGGTGCTGCAGCTGCGTTTATGCTTGGCGCCGATGCTGTGCAGGTGGGTACACGCTTCATAACAGCAACAGAGTGTACTGCTCATGAGAACTACAAGGAGAAACTTGTCAGTGCAACCGATATTTCCACAATTGTTACCGGCAAGTCACAGGGACACCCTGTGCGTTCATTGAAGACTCCTTTCTCACGCACTTTTGCCAAGATGGAGACCGACCCCAATGTAACTCCCGAGGATATTCTTGCATTCGGCGGTGGCGCGCTTCGCAAAGCTGTGCAGGAAGGTGACATAAACGGCAGTTACATGGCCGGTGAGTGTGCCGGCATGGTTAAGCAGATTGAGCCGGCCGCTGCCATTGTTGAGGATATCATCTTTGGTGCCGAGAAGGTTATGAGAGAGAGAATGGAGCGATTGTGCTGATTTTAAAGAAATACAAATACTCAATAAATGCAACAAGAACCGCTCGACGAGCGGTTCTTGTTGCATTTATATCATCTGTTGCGTTCTGCTTCAATCTCCTCGGGTGACATCGGTTTGTATTTACCCAAGCGGCGTGCGCCGTCATTAAGTATGAGCCAATCCTCCTCGCCGCGCATTCCGCCGAAGTTTTTCCAGCTCTCGAGCTTGTCGTAGCAGATGAAATCGGTAAACTGCTTCTCGGCACGCCATTTATCAATGAGGTCGGGGATAAAGTAGATTCCCGGCTCAACGGTGAATACAAAGCCAGGCTCCAAGGCCTTTGCAAGGCGAAGCGACTTCCAACCGAAGAGTGTGCTCTTGGTGCGGCCTTCCTCGTAACCTACATTCACCTCGCCCAGGTTCTCCATGTCGTGTACATCAAGACCCATCATGTGGCCAAGGCCGTGAGGCAGGAACATGCAGGTTGCACCTGCAACTGATGCCTCAACAGGGTCGCCTTTCATGAGACCGAGGTCAATCATGCCCTTTGCAATCTCTGTGAGCACGAGTTTGTGCACTTCACGGTATTCAATACCGGGGCGCAGATTTTCTGTTGCTGTGAGGTGAGCGCGGCGCAGAATGTTGCAGACTGTGCGCTGCTGCTCGGTAAAGTGTGTGCCTACAGGCATTGTTGTGGTTAGGTCGCCGGCATAGTGCATCGCGTTCTCGCAACCGCTGTCGAGCAACAGCATCTGGCCATCTTTCAAAGGCGCTGTGCCGTATGCATGGTTGTGGAGTGTCTGGCCGTTGATGGTTGCTATGATGGGGAACGAAAGTCCGAAATTGTGTTTCTGTGCCTCGGCCTGTACAACGGCAACAATCTCGGCCTCGGTTGTTCCGGGACGTACTGCACGCATTGCGGCGCAGTGCATGTCGACAGATACATTGACAGCCTCCTCAATCTGTGCAATCTCCTCCTCGCTCTTATAGTTACGCTGCGAAATGATGGCCTTCACGAATTTCATTGATGCTTTGGCAGCCTGCTCGGCCGGGTTTATGCCAAGCAACTCCTGCAACCAAACCTGGTGTTCGCCACGATAGGGGGGCAAGAAATGGATTTCCTGTCCCTTTGCCTGTGCATCCTTGAGGTATGTCGCAAGGTCGGCCATTGGGCGTGTGAGCGTGATACCCACTCGTTCGCACTTCTCCTTGATTGTAGGCTGTACGCCTGTCCACACAATGGCATCGATTGTGAGTTCGTCGCCAAAGATTATATCCTTGTCGTTGTCAATGTCTATGATTGCAGCAAGACCCTCGTAGTCCGATGCAAAGTAATATAAAAAAGAAGAGTCCTGGCGGAAGTGGTATGCGTTGTCGGCATAGTTCATTCCTGTGAAGTTGTTACCGAGGAACAGCAGTAAGCCGCTTCCAACTTTCTCTTTCAACGCCTGTCGGCGTGCAATATAAGTCTCTTTTGAAAACATAGTTATAGGTTTTTATTATTGTCCTGTCTCTGATTGTTTTTGAATTTATCTCTTTATCACTGCGCGTATTACGAACCACAGGTGGCGGCACACTGTCGGCAAAAAGCCATAGTGCTTGCTCATTATCCAAAAGCGCTCCTTGAGCGAGGCGCGGTGGTGTTGCAAAGATAACCCATTCTGCAAATAATTCACTACCGTGGCATTTACATTAACAAGTTTTTTTGCCTTTTTCATAACTTTTATACACCAATCTACATCGCCCGATAGACGGTACTTCAGGTCATACGTCGGGGCAATCTCGCGTTTTGCATAGAATGCCTGGTGGCACACCATCATGCCGCTTTTGAAGCTGCGCCAAGTGAGCTGCTTTGGTGCCTGAAGGCGGCGCATCCTCACGAAGTTGCGTGCATCGTCAACCTCGGCGGTCTCGCCGTAGAGAACATCAGGAAACTCCTCTCTTGTTGCTGCATTTGCAATAGTTTGCAATGTGTCGGGGGCATAAAAGGCGTCACCGGCATTAAGGAAACACAGGTAGTCTCCCGTGGCAAGCGCAATGCCCTTGTTCATGGCGTCATATATGCCGTTGTCGCGTTCGCTGACGATGTGCGCGAACTCAATGCCGCTTGCCTTTGCCTTGGCAACTGTGTCGTCTTTTGAACCGCCGTCAATGAGCAGGTATTCATAGTCTGTGTATGTCTGCGACAGCACACTCTGCAGTGTGGGCTCAATGACCGATGCCGCATTGTAGCTTACGGTTATTATGGAGAACTTGGGTTGCCTGTTCATTGTTTTATTTCTTTATTTTACGGTAAATTCCAAATCCCATTATTCCTATGATTACAATCCATACAAGGATTGACATATATGTTGACCATTTATGGCTCTTTATCATCAGTTCATCGACACACTTGAATTCGATAGTGTGCTCGCCGGCGGGGATTGGCAATGCGCGCAGGATATAGTTTGCGCGTATCGGGGTTACCTCCACACCATCAATGTATGCCTTCCAGGTCTTGTAATAAACCTCGGAGAAGATGGCCAGCTTGGGAGCTTCGCTGTAGCTCTTGTAGATGATATTGCCGGGGTTGCGGTATTCGCTCAACTCAATCTTGCCGGGTACGAAATTGTTGTATTGTTCATAGTCGGGAACATCCTTCAGCCACATCTTGTCGATGTATGCTGTTTGCTTGTCAATCTCTTCAATTGCAGCAATCTCTTCGTTTGCATTCTCAACCCATACGATATCGTCAACAAACCAGCAGTTGCCGAAAGCATTGTAGTTCTCCTGTACACCTTGGGGGGTAATGAAGAAACGGGTATTCAGCATCGAGATTACATTGATGTTGCGCTGGCTCAGGTATCTCTCAATGATATCCTGATAGCGTGCCAGTTTTGCCGGGCTATAGCCACCGATGGACTTGTGCTTGTAGGATGTGAATGCCTCATTGAACGGGCCGTTCTGGTCGGTGAGGTTGAACACGCGGTAGTGTGGGTCGTTGCCGGCAAGTTTCTTGATTTGGCGGTCGGCTGCCGTTTCGCGTATTGCTGTAGTCTCTTTCTTTGGCATGAACTTGTCGTTGTTGACAAAGCGTTTGCACACAGGCCACATATCGACAAGGAACAGCAAACCGAGCGCTACTATGAAAAGTGTCTGCTTGAAGTTGTATTTTCTATATGCCCACATCAAGGATGCAGTTGCAATGATGAAACCGCATGAACGCCAAGCATCGCTGACGAGCATGCTTCTACGCTCTTCAATAAGCCTGTTGTGCAGCTCGGGAACTTCGGAAATTATATTGTCCGATGGTGATATAAAGTTGAAGAACGTGTCGGGTGTAACTGCAAAGAGCAGTGCGATTCCGCCAACGACTCCCAATGCGATGTACATTGCATTGAGTGTTTTCTTCTCTTCTTTGTTCTCTATGAAACGCTTTACGGCAAGAATAGCTAGCGTAGACATTGTGAGTGTTGTTATAACCAATGCCATTGACGGAGCGCGGAACTTGTTGTATAGTGGCATGTGATCAAATAGGAAATTGTTTATTCCCGACATGTTGCTTCCCCATGCCAGTACAAGCGAGAATACCGTTGCGCCAAGTAACCACCATTTTTCGGCACCGCGTACAATGATGAGTCCGAGTACAAAAAGGAAACATACGATTGCTCCGGCGTATACCGGCCCCGATGTGCCTGGTTGTTCACCCCAATAGCTTGAAATGGTATTTGGGTAGTTTTGGGCATAATACAGTGCCTGTCCCTCTATCTGTTCCCTTACATCTGCCATTTGCGGGTCGCTGTTTATGTATTGCAAAGCACTCCGTTGAGAGAGTTCCGTCGGATACATTTCGGAGAGCTGACGGGCGTAGTCTTTTGCTATTATTCCATACCATGCCTTAAAGACATCCTGGCTGATGCTTCTTATGTTCTTCGTGAGGTAGTCGTAGAATTCACTCTCCTTGTCAAGCCCCGATGCCGAGCCGTAGAGGTTGGGGACAAGCAGTGTAAGACTCTCGGCCTTGCCATAGCTCCAGGCAAAGGCATATTCGGTGTCGAGTCCCGAAGACTTCTCGCCATCTTTTGCATCAAGCTCCGAGCCGCCACGCATCGATGATTTGGCATAGTCGCTTGTGGGCAACAGAATACCGACAGCCGGTGCTGCTGCCAGAATTGCTACGACTGCAAGCACGCCGGTTGCCTTGAAATAGTACTTGAGCCATTTGTCACGCACGGCATAGATGAAATAGACAATTGCCATTATGATTATTGTGAGCAGCAGATAGTAACTTACCTGCTGATGGCTCCAGTATATGTTCAATCCTGCAAAGACAAGTGTAATCAACGAACCAATCAGCAGTTTGCGTCTGTAGCATAATATTATACCGCCAATGACCGGAGCCATGGTCGCAATGACAAGGCTCTTGTTCATGTGTCCGGCATCAATTATTATGAAGTTGTAGGACCCAAGCGTGTATGCTATTGAGCCGGCAATGCTGAGCCAGGGCTTGCAACCGAGTGCAAGCAGCAGGATGTAACCTCCTAAGAAAGTGAGGAATATGCAGCCTATGTGTCTGTATGATGCTCCGAACGCATTGAGTGTCACCACCCGGCCGATAGGCTTGAATGCATTGTCGGGCTGTGGCGAGAAGGTGTAGTTGCAGGGCATGCCCGAGAACATGGCATTGGACCAATAGCTGTACTCGCCGCTCTCCTCATGATAGTCACGGGCATCCTTTCCCCATCCCATTGAACCGATGGCATCGTCCTGTTTTATGTCTTTGCCTTCAAGTACCGGGCTGAAGTAGACAAGGGTAAGTACAAGAAATGTAAGCACGGCAATAATGTGCGGTATTGTGCTTTTCCAATTGAAATTTTTAAAGTTCATCATATTATTGTTTTTTTTCTATTATCTCTTTCAAACAACTGTACATGCGTTCTTCATATTTTCCAAGAGTGTAATTCTCTTTTACAATGGCATGTGCGGTCAAGGCTTTCTGCTCGAATTCTTCTGCCGGCAATGATTCAAGTTTTATCAGAGCCTGCTCAAAATCCCTGTATGTTACATTTTGTACACAGACTCCACAACGGGAGAGTTCAATGCCTGTTGCCTTGCTGTATACCGGCAACAGGGCGTCATTTCCAAGCACATTGAGTACGGCCACTGCGCCACCTTCGGATAGAGATGGGTTGAGAAGTATGCCGCACTGTGACAGTATCTGTGCGTATTTTTCGCTTTCAATGTCAACAAACCCGTGATTGTGTATGTTGTCGCACGCTTTTATCTTTGGCGCATAGTAGTTCCAGAAATCGGTTTCCTGACGGCTGCCGCCACATATATGAAGCGTGTATTCGGGGTGCTCCATTGCAAAGTCTATGGCAATGTCAAGTCCCTTATGTACCATTCCGGAGCTTCCGAACCAAAGTATGCTCTTCCGGCACTTCTCAAAATTCTTCTTTATGCAAGAGTCAACGGTCGGGAAGTAGAATGCCGGTAGCCAATGATATTTGTCGTTCATCTTCTCTTCTGCAACAAAATGGCTGAATACGTATTCATCGCCCAAGCAAATGACGGCATCGCTAAAGTGAGCCTCGTAGTATGCCCTTGCATCGCCATTTATATAACGGTTGGCATTTAGCATCCACCTGCCATGTCTGTCGTGGAAATCTTTGTTGCGTAGTGCTGTCTCTCTGTAATTGAAGAATGTTTCTCCGCCGACAGGGTAAAATATCTTCAAAGGATTGCTTTTTTTATTGGCAGAGAATGCGCCCATGAAAGCATTGCCGTTTATACCAAAGACTATGTCATATTTTGAGTAGTCTATACCTGTCTTTGTGCGCGAAACGCAGTCAACGCTGTGTCCGAGCCTGTCGAAGCATTTGGCTATTGTGTGGCACTCGGTAAAATTGGAGTGATATTTAGGCAGGCTCTTCTTTGAAAAAGCCTCGGGCAGATGACACATGAGCACACGTTTTGTATAGTTCCTCTTGAATACGTCTTTTTTGTAATATTCGGTCAAAAGCAGCTTCTGCAACCACGAGATGACGGTGTTTGCCATTCGCCTTTTTGCAATTGGGAACAATCGTGATATTTCGGAAAAACTGAATCTCATAACCTTTAACTATAGTTTACGATAAACATTGCATGTCTGTTCCACCATTTTCTCTATTGAGAACTCTTTTCCGCGCATGGCGCCTTTTGTCGACAATTCATTGCGTAGAGCTTGGCTTGCAACAACTTCTTTCAATGTATTGTACATGGAATCTGCATCATTCGGATTGAAATAGAGCGCGGCATCGGCTGCAACCTCGGGGAAACAGCTTGCATCACTCAGACAGACAGGACAGTTGTTGGAAAAGGCTTCAAGGATTGGTATGCCGAATCCTTCGTAGAGCGAGGGGTATACAAAACAGAGGGCGTGTCGGTAGAGTGATGCCATCTGTGCATCATTGGCCGAAATGTGGACAATTCTGTCTGTTATTCCCCACTCGGCAAATTGTGACAGCTCGGCCTTTGTAAAAGCACCTCCGGTGCACACGATTCTCAGTTTGCTGTCCGAGTCAAACAATGGACGTATTGCCGATAGCCAGGGCTGGAAGTTCTTGTATCCCTTACGGTCGCCCACAAAAAGGATGTAATGCTCAAAAAGCTGTGGAGCAGGTTCGGCGACAGGCTTGTAGCCATGATGCACGACGCTTATTTTTGAGGGGTCTGTACCAAGGATTTCAATAATATCGCGTTTCGTATTCTCGCTTACGGCTATTATGTGGTCAGATTCGGTAATGAGACGTTTTTTGTGCTGGATTGTGCGGTCATAGAAAAGTACATTTTGTGGGTAGCGCTCAAATGTCATGTCATGTATTGTCAGTACAAACGGTTTTTGGCGCTCCTTAATGGCACTAAGGAAGTAGGGGCTATAATATGTGGGGTGGAAAATGTCAAAGTCGCTATGTTTGATAGCTTTCTTTGATATGCTCCTGTTGAAAAGTGAGTAGATGCGGCGGCGCAGCCTGTAGTTGCCCGGGAAGGATATGCTGTCGTATTTTTGTCCGTAGCTATCTGTTATGTAGTGGTTTTCACAGAATCTCATCGGGATGTCTGCGGCAAATTCATCTGCCGGCAGGTTGTATATGAGGTCGGCAAAGTATCTTGTTACACCTCCAAAGCGCTGAAAGGTGAACATCTGGTCATCATAGAGAATCTTCTTCATATCACAGGTCGGCTTTACGTTTGAAAAGGAAATTCTTTATCTCTGCAAGTTCTTTGCAGCGTGCAATCCCGGCAACGGTGATGTATAACAATGCAGCTATGGCAATTCTTGAAACGAGCAATGTGCACAGATTGTCGATGGAGCATGTAAGGTGGCGGGTTGCCACCATCACGACTGTTGCCAGGAACAGGTAGGGGAGTGTATCTTGCAGGAACATACGGATGCTCAGCTTTATCTCTCTTTGTGCAAAATGATGCCATACGAACAACCAAAGGGCATTGAATATGCAGTATGCTATAATCATGTTCCTGATACCATAGGGGTGAAGAATGAGTAGCAGGGTGAGTGTCAGTACTCCTTGTATGATGGTGCACCACATGAAAATTGCTGCCTTGCCGCGGCTTACAAGCAGATTGGTAAACATTGACTGCAGCGGCATGAAGGCTCCCCAAATGGCAAGCAACTGCAACATGTGCGCACTTTCAATCCATTTGTCTGTGAGGACTACAACAATGAGCTCCTTTGATATCAAAGAGAGCCCGAGCATCAGTGGAAATGCTACAAAGGCGGTGAAACGCAGCATCTTGCGGAATACACGCAGTTGGCGCTCGTTGTCATCGACAACCTTTGCCAGTACCGGTTGTGCAACGGCATTCACCATTCCGTTTACAACCTCACCGCCCATGTTGAACCATTCGGCCGATTTTACATAGTTGCCGACATCCTTTGGATAATACTTTCCAAGGATGAACGAGAAGATATTCCAGTTAAAGCGTTGGAACAAGTTGGTTATGAGCAGGCGGTAACTGAATGCAAACAGGTAGCGCAATGGTGCAAAGTTGACCTTGAAACTTGGACGCCACGGGGTGAAATACCAACATACAACTGAACGTACCAGTACATACATTATACTTTGGGTTGCAATACCCCAATATGAGTAACCGTTCAGTGCCAGTATTATGCCGGTTACTCCCGATATTGTTATTGAGAGTATCTGTGCAATAGACCTCTGTTTTACCTTTAGTTCCCTGAACAGGTAGGCCGATGGCGCAATGCCGAACCCGGCAACAACAAAGCCCAGGAAGTTGTATCTTGAAAGGTCTACAAGAATTGGTTGGTTGAAAAAATCAGCAATAAGCGGAGCACAGGCATACAGCACTCCGTACATGAACAGCGAAATGAGAATGTTGAACCAGAAAACGGCATTGTAATCATCGTGCCCCACGGTCTTGCGGTTTGCAATGGCTGCAACGAAACCGCTGTCCTGCAGCGAGCCGGCAATGGCCGAGAAGATGGCAAGCATACCTATTGGTCCATAATCACCCGGAGTCAGAATGCGTGCCAAATAGACGCCGAAAACAAGGCTCAGCAACTGGCACACAGAGTTACTGAGACCGCCCCATAACATTCCCTTTGCGACGGTCTGTTTCAAGTTGTGTGTGTTGCTGTCCTTAGTCATTGCTTGATATCCTTTAGAACTTGTCATCCTGAACGCAGCGAAGTAACTTTATAGATTCTTCGCTTTGCTCAGAATGAACAAATCTGATGTTACTTTATCTCGCTACCGGGTTTTGCAGTGGGGGTAACGGTGAGCAACGAGAGCTTGCCTTCGTTGTCCTCAGCGCTCAGAATCATTCCCTCGCTCACAATGCCGCGCATTGTACGTGGCGGCAGGTTGGCGATGAAGCAAACTTGCTTGCCCACAAGTTCCTCGGGGTTGAAGTGCTTTGCTATGCCCGAGAGAATTGTGCGTGTCTCC
>JAEIGA010017973.1_pt1 | contig 10768 bp, 7 predicted proteins | sample 9270691 | NCBI WGS metagenome assembly JAEIGA01 (sample SAMN17057246, study PRJNA624740) | gut metagenome | biome: biome; isolation source: fecal sample | host: Bos grunniens | place: China: Xizang | collected 2019 | reverse complement strand
GCCGATCATCAACAGCTTCAAGGTAGAGGAAGTCTCTTCGTTGATGGTAAGATAATTGTAATTCAGAGATTTGCTGCGGATAGAAATTGCCTCACGCTCACCCAGAAGGCTGGAAATAGCATTCATAACAAGATCCACATTGGCACCGGAGGAATAGGCGTTGTACATATCGTCCAGGAAGTCCGATGCGGAGAACCAAACAATTTGACCACCGCCATTGGTTTCAATGGACAGTGCAATGGTGAAGGGGCCGTCGATGTCGCCGTCTTCTTTTTCATAGGTATTCAGTTCAAAGCCTGCAACCTTGCTGAAAGCATCGCTGGAGGTGGACATTAGCGCAGTAACAGTTCCGTTGCCGGTGCTTCCGACGGTCATACCTTGGGCCAATGGGATGATGGGATAGTACCGGTCTTCAATCAGCGGATCAGTGATGGCATGGCTTTCCATATTAGGCAAAAGCATATTAGGGTAACCGGTGTAGTTTTCGCGGCTACCTTCAATGACAATACCCTCGTTCATGGTTACACCGTAGTCGGTCAACAAGCTGTTCAGGTTATTCAATTCAGCTCCCTCCACGGGTCCTGCAATAACCAGCAGCTTGCCACCGTTTGCGGCATACTCTTTCAGCATGGTTGTTTCTGCCTCGGAGATATCGCTCTGGGGTGCGTAGATCATGATAGCGTCAGCATCCTCGGGGACCTCGTCGACGGTCAGCAGAGAAAGTGTGCCGCCCTCGATATTCTCTTTTTCAACTGCGTCAGAGAAGGTGGTGGGAAGTTCGCCCTCACCGTGGCCTTCCAGTACATAGATTTTCGGAAGATCTTCCGTCACTACATAGTCAATGGCGGAGGTGATTGCACCTTCACCGTCAAAACCGGAAACGGTGTAAGTATAAGAGTAATAGTCTACTTCATATTCGTAGATCTCTTCATTGCTGATATAGCGGTAACGCTCACCGGATTCCACAATCAGGGAGTTGTTGGGGACTTCTTCGTCAGTGTACTGCTCGGTAAAGGTGGGGAATACGTCGGGGTTTTTCTTCACCACATCAATGTGGGAAGAAAGACCGTCGTACTTGCCCAGCAGGTTTTCAATAATGGAATCTTCCTGATCTGCCTGGACAATCCAATAGATGGTCACATCCTGCTTGAGGTTATTGACCACTGCTTTGGTGTTGCTGGTGATGGAATACAGTTTACTGGAGCTGATATCGTACTTGGTAAGGGTTGTAGGCATGGTGGACGCAAAAATATTGACAACGATTAGCAGAGCCAGCACTACAGCGGTGACGATCAGCGAATAGGAGCCGCCCTTCAGGGCCAACTGATTGTGTTTTACAATATTCTTTTTCATCAGTTGTACCTCCGTTTCTCAAGAGACTGTACCGACAGGAACAGAAAGAAAACAATAATAGACAGGAAATAAATTATAGCTGTCAGGTCAAACACGCCGTTGACAAAGGTCTCGAACCGGTCAAAGAGGCTGAGTGTCTTCATGACCTCCGGAATAAGCCCCTCCAGCTTGTCCGGTATCAGCCAAAAAGAGGCGACCGCGGCTGCCATAAGAGTCAAGCCAACACCGTAGCCCAGATTGCTGTTCTTGGTCAGATGATAAATCAGCCAGCCCAGACCAGCCGCAAAAACAAACAGCACGATGGCACTGCCAAGAGCCGTAGCAGATACATACTCTGCAAGGCTGACACTGAAATAGTTGAACAGGATGACGGCAATGCCGATACCTGCCGCAAAACCCTGATTCTCTGTTAGAGAGGAAATGAACACACCCATAGCGATCAGCGCCGCACCCATAATGAAGTAGGCAAGCAAGCTGCCGTAGGAGGTCAGCAGATACACATCGCCGTACTGGGAGAAGATCAGCGGATAAGTACATACGATTGCCAGCGGAATCAAGTACAGGATTAAAAGCGCAACGTACTTACCCAGGATGATCTTGGTAGTAGATACCGGCAGAGAGTACAGCAGCTGGTCTGTCTTCTGCTTCCGTTCTTCGGCTATGACACGCATGGTTAGGATTGGAACGATGACAACAAAGACCAGGCTGGAAAAGCTCAGCACATATTCAAAATTACTGACAGCGGCATTCAGGTTATACATCATGGCACCGATACCCACAAATACCAGAAGGAACGCGCCGAACACATAGGCGGTTAAGCTATGGAAGTACAGCCGTAGCTCATGCTTCAAAATTGCAAACATTATTACGCCTCCTCACTTTCTTCTGCTTCTGTGGCCTCGGGGATAGAGGTGTCCTCCGGGGAAGCAGCCTCTGCCTCTTCTGCAGCGTCGGGTCCCTCGGAAAGTTCAATAAACACATCCTCCAGATTGCCGCGCTTCAGAGTCATCTCATAGAGCACCCTATTGCTCCCGGCAAAGGCACGGAACACTTCTGCAGACAAGTCATAAATGTTCTCATGGGAGGACTGGATATGGGCAATAGTCAGCTCCGGCTCAACCGCTCCGGTGGTAATCTCTGTAATCTCTTCAATGTCGCCAATAATCTCCTTGAGTTCCGTTTCTACCGCATCAGTGGTCAAGATAATCTCATTGGGAGCAGTGAGCTGCTTTTGCAGTTCATCGGGAGTGCCGAAGGCTACCAGTTTTCCTTTGGCAATCATCAGAATCTGGTCGCAGATAGCCTGCACCTCTGACAGGATGTGGGAACTAAAAATGACGGTGTGGGTCTTTCCAAGCTCCATAATCAGTTCTCTGATTTCGATGATTTGGATAGGGTCAAGGCCAACAGTAGGCTCGTCCAAAATGATAACTTTTGGATTACCCAGCAAAGCCTGTGCAATGCCTACACGCTGCTTGTAGCCTTTAGAAAGCTGGGAAATACGGCGGTGCTTCACATTTTCAATACCAGTTTTTTCGATAGCCTGCTGAACCTGCTCCCGAAGCTCCGCACCCCGCAAACCTTTGGCTTCTGCAACAAAACGGAGATAATCTTCTGCGGATTCCGTCATGTATAGGGGCGGATGCTCCGGAAGATAACCGATACACCGCTTGGCGGCATCCGGCTCTTCAAAAATGTCGTGACCATCAATCAGTACCTTGCCGTCCGTTGCGGACAGGCAGCCGGTGATGATGTTCATCGTTGTGGATTTACCAGCACCGTTGGGGCCCAGAAAACCATAGACATGACCTTCGGTAATCTCAAAGGAGATGTCATCAACTGCAAGATGGTCGCCGTAATACTTCGTCAAATGCTCAACGGTGATCATAATATCCCTCCTGCCGGCTAAAAGTAATCCTATGCTTCATACATATTCATCCTTTCCTTTAAATTTCAAATCCAACCAGAATACCGCCTTCTTCTGCGTAATAGCAGCATAGACCGCGGTTCAGCCGGATCTGTATATCACAATTTGGAAATGTACTGCGGATCAACTCCGCAAAGTTATTGGCAGCGTTTTCATTATAGGAGTGGCTGATCCGTACCTTACCACCTTGAAAACCCAGCTCTTTCATATAATCAAACAGCTTTGTTAACGCTTTTCGTTCACCACGAACCTTGAAGGTTGGCTCTAAGGTTCCTTCGTCACTGGCTCTGCCAACGACCCGGATACCCAAAAGGCCAACCACTTTTGCAACAGCGGGATTCACACGGCCATTCTTAGCAAAGTTCTCCAATCGTTCCAAAGAAAACAGCAGGTGTGTCTTTTTTGCATAACTCATAATAGAACCGCGTATTTGGTCAAAGGAAAAGCCTGCTTTGATATATTCAGCGTACTTTTCAATGAGCAGCTGCAGTTCCGGCCCTGTAGAAAGAGAGTCCAGAATAAATACCTTCCTTTCAGGGTGATCCTTCATATATTCCTTGGCTGCAAGTCTTGCTGCGTTAAAGCAACCGGAAAGACCGCTGGTAATAGATGCGCCGACTACAATATCCGCATCCCCGAATGCGGAATACCAATTCCCGACGCTGGGGCAGGCAGTACCTGTCTTGCCTTCATAATTTTTCAGGCCGTCCAGCATAGCCCGCACATCCAGGGAAGCATCATCCACATAAGAATTGGAGCCTGCCTGAATTGTCAGCGGTACAGATGTAAAATCTACACCGTTGATGCAGTCCAGATTTGCAGAGGAATCTGCAACAATTTTGAATTTCATGGACTTCCTCCGTGTCTAAGATATTTGTACCAACGCCCGCCGAGTATTTTTCGGCGGGTTGTCAGTTTACTCTTTTGACTCTGTACGGATCGTAACAGAGGTGATAACCGGTTGGTCTTCTGCAGCGATAGAGCCGTTGCCATCGGTAGGCTCAGCAGCTTTGCAGACGGCATCCACCACATCCATACCCTCTGTTACATAACCGAAGGCAGCATACTTTCCGTCAAGCGAATCGATAGAATCCTCATGAACGATAAAGAATTGGGAGCTGGCGCTGTCGTAATCATTGGAACGGGCCATAGAGATAGCACCACGGGTATGAGACAGGGGGTTGTCATAGCCGTTTTCGGAGAACTCTCCTACGATCTCCTCGTCAGATCCGCCGTAGCCGGTGCCTTCCGGGCAGCCGCCTTGCATCATAAAGCCTTCAATGATACGGTGGAAGGTCAGACCGTCATAGAAGCCGCTCTGAGCCAATTCTACGAAGTTGGCAACGGTAATGGGTGCGGCAGATTGATCCAACTGCACAGTGATGGTTCCATAATCCTCAATGGCAATATCCGCATAATAAATAAGGCTTTCATCCAACACAGCGGAGGCATCTTCGTTGCCATCCGTTGCGTCTGTAGTGTTGGTAGAACCTTCTGTGCCGCCAGTGGTGTCGCTATCGGTGAATGTGCCGGTGGCATCGCTGGTGTCAGAGGACGTAGTGTCGTCCACTACGGAATCATCTGAATTGCCGGAGGATAAACCAAGGATTAAAGCGCCAATCAGTAGGCAGGCGATAATCAAAACACTAAAAACGCTGAGCGTATACTTCTTTTTTCGCTCTTTGGCCTCTATGGGGGTAGCAATTCCATCGATCACCGCAGTAATCTGTTCGTCAATTTGGGCGGGAACGACCGTATCCGCCTCGGTCTGCTTTATGTCTTCCAGGATTTCCTCATAGGCGCTGTTGTACCCCTTCTTGGACATGCCCTGCAAACGCTTAACATTGTCTGCCTCGGTTTCGATTGCAGTGCGGACGGTCTTGGAGTCGAACTTCAAAATCCGGGCGATCTGCATCACTTCCATGCAGCCAGCGGTGTGCATCACAAAAATATATTTCTGGGTTTCAGGTAGGTGGGCCAGCAGGTAACCAACTTCACATTCGTAAGAATCGTCCACAATCAAATTGGCAGGGATAGCAAAGTTTTTATTAAAGGGAATTCTCAGCGCCTTGGGATTCTTCTTATAGACTTTGCTCTTGCAATAATCGATTGTTCTGCAAATTAAGTAATTGGAAAAACGCGCCTCCGTTGCAATGTCTGCTGACTTGAGATTAGACCAAATCTCCCGAAAAACGGTAATCGTTGCGTTTGCCGCCTGTTCAGAATCCATAAGCAGGCATTTTGCGACGAAATACACTTTCTGCTTATTTGCTTCGTAAAGAGTGGTCATTGCAGCTCGCTGCCCTTTTGCAGCATTTTCGATAATGGTTGCCATACTAATTTCCTTTCCGCTTTTTACGGTCTTCCCCAAGGGAAGTTACCGGGGAAGCCTTGTTGGGTTTGCTGCTGGGTTTCTTCTTCCCCCAGAGCTGTTTGGATCTGTTCACCAACCGCAACTGTGATCTCCAGAGTTTCACCCTGGCGGTAAATGCTGAGCACAAGCTGCTGACCGATTTCGGCTGCTCCAACATAGCTTACCAGCTCGGTGCTGGTCATTGCCTTTCCGTCCACGGCAGTAATCACATCACCCTTTTGCAGACCGGCCTGTGCAGCAGGTGCATTCTCTGTCACAGCCTGTACAGCGGCGCCGGCGGGGATGCCGTACTGCTGTGTCTCCTCAGAGACATCCAGAACACTGATTCCGATGTAAGGCTTGGAGATGTAGCCTTTCTCGATGATGGATTCCACGATGTTCAGAATGGAATTGATGGGAATGGCAAAACCGATATTGTCAATAGATGCCTCACTGCTGGAGGAGCTGGAATACTTGGCGTTGGTCACGCCGATCACTTCGCCATACAAATTAAAAAGCGCACCGCCCGAGTTACCGGAGTTGATGGCACAGTCGGTTTGCAGCAGATCCATAGTCACATTGCCGGAAAGTGTTACCTCCCGGTCTTTAGCACTGATGGCACCGGAGGTCAGTGTGAAGGTCAATTCACCAAGAGGATTGCCGATAGCAACTACACTGTCACCCACATTCAGATTATCGGAATCGCCCAGAATTACGGGTGCCAGTCCTTCAGCATCGATCTTCAAAACAGCAATGTCGTTACTTTCGTCATATCCGATCAGAGTGGCATCATAGCTTTCTCCGTTGTACATAGAAACGGAGATGCTGTCAGAATCCTCTATCACATGGAAATTAGTCAGTATATAGCCGTCATCAGAAATGATAAAACCGGAGCCGGATGCGGCAGAAGTGGATTGATAGCCCCAGAAGTTGGTTGTTACAGAGGTTGTGATGCCCACGGTAGAATTGACATTGGCGGCATAAACCTCAGCAGGTGTCATCTGCTTGCTGGTATCGATTTCGACAATTTCAATCACAGAGTTTTCCCGAATACCTTGCAGTATATGGGAAACATTTTCTTCCGGCACTTCTTCAACCTTGCCTGCTTGCATGTGTTGCATCAGCAATACACCACCAACACCGCAGGCTGCGCTGAGCAAAGAGCAGCACAGCACAAGGACAAGAACCGTTACCCAAGACGGTTTCTTCTTTTTCTGCTTGGGTTCGGGAACATATCGGTATTCCGAACTGCCGGAGGGTGATCCTGAATAATAGGTGTAGGGGTCGCACTGACTGGTAGGTGCGCCCTGCGGCGGCACCTGCGGCGAACCTTCTTCTTGCGGCATTTCGTTCAGGTTTTCATATTCGTTCATAATCTTATCTCCTTATACAGTTGTCTGTTTTGAGGGTAACACCTCTGTCTTAAGCATGGCTGAAGATATCTGTGAAAGAAATGTAAACAAAATAAATCACACCTCAAACGCAAGAGGTGTGTGTTGTAAAATAACTGTAAACTTCTGTTTCTTCAGCTTTGCTTAAGATAAATGCCGTACTATAATTACAAACAGTACCTGTGGAGGTCATACATATGAAGATTTTGGTTATCGAAGATGAAAAAATGCTGGCGGACTCCATCAAGTCTATGCTGGAGCGAAAAGGTTTTCAGGTGGAGGTTGTCTATGATGGCAAAAGCGGTGCAGAGTATGCGGAGCTTGGAATCTACGATCTGCTGATTCTGGATGTGATGATGCCGAAAATGGACGGATATGAGGTGGCACGGCAGGTCCGGATGAAGCGGTGCAACACCCCTATCCTGATGCTGACAGCAAGATCAGATGTGCAGGACCGAATTGCCGGACTCAATGCCGGTGCTGATTATTACCTAACCAAACCCTTTGATTCGGGGGAACTGCTTGCCAGCATCAATGCACTGCTGCGTCGGCAGGCTGGACAGGTCAATGAAATGGTGTTTGGCAATACAGCACTGGATCTTGGCACAAGCACACTTCTTTGTGATGGCAAGACTGTTCGATTATCTGCGAAAGAATTTGATGTGATGCGGCTGCTGCTGCAATCCGGAAAGCGGAATCTGTCCAAATCTGCCATTCTCTCTCATATCTGGGGACTGGAATCCAATGCAGTGGAGAATCATGTGGAGGTCTATGTGGCAATCCTGCGAAAGAAGCTCAGCAGCATCGGCTCCACCATCCGTATCGTTTCTATCCGTGGCTTAGGATACCATCTGGAGGTGAAGGAACCTTGATCAAAAAACTGCGAATTAAATTCGTCTGTATTGTGATGGTAATTGCTATGCTGATGGTCGGCGGTATTTTGGGTGTGGTGATTCACTTTACCGGAATGAGCATGGAAATGCAAAGTGTCAGCATGATGCGAACCATTGCAGTCAGTCCTTTTCAGCAGGGCAATCTGGGCAAGCCCTCCAACGATGAGGTGCGCCTTCCTTTCTTTGCTGTTCAGATCAGCAGCCGGGGCGAGCTGATTACCGCCAGTGGTGGTTATTTTGATCTTTCCAACCGAGAATACATTCAGGAGATCGTAAATGCTGCGCTACTTTCTGACCGGGAAACCGGCGAGCTGGACGAGCATGATCTTCGATATTTGAAAGCGGTATCGCCAATGGGATATACCATCGTCTTTTCCGATACTACCACAGAAGCGGCTACACTGAAAAACATGGTTTACAGCTCACTGCTTATTTTCTTGGTGGCGATGGTGATATTCCTGGGAATCAGTATTCTGCTTTCTCATTGGGTGATCAAGCCGGTTGCAAATGCCTGGGATCAGCAGCGGCAGTTTGTGGCAGATGCTTCTCATGAACTGAAAACGCCTTTGTCTGTCATTATGGCCAATGCGGAACTGATGCAAAATGAGGACACCTGCGAGGAAGAACGCCGGAAATACTCCAGTAACATTCTCAATGTAACCTACCAGATGCGCTCCCTTGTGGAGAGTATGCTGGAAATGGCACGGGTAGATAACGGCACTCTAAAAATGGCGTTTGCCACTGTAGATTTCAGCCAGCTGATAACAGATGCCGTACTTTCGTTTCAGCTTCTTTATGAAGAAAAAGGTCTTGGCCTCCGATGTGCCTTAGCAGAAGGTATTTGTTTGCACGGAAGTGAACAGCATTTGTATCAGGTACTGGATGTTTTGCTGGACAATGCTCTAAAGTATTCTTCTCCTAATGGAATGGTCAGTGTAGATCTTAACCAGAGCGGATACAGCTGTGTGCTCAGTGTTGCCAGCCCAGGAGATCCTATTTCCAAGGAAGATCTTAAAAATATTTTCAAGCGGTTTTATCGGGCAGATAAGGCCAGGACAATGAATGGAAGCTATGGCCTGGGGTTGGCAATCGCTGAGTCTATCGTAATCTCTCATAAAGGTAAAATATGGGCAGAAAGTCAGGGCGGATACAATGTTTTCCGCGTCCAGCTTCCCATTCTATAAAAAACACCGACGGCAAAATGTGCAGCAAAATGTTTCAAAGTGCCGTCGATGTTTATAGTTTGTTTACAGAATCTGTTGCAAAATTTCAGTTATATTAAAGATTTCTTTTTTATAATCGCTTTATGATACATCACGGCGGTGTACATTATTCGCTTTGCTTTATGAAAGGAGCAATCATGGCTAAAAAGGACAAGACTGAAAAAATGCCCGGATCGCAGGAAATTGCGGGTGGGCAGAAAAATGATGCCCTGTTTGAAACACTGGGCAAGAACAAAAAGAAAAAGAAGCGTAAGATCATCATTACGGTAGTATCCATCGTAATGGTGCTTGCGATAATCGCTGTCCTCGGTGTCAGCTTCCTGCAGAGGCGTGTCCGTGAGCAGTTTGCCTCTAACCAGGGTGAGGTGCTTTCCTATGAGGTAACCACCGGTTCTATTAGTACTGTGGTATCTGGCTCCGGCAGCCTGACGGATGTGGATCTTAACGCTGTCACTGTACCGGATGGTGTAGAGATTACAGAAATTCTGGTCAAGACCAACCAGGCAATCACAAAGGGTGATATTCTGGCAACTGTGGATATGGCATCCGTAATCGGCGCTATGGCAGATCTGCAGGTTCAGATCGAAGAGCTGGACGAGCAGATTTGCAATGCGGAAGATGATGCCGCAAGCACCACTGTTTACGCAGGTGTCACCGGACGTATCAAGGCAATCTTTGGTGAAAAAGATGCGGATGTTGCGGATGTGATGTATGAACATGGCGCACTGGCACTGATCTCTTTGGATGGATATATGGCAGTGGATATTGAGACCGATGCTTTGGCTGTGGGCGACAGTGTGACGGTGAAGCTTTCCGATGAAGAAGAAGTAACCGGTACAGTGGAATCTGTTGTGGGCGGCAAGGCTACTATTTTGGTAACAGACGATGGCCCTGAGTATGACGAAGCGGTTACTGTGCTCAGTAGCGAAGACATGCAGCTTGGCACCGGAAATCTGTATATTCACAGCCCTTTGCGTGTGACCGGTTATGCAGGCACCATTGCCAGTGTGAAGATGAATGTGAATGATAAGGTCTCCGATACCACCAAGCTTTTCACACTTGAGGACACCGGCTACAGTGCAAACTATAACTCCCTGCTACGGCAGCGGGCAGAACTGGAAGAGACGCTTCTGGAATTGCTGACTATTCAGCGGGACGGTGCTGTTCTGGCAGGTATGGATGGCAGTGTTTACAGTGTGGATTACACAGAAGACACTGCAACAGCAGTTGTTACCCTATCCACGGATGAGAAGATGTCTGTGACCATCAGCGTGGATGAATCTGACATTCTCTCTTTGGAGTTGGGACAGACCGCTACAGTTTCTATCCGTTCTGTCAGCGAAGATTCCTTTACAGGTACACTCACGGAGATCAACCGCACCAGTTCTTCCTCCGGCGTTTATTCTGCCGTGATCGAAGTGGAAAAGGTCGAGGGTATGCTCTCCGGTATGACCGCCAGTGTCAGTGTGCGGATCGAGGGTGTGGACAATGCCATTTTGATCCCCATTGAAGCACTGCATAAGACCAGTGACGGTGCCTATGTTTACACCAGCTACAACGAGGAATACCAGGAGTACGGCGGCAAGGTGGATGTGGTTACCGGTTTGGAGAACAGCACCTATGTGGAG
>JAEIGA010017972.1_pt1 | contig 10768 bp, 8 predicted proteins | sample 9270691 | NCBI WGS metagenome assembly JAEIGA01 (sample SAMN17057246, study PRJNA624740) | gut metagenome | biome: biome; isolation source: fecal sample | host: Bos grunniens | place: China: Xizang | collected 2019 | reverse complement strand
GACCCTCTGCTTGTAAGGCAGATGCTCTAAACCAGCTGAGCTAAACGTCCAAAAAGAAAAGTTTGGTGGACGTTGACGGATTCGAACCGCCGACCCTCTGCTTGTAAGGCAGATGCTCTAAACCAGCTGAGCTAAACGTCCAATATGTCGCAATCGTTTCTCAATTGCGATGCAAAAGTACATCAAATTATTTCAACCACCAAATATTTTCACAATTATTTTCACAACAAGATATATTTTTATCTAAAAAGCCAACATCAGCAATCTTACGAACAAGCATTGCAAGCATTCGTTGATACAATAAATATATAAAAATTGGGCAAGCCAAAGGCCTGCCCAATCCATTATATTGCTCAATCAATATTATTCAGCAACTGTGATAACCGCGCGACGGTTCAAGAAGCGCTCCTTGTACTCCTCAGACTCACCGTAACCGATTACAGTCTCAACCTCGGCACCGTTAGCCTTGAGAACCTCAGCTACAGCATTAGCACGAGCCTGTGACAACTTAACGTTGTACTCGCTAGTACCAACTACGTCAGCGAAAGCAACAACCTTAATCTTAACACCGGCAGCCTTAGCAGCCTCTGCATAAGCCTTGATGTTCAACTCCTCTCTCTTAGAAGCAATCTTAGATGAACCGAACTCGAAGAAGATAGACTCAGAAACGCTGAGTGGCTTAACGTTCTTAGCCTTTGCAGCCTCTGCCTCGAGAGCCTTGTTAGCCTCCTCAAGAGCCTTAATCTGGTTCTGCTTCTCCTTGTTAGCAGCCAAAGCGTCATCAAGCTGACCCTGGAGACCATCGATCATACCACCGTAGATACCCTGGAGAGCCTCAACATCGGGAGCGTTGTCCCAACCTACTCTACCGAGGTCAACTGTAAGACCGGCAGTTGCAGTCCACATCATATCGTGACCGCTCCAACCTGCCTTGCTGCTGAAACCGTTACGGAAGAAAGCACCAGCCAACTCAAGGTTGATAGAAAGACGCTTAGCAACACGGAATGACTGGAGGATACCATAGTTTGCAGAAAGTGTACCTGCAAAAGCACCTGAAGTCATAGAGTTTTTGTTGTCTGTATCAAAACCGTGACGACCTGCCCAACCAACACCAACATAAGGAATTACATTCCAAACGCGGTCAGCCTTGTAACCACCGATAAGGTTGCAAAGGTTGAACATTGCATCAAAGTGATAGTTCATGAATGCTGCGTGATCAAGCTCCTTGTATGTCTGGATGTTCAAACCGCGATAAGCGATTCTCCAACCAAAACCAGGAGTGTGCCATTTACCAACATAAACATCAAGAGCGGGAGAAACGTGGTTGAAAATATTCTCACCGTTCATGAACACGCCGTTGTAAAGGTTAACACCACCGTTTACGCCAACGAACCAGTTGCTACCGAAGCTGTTTGTAACTACTGACTTAGCCTTGGTAGGAACAACGACCTCGCTAACTGTCTCCTGTGCAGTAGAGAACATTGCAAAACTAGCAAGAGCTAGTGAAATCATAAATTTTTTCATACTTAAAACTAATTAGATTTATATATAAACACTTATTTTTTATCATACAAAACCTGCATATTAATAAACATACAGACGGTTGTAATGTTTTCAATGGTAATGTTTTTACAAAATCACGACCAGCGACAGTAATAGACATTATCCATTTATTTGCAAAATTACATAAAATTTACAATAAGACACTAACAAACGCTTTTATTTAGATTTTTATTTAACTATTTTTAACAATAAAAAAACTAAAACAAAACATATTCTGCGCTATTTGGCGAAATTGCGGTCTATTTCATTGTCATTCATTATGTATATGACAGGCTTGCCATCGGGAGTATGCGTAGGCATGGATGTGCCGAAAAGTTCGTTGACAAGCGTAGCCATTTCCTCTTGAGACAACAGTTGCCCCGTAACTATCGCAACCTCCTTGGCCATGGTAGCTGCAATACGCTCACGCACCTTTTCCTTTACATCCCCGGCCTGCTCCATGGCTCCCTGTACGACATCTGTCAGGAGCTTTACCGGTGAAAGTCCCTCAATACCGGCAGGAATACCATTCAAAACAAATGTATTACCTCCAAGAGACGAGACATCAAAGCCCAGCGAAGCGACCTCTTCGGATATTGCCTCAAGCGTCAAAGCCTCGCCCATAGAAAGTTCCATTCTCTCGGGGAAAAGCATACCTTGGGATGCGCCACGCTGTTCGCCAAGCTGTGCACGGTATTTTTCAAAAAGCACTCTTATATGTGCTCTGCGCTGATGCACCCACATCAGCCCCGACTTGACCGGAACAAGTATATATTGTCCCTTATACTGCGACATCGGCGCGAAATCGGTCTCCACCGTCTGGACAAAAGAGTGTGCTTCGGCAGGCTCATTCGCAATCAGGCTCTCGTCCTCTTCATACGGAGAGAGGTCGAGAGGTTTCTCACGAGAATCGATGCCACCATAAAGCACTTCCCAATTCTCATTGGAATCACGGTTCCCGGACTTATATTTGGCAAACGGGTTGTACCCAGGGTTATATGATACCTTGGGAGCAGCAACAGGGGCATTGCCCGCGGAGGAAAAGTCCATTACCGGAATCTCGGGCATAACATCGTCATCAAAATCAAGACTGGGTGCAGCATTGAAACGTCCCAAAGACTCCCTGACTGCGGCTGATATTATTTTCCAGAGATTAGACTCATCCTCGAACTTTATTTCTGTCTTTGTAGGATGTATGTTTACATCTATGCGCGAAGGGTCAATATCAAAGCACAGGAAAAACGGCACCTGCTCACCTTGGGGAATTATCTCGCCGTACGCCTCGGCAACAGCCTTGGCAAAATAGGGATGCCGCATATAACGGCCGTTGACAAAGAAAAATTGCAGTGCACCTTTCTTGCGGGCACTCTCCGGTGCCCCCACAAAGCCTTTGACGTTTATCAGTGAACTTTCAACCGCAACATCAATGAGGTGGGCATTGACACGCTTTCCAAAAAGGTTTACTATCCTTTGACGGAACGACGAGGGGGGCAAAGAAATCATCTCGTTGCCATTGTGCGAAAGCGAAAACTCAACATCGCAATTAATGAGAGCTATACGCTCGAACTCAGTCACGATATTGTTAAGCTCTGTCTGTACCGACTTGAGAAATTTTCTTCGGGCAGGAATATTGTAAAACAGATTCTTGACCTTGAAGTTACTGCCTGCAGGAGCTGCCACAGGCTCTTGTGCCTCGAGTTTGGAAGCACCCATAACAATGTGCGTACCAAGTTCATCATCGGCACGCCGCGTGGTAAGCTCCACCTGAGCAACAGCAACAATTGAAGCAAGCGCCTCACCACGAAAACCCATTGTAGTGAGAGCGAACAGGTCATCGGCACTTGAAATCTTTGATGTCGCGTGTCTCTCGAATGCAAGACGCGCATCCGTCTCGGACATACCTTTTCCGTTATCTATAACCTGAATGAGCGTACGCCCGCCATCGGCAACAACAACCTGCACCTTGTTTGCACCGGCATCAATGGCATTTTCAACAAGTTCCTTCACCACCGAAGCCGGACGCTGAACTACCTCACCGGCCGCTATTTGGTTTGCCACAGAATCGGGCAACAGATGTATAACGTCTTTCATACACTAAATAAGCCCGTAAACGGTTTTTATTATATAATACAACACAAACACGCAAACAAACAGTGCCGCAACAGCAAAGCGCGACGATATGCGTGAGCCATTGCTGCGTTTACGGTCCAAATGTGAATTATCCCCCACAAATGCACCACGTATACGCTCCTCGTAACTCTCCTCTTTGGGCGGAAGCATACCGAGATCGCGCTTGGCATTCTCTACAATTTTGTCAAGTTTCTCCTTGCGCTCGTCTACAAATATATATTTATGGTTGAACTTTCTGGGTTCACGCATCCTGAATCTGGCCATAGCTTCACTACTTTTTGAATTGTTCAAGGGTGGGCAAAGGTATTTTGTTCTTACGGACAACCTTCAATTCCTTATCGGAGCCCTTACCCCTCCATATAAAAATATCTTCCTTTGACAATGGACGCACATAGTCGAACCACGCAAAGTTTCCAAGGAAGCGTTTATCCTCGGGACGCTTGCTCATTGGATAGAAAACACCTTTCGACTCCTTGGGCACGACAACTTTCTCCACCTTGCGGTCCTTCATGTACGCAATGGTACGTCCTGCCGTGGTTGTGTTCATTCCAATATATGTACTGTCACTATCCAACGGGTAGAAAACAAGCTCCACACTTCCAATCACATGCATTTCACTCAACTGTCCATCGGTAAAATAGAACTCCATCTCTTTACCTTTTATCTGATTGAATATGGCGGTATCCAGCCTTTCAACATACAGCGACTGATCTATAATATTTACCCAATCGATGGTGGAGTCATTCATATAAACCTTTATAACTTCACCAAGAAGCTGCACCCCACCGTTCCACAATATCGGGTCCTTATACATTGTCATGCAGGTATCCCTGGAATCAAAGACAAGGGAATCACATACCGCCTGCATATCAGACCCCCATGCACGCACTCTGTGATAGGCTTTTATCTTGCGGTAAAGCGAATCGGTATCAATATTGTAGGATAGTGCCCAAATAGTGTCGGAATGTACAAACAGCGAATCGCGCTGTGAAAAATCAACTGCTACCGCCCTGTCTGTGACATATGCTGAATCCTTTATCTCGTCAAGGAATGCATACTCACCGGTGAGCATATTCCTGTTAATTGTATCGGTATACACAATATTCCCGAACACTTCGCTATACCCGACCCCGGTATCATAAAAAATAGAGTCGGCAGTTACATTCTTGTTGGTATTATACAACACCGGCCTTTCGACCAAAGTTGCATGCCGTGTCACCGTGTTGTACGTACCGTGCTCGGAATAGACCTCAGTCTTGCCGCTATACATGTTCGTGGGGCCGACGATAGTGGCCACCTTATTGTTTGTATTGTAGTGCAAGGTATCGGACAAAAGCAGGAATTTTGAATTCTCCAACGTGACATCATCTATGAACACCGCCTTCTTGGTGTCGGTATTGTAATCGCCATAGTACGACCTCAGCGTACCAGTTCCGTCATATAGCTGACCATACTCAAAGAAGTATCCCAGATTTTTATTACGGTCATAATCAAGGCTGTCGGTTTCAAGAACCACTTCCTTGTCAATGAGTCTCACATTATTCCTGACTCTGGCAATATTTGTGACTCCGTCAAAATCAAGGTAATCACCATAAAGAAACAGTGTATCGCCCTGCTCCATCACCACATTGCCGAATGCCAGAAAAGAGTTCTGCTTCTGGTAGTAGTGCGCACTGTCACAAGACATATACATGCTGTCGCGGCGGAATTTGACATTCCCGACAAGAATCCATGCTTCGGGATCTATCGCCTCGTCAAAACGGGTAATATCGGTATGCAACAAATGGACAAAACTCTTCTTGACCGGCCTGCGAGCTACAGAGTCCATTGCCAGCTCCTGCGAAGAGGTGGACAATGAAACAAAAAAAAGAGATATTAAGAGGAGAAGCCTTGACATTCCTGAAGCATGAAACCTATTAAACCTATTACAACCGCAACAATCAATGCGGCTCCCTGTTATTCTTCGTAGAAATTCCAATCGGGATACAAGAATTCACAGCTGCGGCTATCCTTGTTAACACGGACATATGTAGTGCGCTGTTTCTTCTTTATCCACTCCCTTATACGTTCATCGCTCAACTTGGCTTCATACATTTGGCGCAACACCTCATAATCCTCGCTGAAAGTGGCCTGATGAGCATCGGATCTTGACTTCACTTTTGCTATCGCACATACAGTCTTGCCATTGTCAAGCAACCAGGCGAAAGGCTGTGAAATCTCGCCAACCTGCAGCGGTTCAATGACACGGGCAACATCTACAGGAAGTTCATCCATCCCGAAGTGAGACGATGCGCTCTGCTTATTATACATGATACCGTAATTGTTACGTGTATCCTTATCGTCCGAGTAGACACCTACAGCATCTTCAAATGTAATGTCACTCTCCCTTATCTCTGTAGCCAAAGAGTCAAGACGAAGGAAAGCAGCCTTCAAGTTCTCTGAATTGTGCTCCGGTTTACGCAATATATGGCGCACGTTGACCTTGTCACCACGTTTTTCTATAAGCTGAATTATATGAAAACCATACTCTGTCTCAACAATCTTCGAAACCTTGCCCGGATCTGTCAGGTTAAATGCAACAGCCGAAAATTCAGGCTGAAACTGTCCACGTCCCGAAAATCCCAACTCGCCGCCACGACGTGCCGTACCCGGGTCCTGAGAGTACATCAAAGCCATTGTAGAAAAGCTTGTCTCGCCACTCATAATACGCTCGGTATATTCACGGAGTTCATTTTTCACGCGATCAATCTCTTCCTGGTCGATATGCGGCTGCATTGTTATTATCTGCACTTCTACCTGCTGCTGGATAAAAGGTATGCTGTCCTTAGGCAAAGACTCCATATAACGACGCACGAGCAACGGCGACACTTTTACATCACCTACAATCTTCATCTTCATCCTGTCGGCCATTTCCTTGTTGTAGAGTTGCTCACGATACATCTCGCGGATACCCGAAGAGGTCATGTTAAAATACTCCTCCATCTTCTCCTTTGAACCTATCTGCTGCATGACATAGTCCATCTGCATCTCTACCTGACGCATTATGTTTGCTTCATCAACCTCAACACTGTCGATAGCCGCCTGATGCAGGAACAGCTGCTGAACAGCCAAATCCTCACCGGCAACACAATACGGGTCACCCTCAAATGTCCTGCCCGAAGCAACCCAATAGCGTATTGCCTCTTCAATATCTGAACGAAGGATTGACTTGTCACCGACAACCCATTCAACCCTGTCAATGACATTATCCTGAGCCACGACATTCTGCACAGAGAATGTCATAACCAAAGCCAAAAGAAATCCTTTTATAAAATCAACCTTAATATTCATATCTATCGTTTTACACAAAAAGTGTTAGCATCAATGTATAATAACCTGACCGTTCTGCAAAGCCTCCTCGTACAAAGAGCGCTTTACCTGCTTGATAAAATTGGCCTTCTTTGAATTGATGAGCAATTCCCTTATCTCATTTGCCACCATTTCAATTGGTTTTGTATCACCCTTTCTCAAAATAGAATCGGCACTGACAAAATATGTAAAATCACCTTCTTTGAATTCAATCGTACTCTTTTTCAGCAAACGGTCCATGAGCTGTTGCTCGGTCAATGGCGTCTTATGAACCAAATCACAGAAAGGCAACCACTCCTCCATAAAGAATTGACACACATATCCATTCTCGGAACATATCTTTTCCAGTTCTTCCAAATCTTCCTGCCCCCTGCGCAAGCAACGGTTACGCACATCGCGTATTTTTGAAGCCTTGGGAGGCAACTTTACATAAAAGCCTTTCACATAAGGCTCGGACAGCTCAAAAAGCGCCTGTTCCCTCTCGTAGAACTCCTGAACCTCGGAATCAGAAATTGCAGGTACCAGCTGTTGGGTTATGAGCCTGTCCTGATAGAGGTTCTGAATCAGACTTTCCCTGTAGTTCTCCACCATCCGGTCAATTTCATCAGTTGATACGACATTTTCCTTTGCCTTTTGAGAGAAGAGGACATCGACAGCCCAACGTTCCACGTAGTTCTGCATAAAAGCAACACTGTCCACGCCACGTCCTTGCCGGGCATAGACTATATCAGCCTCATCCTTATATAGATGTACATCCCCGACACTGGCTATTGCGACCCTCTCTACATAAGACACCTCTTCCCGGCAAGCAAAAAGCAAAGCCGGGAGAGTCAAAATGCATATATTTTTCCAGAATTTATTACTTGGCATTCTTTTCATCTAAAGCATTTTACAGAAAGAGAGACCTGTATCGAGCCGCAAAGATACAAAAACATTTTGTTCAATCGTGATTATTAACTGTTTTTAGTACATCCTTGTCAATCTTGACCTTGTATTTCTTTCTCAAGGATTTGACCCATTTTTCCTCAAGGTACTTCTGATAATCAGCCGTTACAAGACCTTTTACATCTTTATATGTTTCGGGTTCCTCAATAACAGTACCTACAGTCTCTACAGCTACAAAACCACGGCGCAACTTGCCGCCATCGCCCTGACCGAACACCATCTTGTCGACCCACGCGTTGTCACCAATGGCAAAGATGCCGACCTCCACGCGCACCGTATGCACTGAATCCTTAGGAAGATTAGCCTCAATTGCCGACTTGTAATTCTCAAAGCTCTGACCATCAAGTATCTTCTTTACAGTTTCAAGATTCTCGGGGCTGTTGGCCTGTATCACGGCTCCACGATAACGGGGTGTCTCGAACTTATACCTCTTCTTGTTCTTCTTGAAGTACTTTGCAAGCGCCTGCTCATCGGCCGACACTTTATTCCAGACTTCGCGTGTCGAGACCTCAAAGAACAGAAGACCCTCATAATACTCACGCATGAGGTTGCCGAACTCGGGGTACTTGCTTTCAAGCAGGCTATCCTCGCGGGCAAGCGCCTCCTGCGGAGTGATATTGCCACCGAACTCACTTGCCAAATCGCGACCACGCTTCATGCGTGCAGCCTCGCGGATATTCTGCTGTTCAAGCATCTGTACAATAGCCGGCTTATACTGCCCAAAAGAGCCGAAAGGACGAGTCGAGAAGCGTTTCACTATGTGGAAACCTGCAGGAGACTCGAATGGAGCAGAATATGTACCGTCGGCAATAGAATATGCAACCTGTTCAAACTCGGGGTATACCTGACCGCGTACGATTTCAAAAGAGCGGATTGCCTGTGCCGGGATATTGAAATGTTTGGCAACATCCTCGAATGTCTTTCCTTCATTAAGCATAACATACGCCGAATCTATTCTGGCTTTTGCCAAACGAACCTCCTCGGCAGGAGCCGTCTGCTTGGCAAGGAATACAATGTGGGCAACTTCGACAAAACCGTCACGGCCTATTGTTGCAGAGTCCTTTGCATATATCTTATATGCCTCATCGTTGATAAAGCAAGTGTCAACAAGGTAGTTCTCGGCCATCAACTTACGGTCGCGCTCATACTCCTCTTTAAAAGAGGTGAGCGTGTCGAGCTGCAATGCCTCGGCCTCGGCAACCTTAAGTTTAAAATCGACATACATCGGAAGATACTCCTCCACTGTCTGTCCCTCACCCGCCAGGTTGGTATTGTTCTTATTGAAGGCATACTCGAATTCAGAGCGTTTAACCTCTTTGCCATTAACACGCATCAGCACAGGGTCCGTAACCTGTGCCAATGCAGTTGTAGAAGCCAGCAACAGAAGTGCTGCTATATTCTTTAATCTCATTCTTGTTCTTTTTATTCAGGACGACTATAGTTTGGTGCCTCACTGGTAATAGAGACATCGTGAGGATGGCTCTCAAGCACACCGGCATTTGTAATGCGGACAAATTTTGCATTGTGCAATGCCTCGATATCCTTTGCACCACAATAGCCCATACCTGAGCGCAAACCACCTACCAACTGATAGATAACCTCAAAGAGTGTTCCCTTATAAGGTACACGTGCCGCGATACCCTCGGGTACAAGCTTCTTCTTGTCGGCAGTGTCGGCCTGGAAATAACGGTCCTTTGAACCATTCTCCATGGCCTCCAAAGAACCCATACCACGGTATGACTTGAACTTACGGCCATTGAAGATGATTGTGTCACCCGGAGACTCCTCGGTGCCGGCAACGAGTGAACCAATCATTACACAGTAACCACCGGCAGCCAAAGCCTTCACCACATCACCCGAATAACGGAGACCACCATCTGCAATCAAAGGTACACCTGTACCCTCGAGTGCCTTGGCAACGTCATACACAGCAGAAAGCTGTGGTACACCAACACCGGCAACAACACGTGTTGTACAGATAGAACCCGGTCCGATACCGACCTTAACGGCATCGGCACCTGCATCGGCCAACATCTTTGCAGCCTCGCCTGTTGCAACGTTACCAACAACAATATCAATCTGTGGGAAGAGAGCCTTCGCCTCCTTGAGTTTCTGCACAACACCGGCAGAATGACCATGAGCAGTGTCAATTACAACAGCATCGACACCGGCATCGACAAGCGCCTTGATGCGCTCCATTGCGTCACCTGTAACACCTACACCCGCTGCAACACGCAAACGTCCCTTGCTGTCCTTGCATGCCATCGGTTTGTCCTTTGCCTTTGTGATATCCTTATATGTGATAAGGCCAACCAACTTGCCGTCATTGTCGACAACCGGAAGCTTCTCAATCTTGTTTTCACGCAATATTTTGGCTGCAGCCTCCATATCTGTCTGCTGATGAATGACAACAAGCTTCTCGGCCGGCGTCATAATTTCGCAGATGGGGCGTGCCATATTTGTTTCGAAACGGAGGTCGCGGTTCGTAACGATACCCACAAGTTTCTTGCAATCATCAACCACAGGAATACCACCGATATGATATTCAGCCATAAGGTCAAGGGTATCATTCACTGTAGAATTTGCCTTAATTGTAATAGGGTCGTAAATCATACCGTTCTCGGCACGTTTTACAATGGCAACCTGATGTGCCTGCTCCTCAATGGACATATTCTTGTGGATAACTCCGATACCACCCTCGCGGGCAATGGCAATAGCCATCTTTGCCTCGGTTACGGTATCCATGGCTGCGGTTACGAACGGAACATTCAACTCGATATTTCTTGAGAACTTGGTTTTCAAT
>JAEIGA010017971.1_pt1 | contig 10768 bp, 2 predicted proteins | sample 9270691 | NCBI WGS metagenome assembly JAEIGA01 (sample SAMN17057246, study PRJNA624740) | gut metagenome | biome: biome; isolation source: fecal sample | host: Bos grunniens | place: China: Xizang | collected 2019 | reverse complement strand
TCTTTCGTATTCTTCACCTTTCCAGTTTGATACTAATTGTGCACTGCCTAAATGATCTGCATGATACCAATATGTGTTGTATTTTTCATATTCTGTACCTGTATCTTGCCACCAGTTATTTTTTTTGATAACAAATTTATGATCCTGCAAAAATCGAAACATATTCCCCCTTAAAAGCTGTGACAATAAAATCTATATCCAATTGTTTTTCTTCTTCTTCATCAAATCTATATATAATACGAACTCTAAATGGAAATGTATCACCAGGTTTTTTCTTTTTGAAAATCTTTTCAAAATTTGTCTCTGGCCAAAGTTTTGATTTATCTTTCCAGTTTTTCGGCTTTGCACACCAACCATTCATCCAATAATATGTTCCATTTGTAATCCAACCGTCTCTATAATCATCCATATTAATTATATCAGGTGAAAGCGTAAAATTTGCATCTTGTAAAGCAATTATTTCTTTTTCGTCATATATATAAATGATTTTATTTATATATAGATTTGAATAATTCTTTTTTGTCAAAAATACTGGCCAAAATTCAGCTTTAAAAGAATTTCCAGGTTGTCGAAAAATAACATTAATTTCAGGCGTTTTGTCTGTTGCAAAATCACATGCTTTATCGGCAGGTCCCCAGTAAAAATTTTTCTCAATATTATCAAATTCAAATATTAACCGTGGATAAAAAAATCCTGCTCCAAATGCAAACATTCTTGATACTCCAAAATAAAATATTATAAAAAAACATAATAGTTTATTTCCAGTAATGTGAATTACCATACCATGCTCCGCCTGAAAAAATTCCGTTATATTTTTTTTCTGTTGATATTCCAGATGTTGACATATATCTATCATACGGTTTCATATCATAAAGATTATGCCCACCCCACAATATGCTTGAAAATATAGAACCATTCTTGTAATTAAAGGTTCCTTTATCTGGATATGCTAATGAAATCTTTCCGTATTTATTTATAACAACTTCTCGACCATCTTTATTTACAAATTTTGCATTTAAATTATTATTATCTCCCGCTCCACTTTGATGGTATTGAGAGCCAATACTACATAATTCTGTCCACCCAGCTTTTCGAGCTTGTTTTCCTTTTACATCATCCATGGAATAATTCATAGTTCCATCTTCTTTTAAATTTAGGAAATCACGTAAATCACCATTCATAAAATTTTCATCTTGTTTGAATAGTTTTCCTAATTTCATTGAATCTCTTAATTCTCTCATTTCAGCAGCTTTAGCACCTTTATCGGCATTAGTGCTATTTCCACTTTGTACACTGTTGTATTCATTTTTTAAGAAAGTCATTTGTTCTTCTGCAGAACTTTTCTTAAATGATTTTATTTCATCTTCTGAATAAAGTCCTGAGGGATCTATATATCGAATTGGATTATTACCCCCATAATGATAAAGATGCATATTTATATGATTATAAATTCCACCTTCACCTTTTGAGGTCTGTGATACATAATCTCCTAATGCTGGGTCAGTAGAAAGCCATCTTGAATATTTTGGATCTAGGTATCTTGCACCAAAGTAATACAAGCCTGTTTCACTATCCATTTCTTTTCCTGTAAATCGATAGTTTATACTTTCATGGCCATTTTTTACTTTTTCTACCCATATTTCACCATACGGTGTGTACTCTATTCTTTCGTATTCTTCACCTTTCCAGTTTGATACTAATTGTGCACTGCCTAAATGATCTGCATGATACCAATATGTGTTGTATTTTTCATATTCTGTACCTGTATCTTGCCACCAGTTATTTTTGGTTGCGATTCTTGTTTCTCCAACAAATATGTGTTTTGTTTGTCGCATTCCCATTGGGGTTGTACTCATTTGCCACATATTATTAAAGTATAGTGTTTCGCCAAGACTACTACTCTTTACTGCTCGCTGACCATCTTCCCCATATCTATATTGTACTACTAATCCATTTTCAACACTTGTTCTTAACAGATTTCGTTCATTCCATACATATGTTCTACTATATGCTTTTGTTTCTACTGATGGCTGATTTGGTAATGCAATTCCATAATCTAAACTATAGACTTCGTCGGCAACTGCTATATCATGTTCTAATTCTTCTTTTGTTGCTTCTCTATCTATTCGTTCATTTATTATGTTTCCGTTTTCATCGTATGAATAATACATATTATCTGCACTTAGCGTTCTGTGTGCATATTCTGGATCATACTTATATTCAAAACTATAGTTTAAATCACTAGATGTATGTTGATTATATGGTTTATCTAGTTTTTCACTATATTTGCTTTTCATATTTCCAATGTTATCAAATCTAAATGACTGTTCATATGTACTTACATATTTATGATGATCTTCATGGTCTTCAGGCCATCTTGGTTTATATTCTGTTTGACCTTTTACTCCTACCAATTGATACAAACTATCATATTTGTAGTTTTGTGCAGTTTTATAGTTTTCACCTATATTTTCATATCCTCTGACATTACCAACCTTATCAAAGTTATATGTGATATTTTGTAAGATTCGATCTGTTGCTGAGGTTGTTTTTATTGTATCTAACCATCTTCTGTTTTCATCATATGTATATGATGTTTTTACACCATTTCCATATTCTATATATGTTCTTTGTCCATATTCATCATATCCTATCTTTGACACATATACTGTTTCTTTTTCATTTCTATAGCCTTTTACTCCTGTTACCTGGCCGCCTTTATCATAACTATAACTTATTGTTTCTCCATCAGGATATGTTATATATGCCATTCGTCCTAAATAATCTGATGTATAACTCATTTTACTTGTATATGCACCATCTTCATATTCAGGACCATTATATTCTTCAGAGCCTTCTCCATACCATGGATAATGATGCTTATATCTTCCATGCCAATGGTGTCTATGATACCACTTATGATGTCTTCTTCCCCACCAATCTTTATGTATATTGTGCCACCAATATTTCCACCACTTGTTTTTTTCGTTGTATTTTATTCTATTGTAATCTCCTATTGTTCGACTTTCTTCTACAACTTCTCCAAGTAGTCCATAACTTACACTCTTCATTCCTGTTTCATCTGTTACTTTTACTACTCTATTGGCTCCATTATCTTCTGCGTTTGATTCTCCATAATAATATGTTGTATCTGTACTATCTGGGTAATCTATTTTTACTAATCGATTCATTCCATCGTATTCATATTTTATACTTTTTCCATTCTTTTTTAGTTTACTATCTGTTTCTTCTATTAGATTACCACTTGCATCATAAAAATACTCTTTTCTTCCACTATCTTTGCTTTCTAGAGATATTTTTCGACCTAACATATCATATTTTACTTTAATAGGATTTTCTTGAGCATCATATGCACTTTCTAATTCTCCTATTGAATTATATTCATATATGCCTTTTGTTAATTCTTTTCCTTCATTATCATATTTTACGATCCTTACAGTATTTCCTCTTGCGTCTATTTCTGTTCTTCCTATATTTCCCATTGGATCTTGTATTTCTGTATATTTTATGTCCCCCTCAATTCCATACTCTCTTAATTCAATTGATCCATCTGGTAATTCCTTATATTTTTCGCGTTCTTGACTATCATATTCAATAGTTGTTTCTCTTATAAGTTCAACATCTTCTTTGAGCATATCGAATATTGATTCTTGTTCACTAAAGTATGTTTGTCCTACTGATACCTGTCTTCCTTTTTCATCATATCCTATTGCTCCACTTATATTCCAGCCTACTATACTATTTCCTTCTTCATCTGTTTTTTCACCTTGCTTTGCTGTTTTTACTTTTCTTCCCAATGCATCTATTAATACAACGGTGCTTATTGTTTCTGTATCATCACAATCAAAACTTATTTTATTTTTTGTTTCTGTCCACCATTGAGTTCCTTTTTCTGTATGATATTCATACTCTATTGCAGGTGTACTTCCTACTTCATCATATGGACTATATATCTTTTTTAATCGTCCTTGATTATCATATTTATATTCCATTGATTGTGAGTTTTCATCTGTTTCCTTTAATTTTAATCCTCGAGCTTTATCCCATTTTATTTGATTTATATACTCACTTATATTATTTCCACCTTGTGCTATTTTTTCTACATACTGACCTGTTTCTTTATCATACTCATATCTTATATATGAACCTCTTGCATCTCTTGTTTCTATAAGATTACCATTACTATCATATCTAAACTTCTTGCTTGTAGTATTTTCTTCACTAATGTAACTTATTAATTCTTCCAATTCTCCATAATTATTATATACACCTTGTCTTTTCCTTATTAAATTATCACCATCATACACTTTTATTTCTTGAGGATTTGCATGTATATATTTACTTTCATCATGAGCATACTCTATTTCTACTTTTATAGTTTCTCTTCCATCTGCTCTTTCTTCATATGACTTTATATTTCCCCATTTATCAAAATCTGTATATTCTGTTTTTATTGTTATTTTTTCATCATTTTTACTATCATATTCTGTTATTTCTTCTGACAATATTCTTGCATACGGATAACTATCTATTGTGTAATTTATTTCTTCTATTAGTTTATTGTCTTCATCATATTGCCTTTCTGATTCCACCATCCCTTTTTTATAATATCCACTATTTCCGTTATCAGCTGAATCATAAAATGATGTACTATAATTTGTTTCTTTTGTATTTCCGATTACTCTTCCATTTTCATCTATACTTCTGCTTGTTACTTTAGTATACCCATAAAATTCCATTTCTTTTCTGTTATACTGTCCCAATTCATAATCATACTCTGTTGCATATTTATTTATTCCTTTACTATTTACCCAATCTTCTCTTACTTTCTGTGTCACTTTTTTCATTACATATTTATGCTGTGGTTGGTCTACTGTGTTTCCACTTGATTCATATTCTATTTCGTATACTCCGCCTTGTGGTATTACTACTTCTTTTAATAGTCCTACTTTTCCTAGCTGATTATATTTTATTTGAGCTGATTCACTTCCTGCTACTTGGGCAATATGGTCTGGGAGTCCATCTCCATTCATATCCATAAATTTTACTGTACTTGTGGTTTGTCCATATTGGAAGTTTCCACCTGTTCCTATTACTATATACAGTAACCATACTGGTATATTTACTGTTACTCCTGTTGTTACTGATAAATTTACACCACTGCTATAATCTAGTACATCTTCAATTTCTAATGGACTTACTAAACATGATACTGGATTATTATCTAAAACTTTATCTATATCAAACTCAAATAATGATTCTAAGCCTTCTGTAGATGTATCAGTATTTGCCTGTACCATACTTACTGTACTATTTATTCGGTTTCTCATTAAAAATAAAAAATTTTCACGATTCCAGTCTGGGCGTTTGATCTTTATTGGTGTACTTGTAAATTTTTCTCCTGTATTATACCAAACTAAAAAATAATCTTTTTTGCTTTCTTTATATACTGCATCTACTAATCCATCTCCATTTACATCCATTAATGTTGAAAATGTTTTATTTGATGTTAATGATATATTTCCTCCTAAACTTCCACTTACATATTGAGAACCTGCTCCTGCATTTAAATTTGCACCTACACTTCCTGTACTTGTTGTACTTATTCCTTCTGTTTTACTGTATAAATTTTCCCCAAAATCTTCTGTATCCAATTTTATACCTATTCCGGAACCTCCCCAACTTACTTCTTTTGCATATTTTCCATTTCCGATTCCTAATAAAACATTGTAATTTTCATTTTCAGTTCTTATTACTTGGTCTATTAAGCCATCTCCATTCATATCTATATACTGGCCTTTTACAATGTTTATGCCTCCACTTCCCGATACTCCAACGCCTACACTTCCACTTCCTGAAGTTCCTTCTGGTGGGGCTACTACTGTTATTTTATTTACTCTTCCTTTAGAATCTGTTCCAGGATTTGCACCTCCTCCACCTGCACCTACTCCTACTCCTACTGTTACTGATTTATATTCATTATTTGTTATTGAATTTAATATACCTTCTCCTGTTTTTCTTCCTCTAAATCCTGCTAAACTACCTTCTATATATTTATATTCTGTTGAATCATTTGTATCATCATAACTTACTACATCTGGAATTCCATCACCTGTTACATCCATTAATCCTTCATACTGCCAACTTGTTCCTATATTTGTTCCACCTGTTATTGATCCTACAAAACTTACACCTCCACTTACATCTAATCCTATACTTCTATTTGAGCGTAGTTCTGAAGGTCCTCCTCCTGTCAATCCACCAACTGTTTTCTTAAGTCGTTTATATGCAGGCCCTCCAATTCGTTCTGATTTATATCTTAGCCCATCATAACTTGCTGCATACACATCAACTTTTGTTATTGCTTTCATGTTTTCATCTAACATTGTTTCTTGTACTTCTGTTATTTCCCCTAACATGACAGCTTCTTTTGCACTTTTTTTCATTGTGTATGTATATAATGTTTTGTTTACAACTTCTTTATTGCCATTTATTTCTAATACTATAGATTCATTATCTTCCTCTTCTAATTCTTTTCCTATCTTATTTGGATTAAATTCATAACATCCACTCCATAAGCCATAATACCACCCGTTTTTTCCACCTTGTATGCGTTCTGTATTTTCTACATATTGTCCTTTTATTGGATTTCCATCTGCATCTTTTTCATTTGTGGCATATTCATTCAATACATAACTTCTTTCATCTTCTGTTGTAAACGATTCTGTTGATGTTGGTACATTTACATCAATCTCTTGATTTTCTTTTTGTCCATTTACAACTATTTCAATTTCTGTTTTATCATTTTCTACATACAATTCTGCATTACTATAATATTTTATACTTTCTATTCTCTTTTCATAGACTTGTATTCCACCTAATTTCATTACTGTTTTGAGAATTTCTTTCTGAGCAGATGTAATTTTTTTTGCTAATTCGTAATTTCCTGTATCTTTATTTTCTACATAATAATCTTCTATACTTTCTTCTTCTGTATCTATTTCTTTTAATAAATTTTCTTCTACTCTTTCTTTGAATATGTCATTTCCTATTACATTCGGTATTGCATTCCCAATGTATTTTATTTCTGCTCCAATTCCATTTGTTCTTGTTTCTTCTACTTGTGAGTTACTTTCTTCTTTATCTAAGAACACATTTTTTTCTTGGCCAGTTATTATTTCTAACGGCTCTGTACTTTCACTTACTATAGATTTATAATATACTTCTGTTCCTTCACTTATTGGGTATATTCTTTTTTCTACCCATTCCACTTTACTTAAAATTAAATCTAATTTTTCTTCTTTTGTTAATTTCTGAATACCTCTTCTTATTAGCACTTCTGGATTATAAACTGTTCCTGATTTTAATTTTAATCCATCTCTTTCTTTTTCACTTTTTAATATTACTATTCCTTTTGCACCGTCTATTCTATATACACTATCTAATGCAATTTTTTCTTCTACAGAAGCACTCTTTGATCCATGTCTTATTTCTACCTGTTTTCCTTCTGCATCTGTTTTATATTCTGTATATGCAGGAATTATAACTTCTATTTTGTTTGTTCCTACATTTCTTATCTTAAAATAAGTTTCTGCACTTAGTGTTTCTGGTATTGTAAATTTTCCTAAATCTATTAATTTTAATATGCTTTCTTCTGTTAACAGTTCTTCCCATTCTGATTTTAATTTATATACGTTACCTTCTATTGGTTCATACAACAATTCTAATTCTTCAGGTACTTTTTTTGAATATTCATCTTCTGGTACTAATCGTCCTTTTTCTTTTAGATATTCAAAATATTTTATTTTCTTATACTCAATTTCTATTTCCCAATCTAATTCTGTATTTTCTTCACTTTCATCATCTGTATCAACTCTAAAATAAATTCTATCTCCTTTGTTGATTTTTATATCTTTTCCTTTTATTTCATCTTCTGTATATTCTCTTACACTATTTTCTGTTTCTATATATATTTTTATTTCATTTTCACCTTTTCGGTTTTCTACTTTTTGATTTATTCTTATAATTCCACTTTTTTCCGCTTTCCAGCTTTGTACTAACTCTTGCACTGCATATATATTTAAATATGTTTTTTTATTTTTTTTATAGCTTTCACTCTCTTGTTTTTGTACATTCTCTACTTCGCCCCATTTGACTTTTGTATATTTTCCACCTTCATTCTTATAATATGAATTTGAGCCTGCTTCCACATAATCTACTAGTCCATCTCTATCTACATCTATTAATTGATTACTTGTACTACCTGTTGAAAACTGTCCTGATACTGAACCATTCAATGGTCCAAAGCCTACATTAATTCCTACTGAAAATGAATGTTGGATATTTTCATCTAATCCTGCACTTATTCCACTTATTGCGGTTTCTACTTTTTCTGAAAATCTATTTCCTTCATTTTTGTAATATTTTATATCTGAGCCATCTTTCCACACTATATCTGGTAAATTATCACCATTTATATCTTGCATTGTTACCAATGTTCTTGTCTGACTATTCTGATATCCTGTTGTATTTCCTACTGCTGCTCCTGTTACTTTTCCAACAAATGGTATGTACATGAAAAATTGAACTCCTGTATATAGATTCAATCCTCCACCTATACTCCCACTTTTATTTAAACTTGCAATTTCTCCTATTTCTGGTATTTTTACTTCGTCTACTTCTGTAAATCCGTCTAACGATACAACTTTTCCGTTTTCTATTTCTTTTCCTTCTGCTTCTATATATTTAAACTCATAATTCCAATATTCTTCTGCGTTTTCACTTCTATCTTCTACTTTTTTTATTTCTTTTAATAAATTTTTTCCAAATTCATTTTCTTCATATTCTAATTTATATCCCCATACTTCTTTTTCATTGTATTCCATCCATACTTTTTCATACAATTTGCGTTGTTTTGATATATATCCATTCTTTCCATTTATTCTTACATCATTTCTTTCTTTTAATTCAAATTTTATGCTATATAAACCTTTATTTGTTTTATTTCCTGTATATCTTATTTCTTCCAAATATAATGTGTTTTTATCATTTATATATTTATATGTTACATTATTTCCTCTTATATCTTCTGTTCTTTCTATTTTCCATTCATTTTTTTCTTCTTCTGTTTTACCTACCCAACTATTTAATGTATTTCCATAAATATCTTTCTTGCCATTTGTATCTGTTACTTCCCAACTGATTACTTTTCCATCTTTTAAATTTGCTTCAATTTTTTCATATCTTTTTTGACTTTCACAACGAAATTTTGCTTTTGTTTCATCATTTGATTCTAGTTTTAATCTTTCACCATTTAATAAATAATGTTCTTTATCACCTTCTAATGTATATACAGGAACTCCATAACGTGTATCTATGTTTATACTGCCACCACTAATTAAGTTAAAGCCTTGTCCACAATCTCCATTACCTCCATCACTACTATATTGTAAATTAACTGTTGGCTTTACACCATTTCTTCCTCCAGGGATTTCTAATCCTATACTAAAACTTGCTTCTCCTTTTTGAGTTCCTTTCAATCCTTCGAGTTTACTTGTTCCACTATTTGGGTCGGCGGCTTCTAGATTTTTTATTGCATTGATATTTATACTTACTGGCTCTGTTCCTTCAGGTTCTACCAGTGTACTATTTATCATATCTGTAAAATGTGTAGTTTTACTCACTATAAAACAATTTTCTTTGTCTATCTCTTCTCTTGGTAATGCTTCCCACTTTTGTTTTTTTTCATTGTAATAATATGTATATAAATTACTTAATAATACTTCATCTTCTAACAGTTCTTTTGAAAAACCCATTCTTATAGTTACTGCTTTCTTAAATTTTGTTCCTTTTGGTTCAAATCTATAACCTGTCGCTCCTGTCGTTACATTTGCCATTCCTTCTGATAATTCTGCAACCTTGCCTAATTTTGTTACCTTTATTTCTGTTGTCTTTCTTACAGCACCACTAGGAATTTCTATTTCTACTTCTCCTACCTTTATTACACCACCTTCTTTTGGTGTTATGATTCTACTATCACTTTGTAATGTTTTCTGCTCTACATTATTTAATTCTTGTTTATTTATATTTGCATATAATTCTACTGGCACCATTGTTACCATATACATCATCATTATTACTGTACTTATTATTTTTTGCATTTTTATTTCCCCTTTTTTATATTTATTAAAGTCTTTTTACCATTCCACCGTACGTGAAACACCTATACTTTCATTACCTACAGAATCTAGCGTTGTTATAAAAATCAAACACACTTTTATATCTTCTTTTAGATTTATTGAATATCCAGTTTCTTTATTTAATAACAAAATTTCTTGTTTATCTGAATATTCCACTATATCTTGACACCACTGTATTTTTATTTGACTTACAGAACTATCTACATTATCCCATTTTAATTTTATTATACCACTTTCATAAGTTGCTGTTAAATTATTTACTTTACTAGGAGCTTCATTATCTATATTTTTTATTGAAATTGCCCTTAATGTCCAATTTCCAGCAATATCTTTTACACCTAGTGTATAAGTTCCATTTTCATCAATTGTAACTACATATTCAGAATCTTCTTTGTGTGCTTCAATATAAAAACCTGACAATATATTTTTTTCAGAACAATTTCCTTCTGCAAGAATAACATCATATACACCAACATTATCACTTATATCTAAATTCAATTTTAGTTCTTTTGTTGTTTCTAATGTTGAATATTTTATTTCCTTTATTA
>JAEIGA010017970.1_pt1 | contig 10769 bp, 5 predicted proteins | sample 9270691 | NCBI WGS metagenome assembly JAEIGA01 (sample SAMN17057246, study PRJNA624740) | gut metagenome | biome: biome; isolation source: fecal sample | host: Bos grunniens | place: China: Xizang | collected 2019 | reverse complement strand
CTATGGCTACATCAAACAGCAGCAACAATGGTGTTGTAGCACAAGGTAACTCATGTAATGGCGAAATCATGATAATTCCTGTAGTACGCAACGAGGACAATGCCGAGATGTGGCTTGCCTTGCAGTCACTGCCATTCGGTAACGGACGTGCCAATGTAGGTATCTACTACAAGGAGCTTTCATCGGGTGCCGACTACAATACGCCTGCCAACTTCGCAAAGGATTGGGACGGCCGTCATCAGGCATCATTCCTTGCATCGGCATACTCTACAATGTGTTTCCAGAAGGATTCTACAATAGCATTCCTGTACGAGGAAGACACATACGGCATCAATGCATACGGTGGCTACAACATCATGTACAAGAACTACAGCCTTGAGCAGATTACCAATGGTAAATACTCTGTTCTCAAGGGCAGAGAACCCGGGGCGCAGCCCGACCAACCAAGTGATGCTACGATAGCAATGATAGCCGAAGCAAAAAGCCTGCTGAAACTGAAAGGTGTAGGATATCCTACTACAGAACCACGCGAGACTCTGCAAGCTGCAATAGCCGTAGCAGAGGAGAACCCTACAGAGAGTGCCGGTAGTATACTTGAAGCGGCAATTGATGTATATCTTGGAACAACAGATGTACAGCTACCTGCCGACGGTGAGAAATATACCATCACTATGGTAGCAAAGAACGGCAACCGTTTCTACCTTAATTACACAGGCAGCGACATTGCTATGGTAGCACGCGGTGACGAGGAGTTGCCAGAAAGCGCACAGTTCCTTTGCAAGGAAAATGGCGACGGAACAGTAACCCTCACAACAAACGATGGCAGGTATCTTGTTTATCACACCAAATATGCAGGTGTAGATTGGTTGCAGAATGGCGGTGACACCGACGGTTTGCTGGACGAGGAGAACGAGATGACAAAGATTACCTTTGCCAAGATGCAGAAAATCAACAATGTTGCAGCAAACGACAATGGAGAGATATTCGGTTTGCTGACCTGGTACAGCAAACGTGGTTACGATACCGGCAAAAATGAGGAGAGCTATGGTTATATGGTCCTAAAGACTGACGGCAGCGACTACGATGGCGCAAACGCACCTTTCTGGAATGACAACTATTCATCAGCGTTCCTTGTCGAAAAGGTTATAGAGGCATCAGCACAATACCGCATAAAATCGGTTTCACAGAACAAATATCTAAACATCGAGACATACAATGCCAACAATGCCACCGGTCCAAAGGGTTCTGTTGGACTTGCCGACTATGCCGAAAGCGACAAGCAGATATTCACTTTGGAAGATGCCGGTGACGACAAGGTCTACATTGTTTCTGCCGAGGGATACTATATTGTATGTCGTGCATGGAACATTGACGCAAGCAACCAGGGTTCGAAATCACCGCTTGGCTTTGAGTACAAGAACGACACTGAGTTCTACATCATGAACGGCTCACAGTACTTCAAGGTTGGCCCTGTCGATGGCGACGCATACAGCTACTATCCATACTGTGACGCTCCATTCAGCGCAGCAGAGCTATGGGTACTCGAAGAGGTGAACAATGCTACCGGCATTGAGAATGTAGAAAACAGAAGCGAGAAAGAAGATATCTATGATTTGAGCGGACGTAAGCTAAAAGAGATAACATCACCTGGAATTTATATCATAGGTGGTAAAAAGGTGCTTGTCAAGTAACAGGTACAGTATCATCAATATAATAGCGATGGATTTATGCCCATCGCTATTATATTTTGTAATATGGTCAAAATAGCTTATCTTCGCCCAAAATCTTTATTATGAGAGACATTATACCATTATTGACAACATTACTCCTCTTCATGACATCATGCAACGATGTTTTCGAGAAACAGCTTGATGTATACAAGGATGCAGCAAAGGAGTTGGAAGATACTGAAAATTTCACAGAGCTGATGAACGAGGTTCTGAATACAGAAATACAGATATCACATATCATAGCAAAGAATAGCGAAGAAGAAAGGGAAGAGCTGAAAGAGGAGTATGAGGAGAGCTATGAGCTTATGATCGACAGCGTAGAAACCATGCGTAAGGAGTACTATTCAAAAGCTGACAAACTTTTCTTAGGATACACCTATAACTTTGTCGAGCGACGCATACTTCTATATGAGATGGCTGCTGACAGATACTGCAAGGCTGAATATATTGAGGAAATAAATGCCATTAAAGAACTTACTAAAAGATATTCGCAGTTATCATTTGTCGAAAGCCAACGCTCATGTGACCCCCCGGCTGTAATACGAGAAAAGTATGAAGCCACAAAAAACCTTGCAGAGAATTGCTTTGACTTGGCTAAAAAAAGAATTGCCGACAAAGACAGCGAAGAAGATTAAAGAATATAAGCACAGAGCTCTGTGCTTATATTTTTTTTAGCTTGTTCCTGCAATACCCCTTCCTATAGGGTCTTCAAAATCTCTGCAGCCTCTTTATTGCCGGCTGTAGCCGCTTCACGGTAAAGGTCTTTTGCAGTTCTCTTATCACGTTTTACACCTTTGCCGTTCCAAAAATAATCAGCAAGACGTTTCGTTCCTTCATGGTATCCAGCCATAGAGAGTCGCTTAGCGAACCTGAATGCCTCGTTATAATTTCCGGATTTCTCAGCGCTGTCCAGCATGTAGAACATTGCATCTACATGATACATGTCGGCTGCATTATTAATAAACCTGATACCATTGCCTCCCTCCTCAAGAAGAAGCAAGCCATACTGGTACATAGCCTCAGGAATCTCACGCATAGCCGATTTCTCCAACAACGTACGGCCCAAAACAGAGTTCTGCTCCACGCCATCTCCTTCCAGACAACGGCGTGCCATCTCATACATGGCACGAGGCTCTTCGCATGCAACAGCATATTCCAACCATTGTAAAGCCATTTTTTCGTCATGTTCGACCATATCACCATCAAAAATGGCCATAGCAAGTTCATACTGTGCTCTTGGCTCATTACGTTTAGCAGCCTCCAACAAGAAAGAAACAGAGAGTTTGTCGTTCTTGGCAAGACCGGTACCATCGCGATAACACCTTCCTATATAATATAGCGCAGGTGCATACTTATACTGCACAAGTTCGGCAAAAATGACAATGGCATCCTTATAGCGTTTCTGGTTGTAGTATATAATTCCCTTTTCATGCTCATGAGCACATTGTGCCATTAACACGGAATCCATACTCTCTTCCAAAAGCAACGGCTCGGACTGCGCCACCCTCTTTTCCTCTTCGACAACTTCAGGCTTTTCCGATTCACGTGTAGTCATTATATCACTGTTGCTGAAAAGAGCTATACCGCTACGTCCCTCAACCGAAACATTCAATTCCTTACATACACTACTGTTATAGAATTCTATTACAGCTTCACCTTTCTCGTTGACATCGACATGTGGAACCCAGAGCAGTGTACGGCGATAATCATCGCTGCGAGGTGCCATCTTGCCATAATCGGGAGAATAGAACTGCTTGCTTTCGCTATATCCCTGAACAGATGTATAACGCAACGGGCTACCTGTTGCCGCATAGTCGGGAACGTAAGTATTCTCGCGCTCTTCGGCTGTATATGGAATCATACAAGCAACATAATTGGGATTTATCGGATTATAGACACCGAATCCGCTGGTTATGGTATTTTCAAAGGCATACGCATTCGGGCAATCCTCCATATCATAACTTGGATAGACATATAGCTGTGACAAGAAACCTTCATAGAATTTCTGCACAGGAATCTTATTGTCCATCATGAATGTAAGCGGTTTCCAGTAATTGTCCCTGTTTTCGAACATACCACGTGTCTTCTCGTCGCTACGTATTACAAATTCCTTGAAATTTGTCATCTTTTCAACATCGGGTACACCACGCAAATAAGGCATATCTACCTTTGGAACTTCATACGAACTGTACTTGCCGTCAACAACCATAAGCTGTATCCAATATGCCCAATGATAACCATGACGAATGATAGCGCTTCTAACAACATCTGCGGCGGTGAGGGTATTGTCGTAGTCATGGTCTACAGGCAATGTGCTATAGCCGTCATCATCTCCACCGGAATAGCGGATTGAACCTACATATTTGTTCAATTCGGAATTGTTTTTATATAAAAAGATGGTATTATCAGTTTCATATGCAACCCTGTCATATTGTCTGCCGTTGACAACGGTCTTCATAGTTTCTCTTGTAGCACGGCCATCGGCATCTATACTTACCTCTTCTATTTCTCCGTTATTGGAAACATCATTGAATACTGCATCATATAGCGCATCACGGTTCCTGTCGATGATATTGAGATAGGTTATATCCTGTGCATATTCCCACTCATCAAGATAGTTCAAGCGCATTTCGCTGTGCGGAGGACGACCGTTTATCTCCTTTTTGCGTTTACCCACGACCTCAACAGATGACAGCATAAACTCAAAAGGATTGAGTCTTATAAGACTGTCTGTTTCAGACTTGCTCATTATATTTCCGACATGACGTTCCCAATAGTCATAGAGACGGAAACCTGGTGAAAAATAACGATCAAGTGCAAAGAGATAAGAGATATTTTGACTATGTTTGAAGAGCGTCTGCGGTTTAAGAGAGGCAATACGGCTACCATAGAAGTCATCAAGCTCCAGGACAAATTCTCCGACGCTGTCGGTACGGAAAGTATTCATAACTCCTTTTTTAGCATCGGTAGCAATATCCAGACGTATCAAATTGTTTGGCTGCGGTGTAAGCAACGCCTCGCCAATATGACCGAATGTCCTGCCGATACGTTTCTGCATGAATGTTCCTTTCAATGTTATGCCACGCTCAATCGGCTGAAATTTCTCGATTTTCCTACGTGCCAGATTCTGCCAGCTATATGATGTCCAGCCATGAGTCAGCATGACAAGATCGAGTTGCTCCTTGCGATGCATGTTGCCCGGATCGAAATACTGCATTGCGTCAGGCAGGTATCCCTTAAGTTCAGAACCCAGCAACATATATGTGTATATATTGTGATTGTACGAGGTTGTCTGTTTTCCCTGTGCGTCACTTACCGAAAGTGAAAGTGCTGTATTACGATTAAGTGGTTTGCCATCTTCGCGCACCACTTTGAGTGTAACCTTCTCACCGGGAGAGGGCTGAAGATTATGTACATGATAATTATTTGCCAAGACATTCAACTTGACTGTTTCACTACCCTTGTTCTGCAGACTGTCGTGCATTACAAAGAACTGACGTTCGGCAAGAGGGGTATATTCATCAACAAAAAGCACTACACGGTTGACACCTTCCGGCAGATCATTTTTTGCAAGCAGAACGGTATCGACAGCTATTTTTCCATCTAGCTTCTGATAAAAGCCCATTGTTCCACGATGAAGCACCACGAAACCGTATTCATCGTAAACAGAACTGTTGTTCCTTATTTCGACCATAATGCTGTCAGCAAGTTCCTGAACACGCATTACAGCACCCTTTTCCGAAATCTCAGGCAGATCAAAGGAGTATTTCTTGTCTTTTCCTTTTTTATTCTTTACTACAACCTCTGCATGATATTTCGCATCTGCTTCCGGCGTAATCTCAAAGAGTCCTTTTCCCAAATGTGAGGGAGTTGCCTCTGTAAGAAATTCGCCGTCCTTGTATATTCTTATTTTCTCTTCGCTGAACAAGCCGTCATGTTCACGCAGTTCAAATGCCACACGACTCTGCAGACCATCCACAAGATGACCACTCTCGGGATAAAAATCAAGTGTAACATCAGGCAATTCATGGCTCACCCACTTACCGTTCTGCAAAAAGGAGCGCTGTCTGTCCAGCATATTCCTGAACTCCCAATTATCGGCATTAACCTTGTCAAATATAGGGAATACCCTACTGAATATAGCCTCTTTATCCCAATTAAGCATATAGCGTGTATATGCACGGATCTCGTAGTAGCCAGACAAGAGGAGAGGTGTCAGTTCAAACTCTCCATTACAGCAACCATTATCATCAAGTTTATATTTTTTAGTTTCGACTACGTAACCTTCGGGAGCGACAAGTTCCACATAAAGGACCTTGCTCAGCGTGCCTGGACGATTGTCTGCGCCGAACGAGACATAGGCCTTGAACCACATTGTTTCACCAAGGTAGTATGCAGTATTGTCAAAATGCAGATAGACACGTTCCTGCTGCATCACACGTCCGACCTGCATAGCTCTCAAAGCCACACTGTCCACACTGCTTTGTGCTGTTGCACCGGCAATGACAAACAATAGCAAAAGAAATGTTATAAACTTTTTTTTCATAGTTGCCTGCTTTTAATAAGACAATAGGACCGCACCGTAAGATGCAGTCCTATTGTTTATCGTAAATTACTTGATACCAAGTTTCTTGCGGATATCTTTTGGAATTGCATTCTTATGAACAACAATGTTCATTGTCTTATAACGTGTGAATGCCTTTGATGCATACCAGATACCGTTGTAAGTTCCTGCTGCACCCCAAGAGTTCTTAACCATATAATACTCCTTGCCGTTCTGGTCCTTTGCGATACCGTAGATCTGCATACCGTGGTCATCTGTTGTTTCCCAGTTGTCGTATGCAATCTGACGCTCTTCCTGTGTACACCATTTCTCGTTTGTAGGCTTTGGAGTATTCTTCTTCTCGTCCTCGCTCAATTTGAGCCACCTAGCCATATCCGAACCCTGAAGGTCTGCACCCTTAGCATCGTCCGGAAGAAGAGCTGTTCCTTCACGTGTAAATCCTTTCTCGCTTACGTCGCTACCCCAAGCAATAGTGTAACCCTCCATGATAGCATTGTCGAACACCTGCATCAACTCATCGATAGGAAGGTTGTATGACTGTGCCCAACGCCAGTTGTCCTGAATCTCAAGAACGAATGGCTTATAGAAAGGATGATGTGTATAAGATGTCAAAGAGATATAATCCTCAGCATTCAAGCCCAATGACTCATAGAAAGACTTTGGAGTATATTCCTTGCCATTGTATGTAAACTTCTCAGGACGCTCGCCAAGATAGATGTCATGAACAGCTTCAATAGCCTTTTTCCAAAGTGGCTGGCCGTCAGGACTTACCTGCAAACTGCGGTGCTTACCCTTTGCTATAGCAGCAACAACAGCATCGCTCACTGCTGAGAGTTCGTTGTGGTTGCTCAACTCCTTGCCATACATTACACCAGGACGCATCTCAGCCTCAGGAACAAGACCGAACTTGTCCATACCGTAGATTACATCATAGAAAGAACCACCCTGTGAGAAAGAGATGTCGCCATGTGTGCGTACAGCCTTGTCTGCACGGTCAAGATAGGTATTATGTACGATATACATTTCTGAAAAATCGAACTCACCTTTACCCATGCGCAACAATTCAGACTCAATGAAAGCCAAAGAAGAATAGCACCAGCATGTACCTGCCTGGTTCTGGTTCTTTATGCTTGTGATTGGATTCTCCTTTACTACCTCGAATTTAAGTGCAGGAGCCTCCTGTGCAAACGCGCCAAGACCTACAAAAGCCAAAGCGGCAAACAAAATAGATTTCTTCATAGTATATTAATTAAAGTTTAAGATATATTCATTTAAATACGGTAAATCTCTCCTTTACGGTTTATTCGGCTACCTCTTCGACGTTACCTTTTATAGCATCAGAAATTTTTGCTTCCAATTCCTCGGCAAGCTCCGGATTATCTGCAATAAGTGCCTTTGTACGATCACGTCCCTGCGCCAGTTTGGTTTCGTTGTAGCTAAAGAACGAACCGCTCTTCTTGATAATGCCATACTGTACACCAAGGTCTACAATTTCACCGATACGAGAAATGCCTTCTCCGAACATAATATCGAATTCAGCCTTGCGGAAAGGAGGTGCAACCTTATTCTTTACAACCTTTACACGAACCTGATTACCGATAGCATCCTCACCATCCTTCAACTGGCTTACACGACGGATATCCAAACGTACCGACGCATAGAATTTCAAAGCGTTACCACCGGTTGTTGTCTCTGGGTTACCGAACATAACACCGATTTTCTCACGCAACTGGTTGATGAAAATACAGGTGGTCTTTGTCTTACTGATAGCCGATGTAAGCTTACGCAAGGCCTGCGACATAAGGCGCGCCTGCAAACCCACCTTGTTGTCACCCATTTCGCCTTCGATTTCAGCCTTTGGTGTCAATGCCGCAACAGAGTCGATTACAATGATATCGATAGCCGATGAACGGATAAGTTGCTCGGCAATCTCCAAAGCTTGCTCACCACAGTCAGGCTGTGAGATAAGCAAATTATCGATATCTACACCTAGTTTCTGTGCATAAAAACGATCAAAAGCATGTTCAGCATCGATAATTGCTGCAATACCACCCATCTTCTGGGCCTCAGCGATTGCATGTATAGCCAATGTTGTCTTACCAGATGATTCAGGACCATAAATTTCGATTATACGACCACGGGGATAACCGCCCACACCAAGCGCCGCATTCAAGCCTACAGAGCCGGTTGGAATGACATCGACATCTTCAAAGTTGTCGTCACCGAGTTTCATGATAGAGCCTTTACCGAAGCTCTTTTCTATCTTATCCATCGCCGCCTGCAAAGCACGTAGCTTTTCACTGCCGGCGATATTGTCAAGTTCTTCTTTCTTTGCCATTTGTTTTTGTTTCGTTTAGGAAGGGCGGGCAAACCCCGCCCCTACATTTGTATATTAGAGTTCCAAATCCTTATCAAACTCCTCGTGCCAAGGCAATCCCTTCTGGTTAAGCTGCTCCATGAATGGATCCGGGTCGAACTGTTCTACGTTCCATACACCGGGCTTGCTCCAGATGCCCTTCAGGAACATCATTGCACCAATCATCGCAGGTACACCTGTTGTATAGCTTACTCCCTGCATACCGGTCTCCTTGTACGCCTCCTCGTGGCTACAGTTATTGTATACATAGTATGTATGCTCCTTGCCATCCTTGATACCACGGATGCGGCAACCGATAGATGTCTCACCCTCGTAGTTCTCGCCCAAATCCTGTGGGTTAGGAAGCACAGCCTTGAGGAACTGCAGAGGAACAATCTTTACCACCTCTTCGCCGGTACCGTCAGCCTTGGGTGCCTTATACTCCACCTCGTCAATGCGGCTCATGCCTATATTCTGAATCACATCCAAATAGGTAAGATACTGCTGGCCGAAGGTCATCCAAAAACGGGCACGCTTTATGGTCGGGAAGTTGATTACAAGACTTTCAATCTCCTCGTGATGCAAAAGGTAGCTTTCGCGTGGACCGATATTGGGATAGTTCAATGGCTGATGAATCTCCATGGGTTCAGTCTCAATATATTTTCCATTCTCGTAGTAAAGTCCCTTCTGAGTGATTTCACGGATATTGATTTCGGGATTGAAGTTGGTAGCGAATGCTTTATGATGGTTTCCGGCATTGCAATCGACAATATCAAGATAGTGAATCTCGTCGAAGTAATGCTTTGCAGCATAAGCGGTAAACACGCTTGTCACGCCCGGGTCGAATCCGCAACCCAGAATGGCGCAAAGACCGGCCTTCTCGAAGCGTTCGCGATAAGCCCACTGCCAACTGTATTCAAAGTGAGCCTCATCCTTTGGTTCATAGTTGGCGGTATCAAGATAGTTGCAACCTGTCTGCAGACAAGCCTCCATGATAGTGAGATCCTGATAAGGCAAGGCCAGGTTCATAACGATATCGGGTTTGTATGAGCCAAGAAGTTCCACAAGCTGTTCCACGCTGTCCGCATCCACCTGTGCTGTCTGCACGTTTGTTCCGTACTTTTTATTAAGCACCTCAGCCAGCGCATCGCACTTCTTTTTTGTACGGCTGGCAATCATTATTTCGGTAAACACTTCCACATTCTGGCACACCTTATGTGCCGCAACAGTAGCCACGCCTCCGGCTCCTATAATCAGAACTTTTCCCATTTTACTGAACGATTAAAAGTTGATAAATATCTAATTTAATTTTATACCAAACAAAATGCAACAAGCGCAATAAACGCAATTTGCATATAATACGCAAAGATAGCACAAAAGCAAGGAAATACAAATTAATTGTTAACATTTTAAGATAGATACAACCATTTTAAGTCACGGGCTACAGCATAAGACATTTTGACAGACTTTTTGTCACACTTTGCACAAAAATGACATAAAAAGCCGTTTGCTGGCAGATTTATATAAAGAAAATCCTTTGGCACGCACTTTGCACCATAATCGGTGCAGGCGAACAAACACGCCACTGATAAAGTTGAATAATAACATAAATAAAAAATAATAGAATTATGGGAAAAATCATTGGTATTGACTTGGGTACAACTAACTCATGTGTATCAGTTTTCGAGGGCAACGAGCCCGTAGTAATCACAAACAGCGAGGGTAAGCGCACAACGCCTTCTATTGTTGCATTCGACAACAACGGTGAGCGCAAGATCGGTGACCCTGCAAAGCGTCAGGCTGTAACAAACCCACAGCGCACAATTTTCTCTATCAAACGTTTCATGGGTGAGAATTGGGCACAGGTGAGCAAGGAGATTTCTCGCGTACCTTACAAGGTTGTTGACGAGAACAACATGCCACGCGTTGACATCGACGGTCGCCTTTACACTCCACAGGAGATTTCAGCAATGATTCTTCAGAAGATGAAGAAGACCGCAGAGGAGTATCTTGGCCAGGAGGTAACAGAGGCTGTCATCACAGTTCCTGCCTACTTCAGCGACAGCCAGCGCCAGGCAACAAAGGAGGCCGGCCAGATTGCAGGTCTTGAGGTTAAGCG
>JAEIGA010017969.1_pt1 | contig 10769 bp, 8 predicted proteins | sample 9270691 | NCBI WGS metagenome assembly JAEIGA01 (sample SAMN17057246, study PRJNA624740) | gut metagenome | biome: biome; isolation source: fecal sample | host: Bos grunniens | place: China: Xizang | collected 2019 | reverse complement strand
GACGTTCCGAGAATCAGCATCAATTCACCATCCGAGGTGATATTGAGAGCCGGCATAGCGGCATGGGCATCGATCATCGGCAAGGCGAGCGGTGTTCCCGGATGCAGTCCGCACAGCTGTGCGCCTTGTTCACTGAGATATCCTGCGATATTGTCCATGCCCAAAACCTGCGACGGAATCTTTGTGCCAATCATGCCGTCCAAGCGAGGATCGAGTGCGCACAAAAAATCATTGGAGGGATATCCTGTAGCATCATTCCAAAGTCCTTTGTATCCGGCAAACGGCGCGCTTCGTGTTTCGGTTCCGGTCAATTTCAGCGACAGCCAATCGGCGGCTTCCATAAAGCGAGCGGCTTTTTCATAGACCTTTGGCGCATGATGCAGAGTTTCCAGCGTTTTGGGGAGCGCCCATTCGCACGATATTTTTCCGCCATACATAGATAACCACGGCTCTCTCCGTTGCGTTGCAAGCGCATTGATCTGATCCGCTTGGGGCTGCGCAGCGTGATGCTTCCACAGCTTTACATATGCATGCGGATTCCCGACAAATTCCGGCAATTCGCAAAGAGGCGTGCCGTTTTCCTCGACGGACATCCAGGTGCATGCTGTAAAATCAATACCCAAACCACCGATCAAGGATTTGTCCATTCCGGTGCTTTGCAAAATTTTATCAATAACACCTCGCATGGAGCGGATATAATCTTGCGGAACTTGAAGCGCAAAATTGGCAGGCAGCTTGCCATAGCAGGGAAGTTCTTCGTCGATGACACCGTGTTCAAAGTCAACGACCTCTTGGGTAATGACGCGACCGGTTTCTACGTCAACCAAAACACCACGGCAAGATAACGTTCCAAAATCCAAGCCTAAAACATATTTCGACATATGACTTCGTCCTTTCCCAAAGGGGGGTGTTTCATTTATGCATGAGACACCCCTCAAATTCATGGGTTATTTTACCAACTCCGCAACAAGTGCATCGAGCTGTTCCTCGCTTTGCTCATTCATAGCAGAGCGCAAGGAGACAACGGGATCGAGTATGGTCAAATTTTTACTGCCTTCGAGCATCGCTTTGATCTTCTTCGCTGCGGTCGGTGCCCAGCTTCCGTTTTCAATGATGCCCACAGTACGGTTTTGATAGCCGCGCTCGGTCAATTCGTGAATGAATTCACGCATGAACGGGAAAATATCGGCGTTGTACGTTGTGGTGGCCAAAACGAGCTTGCCATATCGGAAAGCATCAGCTACCGCCACGGCCTTATCGCAGCGCGCCAGATCATGGACGGTGACAGCGGCTCCTGCATTGCGCAGCTTCTGCTCTAAAAGCTGTACAGCCTTTTTGGTGTTGCCATAGACCGAGGTGTAAGCGATAACGATACCCTCGCTCTCGACATCATAGCGAGACCAGACATCATACAGGGAAATATATTTTCCCAAGTCTTCGCTCAGAACGGGACCGTGCAAGGGGCAGATCATGGCGATATCTAACGTTTTTGCACGAGCCAGCAGCTTTTGTACCTGCACACCGTACTTACCGACAATACCAATATAATATCTGCGCGCTTCATCCTCCCAAGGCTCATCAACGTCCAATGCCCCAAACTTGCCGAATGCATCGGCAGAGAAGAGAACTCGATCATAGGCATCATACGTTACCATAACCTCGGGCCAATGAACCATCGGTGCGCCAACAAAGGTCAATACGTGCTTGCCAAGGGAGAGCGTGTCTCCGTCTTTGATCACGACGCGGCGGTCGGAGAATTCATTGTGATAAAACTGCTTGATCATAGCAAATGCTTTGTCGGAAGAAACCAAAATCGCACCGGGGTAGTTCTCCATAAAGGTGACAATATTGGCAGAGTGATCCGGCTCCATATGCTGCACGATCAGATAGTCGGGCTGGCGGTCACCCAAAACCTTTTGGATGTTGGACAACCATTCCTCGCCATAATGTGCTTCTACCGAATCCATGACGGCAATTTTCTCGTCATGAATGAGGTAAGAATTATATGCCATGCCACCGGGCACTTTGTATTGACCCTCGAACAAGTCAATCGCGTGATCGTTTACACCTACATAAAAAATTTCGTTTGTAATTTTCATAATTTGATTTTATTCCTTTTTTTAATTCGTTGTGTCATTTATGGTTTGCACCAGTTCTTGTATTGTCTTTCTTTTTTTGTTTCTCAGTGGATCGTCATCCTTGGCATAGCCAAGCGTAATTACCAATCTTACCGGCATATCCAAATGGCAGATCTCTCTGAGCTTTTCATCATCCAACCATCCTAAAATGCAGGTAGCAAGTCCTTGCGTTGTGGCCTCTGCTGTGATATAGGCTGTAAGGATTCCGATATCAATGGAACGATAATCGTTCTTTTTCAGCTTTGCACCGATCGCCGCAGTCTTGACATAGGGCTGCTCGGAGATCACCAACAGAATCGGGGCATCGTCGGCAAACTTATTCATCCCCATGCCTTGAACTGCTTTGGCAACCTTTTTTGCGGTTTCTCCCTTGCATACCGTGATCAGATATGGCTGGCCGTTGCAAGCGGAAGGCGAGAGACGCGCCGCCTCTAATATACGATCCAGTTTTTCCTGCTCAACAGGCTTATTTGCTTGATATTGACGGCAAGATTGTCGGGCGTTGGCAATATCCAAAAAATCCATATTTCGATGTTCTCCTTGGTTAATTAGTGCTTTTTCTTTTTTTGCAGAATTACAAACCCAATGATGACGGCAATCGCAGCCACTCCGCCCAAAATAATCCATGTAACAGAGAAGGATGATTCAGGTTCCTCGGGGACGGGATGTGACGGTGATGGTGTCGGTTCAGGTTCCGGTTCGGGTTGTTCAGATTCCACCACAAATCCGCACAGGGTACAAATTTTCTGCTCGTCAAAGGTATGCGGCTCCTCTTGCTGCCAACCACATGCGCAGCGAAGCGCGTGCATTGTGTCATTCAACTTCTCGCATTGATCAAAAGTATGCTCATGCGTTGAAGGGATGGTCTGTCCATTCCCTAAAACAGAACCGCAGCCGGCGCAGTGTGTGTCTCCGGTATAGCCTTCCTCAAATTCTGTGGCTTGCTTGGCGTTGCGCACCTCTGTTGCGCCGATATGCAGTTCGGCGTTCAATTCACCATAGGGTGCCTGACAAACCTCACAGAGCGCCTTGTCCCTGCAGTTCGCTGCACCACCGCCGTGTGCTTGCTCCTGCGACTCGCCGCAAGCGCATACCAGTGCGTGATGCGTTTCGTTCAACTGTTTCGGGGTTGCAAAGTTGTGTTGATGCGTGGCAGGGATGCGTTCGCCCTTCATGAGAAGTTCACCACAACCGGCACAATGAGTATCGCCGGTATATCCATCTTCGAATTCTGCGGCATCCTTGGCATTGTGCAGCTCGGTTTCTCCGACATGCAGTTCGGCGTTCAATTCACCATAGGGTGTCTGACAAACCTCGCAGAGCGCCCGATCCTTGCAATTGGCCTGACCGCCGCTATGAGCTTGTTCTTGCTGTTCACCGCAGAAGCATATCAGCACGTGGTGCGTGTCATCCAAGGATTCGGGTGTTTCGTACTCATGCTTATGCGTTTTCGGAATGATCTGGCCGAGAGAAAGAAGCGTGTTGCAGCTTGAGCAATAGATGTCACCTGTATAACCGTCTTCAAATTCATCGAAGGATTTGGCGTTTCGGATTTCCGTTTCTCCCGTATGATTTTTTACATCTAAAGAACCATAAGATGCTTGACAAATCTCGCAGACAGCGCGCTCATAGCAGGTGGCGTTACCGCCGCTGTGCAACTGCTTTTCCGTCGCATGTCCGCATTCGCAGATTTGATAATGATGCGTATTATCCCATACATTCCGGTATGAATGCTGATGAGCAAAGGTTGTATATACGGTTTCTGCTATAGCAGCGTGCCCGCGCGCGTTGGGGTGAAAATCCAAATTTAAAAAATCAGATGCTTTGGCGTTGCAAAGATTGGTTGGTGCTTTTGCTTTGAACGCAGAATAAACGTCCGAAACCGTATAGCCCAGCACCGATGCCTGTGCCCGGATTACCTTGTTAAGTTCAACCACACCGGCTTCCACCTCGGTATAAAGCAGCCTGAATATAAAACTGTTGCGAAACACCTCGTAAGGGCTGTATTGCGTAGGAATGATGATCTTCACATCCGGGTTAATGCTTCTGAGGTATTGCATCAGCTTGGTCAGATTCTGTGTATAATCTGACAACCCCTTTTTGAATGCGTCCTCTGCGGTAAAATTGCTCAATATGCCCGTTGCGTATAGCAGAATTTCGGCTTGTGTTATCGATGGATGTCTGCCGTCCAAGGCAACCAAGACCTCCTTAGGGGTAATATCCGGTTCGTTGAGCGCATTATATTCGACAGCAATGTGGTCATACAGCGTAGCCATCAGGTCATTTCCGCCACAAGTGATCGTAATCAGCTGAGCTTCCTTGATTTCTTCGTCAAATTTTCCGTCGCTGATCAGATTGTAAATATCCTCGGCAGTATAACCATCGACCGCGTAATTGCTCAATGTATATCCGATACGATCGGCTAAAAGATTGGGAAAAGCCTGGGTTGGAATGTCGGCCAATCCGTATCCGCGCGAAATACTGTCACCAAAAGCCACATAAAGCGGCGTCAGACGAGCCGCAGATACGGAAACAACATCGGTTGAAAGCAGAATGGCAAGGAAAAGAATGAGCGCTATCCATCGGTTGGTTCTTCTCATTGTCTGTCCTCCTTTTCTTGGATATCCGTGTGGATAAATAGCGTGCTTTTGATCATTATACCATATCGATCAAAGAAAATCAATAAAAAATTGTAAACACTTTTTTAATAAAAAGGTGTGCCTCTGTAAAAGAGACACACCTTTGGTTTAATTTACATTGTGCTGATCCATAAACGCACGGATCGAGTTGATCTGACGCAACACGGATTCCTCGCAAGGGCCGCCAAACGCCTTGCGGTTGGCCACACAGGTGTTCATATCAATCGCGGCGTATACGCCATCATCAAACGCGTCGCTGATGCTCTGATATTCCTCCAGGGACAGCGTTTCGAGCGTTTTCTTGTTCGCAATGCAGTAAGCTACCAGCTGACCGACGATCTTATAAGCGGTGCGGAAGGGAAGTCCGCGACGTACCAAATAGTCAGCACAGTCCGTGGCATTGATAAATCCACCGGCTGCCGCTTGTCTCATAACGTCGGGATGCGCTGTGCAGGTGCGAAGCATAGCCTCGAACAGCTCAAGGCACATTTTGGTGTTATCCAGCGCATCAAAAATGGCTTCTTTATCTTCCTGCATATCTTTGTTGTAAGCCAGCGGAAGGCCCTTCATCATGGTCAGAAGCGTGGTCAGATCGCCGTAAACGCGTCCCGTCTTACCACGCACCAGCTCGGCAATATCCGGGTTTTTCTTTTGCGGCATAATAGACGAACCGGTAGAGAAAGCATCATCCAGCTCAACGAACGAAAATTCGGACGAGCACCAAAGGATCATCTCCTCGGAGAAGCGGCTCAGGTGCATCATGCAGATGGAAAGCGCCGAAGCAAGTTCGATCACAAAATCACGGTCGGACACACCGTCCATACTGTTCTCGCTGACACTGCCAAAACCGAGAAGATCTGCCACCATATGGCGGTCAATCGGATAGGTCGTACCTGCCAGGGCGCAGGAGCCCAGCGGCATAACGTCTGTGTGCTCGTAGATTTCCTCCAGGCGCACGATATCGCGTCGGAACATCTGGGCATAGGCCATCAGGTAATGGCCCCAGGTGAGCGGCTGTGCGCGTTGTAGATGGGTATAGCCCGGCATAACGGTTTGCGTGTGCTCCGATGCCTTGTTCACAATGGTTTCAAGCAGCGTAAAGATCAAGGAGCGCAGCTCGAGAATTTCCTTTTTCAGATACATGTGAATGTCCAGCGCAACCTGATCGTTACGGCTGCGAGAGGTGTGAAGCCTCTTTCCCGTGTCTCCGATACGCTCGGTCAGTACACTTTCGACAAACATATGGATATCCTCGGCCTCGGGATCAAACTGCAGCGCGCCGCTGTCAAGATCAGCCAAAATTTCCTTGAGCGTTTTGCAGATCAAAGCAGCCTCACCATCGTCAATGATGCCGCATTTTCCGAGCATGGTCGCATGGGCAATGGAACCGGTGATATCTTCTTGATACATCCGACAATCAAAACGGATGGATGAATTAAAATCGTTGACGCGGCTGTTAAGAGCCTTGGAAAAGCGTCCTTCCCACATTTTCATAGTATTTACGTTCCTTTTTGCTGAATTTCTGCTATACGCGCATTCTCCCCGCGTACACAAAGACGCGAGGAGAATGGCAAATGATCCATATTACTTGTTGCGCTCTGCTTCCAGCTTTGCACGAACCTTGATCGGAAGACCGAAGAGATTGATAAAGCCTGCGCTGTCTGCCTGGTTATAATCCTCATCCTCACCGAAGGAAGCGGTCTGCTCATCATAGAGCGTGTAAGGAGAAGTAACGCCTGCGTTGACGATATTACCCTTGTACAGCTTGAGCTTAACGTCACCGGTAACGGTCTCCTGCGTCTTATCCACGAATGCGCAAATGGCATCCTTCAAGGGAGTGAACCACTGGCCGTTGTAGACAAGCTCACCCATCTTCTGCGCTACCATAGCCTTGAAGTGAGAGGTCTCCTTATCCAGCGTAATTGTTTCCAGCACGCTGTGTGCATGATACAGAATGGTACCTGCAGGCGTCTCATAGACACCGCGGCTCTTCATACCGACCAAACGGTTCTCAACGATATCCAAAATACCTACGCCGTTTGCGCCGCCGATCTTGTTAAGCTCGGTAACCAGGGAAACAGCATCCATTTCCTTGCCGTCAAGCGCGGTGGGAACACCCTTCTCAAAGTGGATGGTTACGTAGGTAGGCGTGTCAGGAGCCTGCTCGGGAGAAACGCCCAACTCAAGGAAGCCGTTCTTCTGATAGTTAGGCTCGTTGGCAGGGCTCTCGAGATCGAGACCCTCATGAGAGAGGTGCCAGATGTTCTTATCCTTGGAGTAGTTGGTCTCACGGTTGATCTTCAGAGGAACGTTGTGTGCCTCGGCATAGTCGATCTCCTCGTCACGGGACTTGATATCCCATACGCGCCAGGGAGCGATAATGGTCATGTCGGGAGCGAAAGCCTTGATGGTCAGCTCGAAACGAACCTGGTCGTTACCCTTACCGGTGCAACCGTGGCAGATCGCATCAGCGCCTTCTGCCAGAGCGATTTCAACCAGTCTCTTTGCGATGCAGGGACGAGCGTGAGAGGTTCCAAGCAGATATTCCTCATACTTTGCACCGGCCTTCAAGCAGGGCCAGATATAGTTCTCGATGTAATCTTTTTCCAGATGCTCGATGTACAGCTTGGACGCGCCGGTCTTGAGTGCTTTTTCCTCCAGACCATCCAGCTCAGTACCCTGGCCAACGTTACCGCAAACGGCAATGACCTCACATCCGGGGTAGTTTTCCTTTAACCACGGAATGATAATGGAAGTATCCAGACCGCCGGAATAGGCGAGCACGATCTTTTTGATTTCTTTTTTCATGATAAAATTTCCTTTCGGTTTTTCTTGATTTTCAATGCTAATATTATATAGCATAATTATACATTTTTCAAGTGGTAGATTAGCCAAAATTACAAGGATATTTCCTTAAAATTCTATCGTTTTTGTCTTGCTTTTGTGTTTGTACTCAAATCAACGGGGAATGATAAGCAAAAAGGAGGTTTCGAAAATGTATAAATATACAAACAAAGCGGTATTACGAGGAATACTTGTAACTTTAATCATTTTATGTGTCGTCCCCACGGCATTGCCCGTATTTTCTGCAGCACCCGCATGCTACAATTGGTACTGTATGCGCACCAAGGATCACACAAGACCCAAGACCGACGCGGCGCTTTCCTGGATCAATGACAAGGAATACAACGTAGTTTATTTAGACCCGCAGTGCACGGATGAATCGACACAAGAAAATCGAGTTTTATATCTGACCTTTGACGTTGGATATGAAAACGGAAACGTCAGTAAAGTCCTGGATGTATTAAGAGAGAAAAACGTACCGGGCGCATTCTTTGTGCTCTCTCACGTTTTTGAGGCAGAGGGGGAGCTGATCAGCCGCATTCAAAACGAAGGTCACTTGCTTTGCAACCACACAGCGCATCATAAGGATATGTCAAAGGTCACGGATCAAAACACTTTTGTCAAAGAGCTGACAGAGCTGGAGTCAATTTGTATGGAAAAAACAGGGCAAAAAGTGAGCAAATTCTACCGCCCACCGGAGGGGAAATTTACCAAGGAACAGCTTTTATGGGCCAAGGAGTTGGGGTATCAGACCGTATTGTGGAGCTTCGCTTATGCAGATTGGGATAACGAGCATCAACCGTCTCGTGCTGAAGCAATCCAAAAAATCACAGAAAATCTGCACAATGGCGCGATTTTATTATTGCATCCCACCTCTGCAACCAATGCGGCTGTCTTGGGAGAAATCATCGATTATTGCCATGAGAACGGATATCGTTTTGAATCATTGACGCATTTGAGTGAAGCAGCCAAAGGTGAGGATAAAGAGCCATGAACCGACGCTTACAAGCAAAAACACGGTGCCTTTTCATAGTTCTTCTATGCGCGGTGCTTTGTTATCATAGTGCCTGGAACGCTCACGCTGTGCCAAACGGGGTTCATTATCATCATGTCAATTCTTCAAACAAGATTGCATTGACCTTTGATGATGGCCCTCATCCGCGATACACGCCTCAAATCCTTGAAATATTGGACGAGTACGGTGTACACGCAACCTTTTTCTTCGTCGGTGAAAACGTGACGTATTATCCGGACGTCGCGCGTCGTGTCGCCCAGGGTGGGCACGAGATCGGCAATCACACCTATCATCACGTTTCCCCCGGAAAAAATATAGATATCAAGACGCTGCAGGAAGAATTATCTCACTGTGAACAGATCATTCAACAAATGACAGATACCAGCCCGAAATTGTTTCGTCCGCCACAAGGGAACTGGAACGATACGTTATATGGACTGGCACGCGAGCGAGATTATGAGATCGTTTTATGGAATATTGACACATTGGATTGGGCGCACCGCTCTTGTGAGCAGATCACATCGCATGTTTTGGAGCGTGTGCAATCCGGCGATATCATTCTGATGCATGATTATCAAAGTGACGGCTGTTCAACCGTGGAGGCTTTGAGAACCATCATCCCGACGTTGATCGAACGAGGATTTCACTTTGTCACCGTCAGTGAGCTTCTCGGCTCGATATAAAAAGATGTGCGCACACGGGATTTTCCGTATGCGCACACCGTCGGGCGTACTTATATCATATCTTGACTTTCATCCTCGGCATCATCCGAATCGTCAGCCTTCTCGGCACGGCAAGGTGCGATCATGTAGCGATCAATGATCGGATAGATCGCATAATTGACGGTAAATCCGGCAAATGCCCAGAAATAGAAGAAGGGCAAAATAATGGGGATGATAATAGACGGCGGGCAAACGATGATCAGCATGATATTCAAGATCGCCATCAGCACCACGCCAAGCATCCACATGAGATTTCGCTTAAGTCCGAGCGCGGAAAAAATGAGAGCATTCTTGAGCATCTTGGACAGCTTCATATCAAACGTGATCAGCATCATATACAAGTACGGTCTCATAAACAGATACAAAACGATCAGTGCCGAAATGATCCAGAACATGAGATTGTTTGCAAAGGCGCCGGTCGAGGTATAAAAAAAGAAGAAGTCGATCGCAAGCATCAGGATCATGGCGCAATCGAGCAAGCCAAACAGAAAAGCTTCCTTGAAATTGCGCTTGATCGCGTAGAAGTAATCCGAGAAGACAAACACGGCATCATGTCGGACGATCCCACGCAAAACGTACGTCGTACCAACCATCTGCCAGCCCATGGTCAAAAGCAAGAAGACAACGCAGCCGCCGATAACCCAATATGCGGGATTATTGAAAATCGGAATATTGAATTGAATGCCGAAAATAGACAAAATCGTGGATGTCGTCACGGACGGATCGATCTGTGCTACGCCATAGATGGGAGCGAAAATTGCAGAAGATTGCGAAGGAGTCTTCTCGGTGAAGAAATATGCCAGAGCGGCAATCACGACGGGAAGAATCTGCAAATTCATCAAAAGATTCAGGCTCAACAGTGTAGGGAAACGACGACCGAGCAGCTTGAAGTAAAATTTCAGATTTGGTGTAGTATCCTCGCCTTTTTTGACGCCCTTACCGTCACGAGTCATGTCAAACAGGCGAAATTTTCTTTGAGATGGTTGTCTATTCAAAACGATTCTCCTTCATTTTATACGTTCGATACGAATACAGCAATATATTTTCGTAAGCCGCAGCTCAAGAAAAGCAAAATCACCTCTCCAACAAATACTGTTGCAATGCAACGAAACGCCGCACGCAGATAATTTTGAAGTGTTCTTGAAGATTGCGGTTGATTTGACATATTGGGATAAAAATAGCGATTGATGCCAAGGCACGGAATTAAAATGCCTTTGGCTGATGTGCGATTGATCCGCAAGAATACAAGGCACAGCGTGGAAAGTGATAAACAAAAAAACAACAAAAAAACGCAAAGTAAAATGCGAGACAGCGCCGATGCGACCTGAAAGCCGTATAAGAACAGCAACAAAAAGCGATGAAACATCACGCCGTGCAACGCAAAATAAATCAAATTCCAAATGCGGGAAAG
>JAEIGA010017968.1_pt1 | contig 10770 bp, 7 predicted proteins | sample 9270691 | NCBI WGS metagenome assembly JAEIGA01 (sample SAMN17057246, study PRJNA624740) | gut metagenome | biome: biome; isolation source: fecal sample | host: Bos grunniens | place: China: Xizang | collected 2019 | reverse complement strand
AACTCTTACCGGCGGCGAGGTTATTACCTCGGATCTTGGACTTGAGCTTAAGGATGCAAGCATTGCACAGCTCGGCCGCGCAAGACAGGTTAAGGTAAATAAGGAAAACACTATTATAGTTGGCGGCGCAGGCGACAAGCAGGCAATTGCTGACAGAGTAACCCAGATAAAGTCTGCAATCGAGCTTACCACCTCTGAGTTTGATAAGGAGAAGCTCCTTGAAAGACTTGCAAAGCTTGCTGGCGGTGTTGCCGTTATCAAGGTCGGCGCAGCTACCGAGGTTGAAATGAAGGAAAAGAAGCTTCGTATTGAGGACGCTCTCAATGCAACAAAGGCTGCTGTTGAAGAGGGTATCGTTGCAGGCGGCGGCGCAGCTCTCGTTAACGTTATCGATGCTGTTGAAGCAGTAGTTGCTACTCTTGACGGCGATGAGAAGACCGGCGCGCAGATCGTCGCAAAAGCTCTTACCGCTCCTATGAAGCAGATTGCTGACAACGCAGGACTTGACGGCTCTGTTATCGTGTCAAAGGTTCGTGAGTCCGGCAAGGTCGGCTATGGTTACGATGCATACGCTGAGAAGTACTGCGATATGCTTGAGTGCGGTATCGTAGATCCTGCAAAGGTAACGAGATCTGCTCTTCAGAATGCAGCTTCCATTGCTTCTACCGTTCTTACAACCGAGTCGGTTGTATTTGATAAGAAGGAAGAGAAGCCCCAGATGCCTGCAGCACCCGATATGGGCGGAATGTATTGATTAACAACTGAAATCTATACTATAAATGAAAAGAACTGCGATTTTTGTCGCAGTTCTTTTTTTGCGTTATGGAAAAATAAAACAATAAGACAAAGGATAACAAAAAAACGGAGCCCCAAATTTTGTGGGGCTCTTAAATGTTTAGTGCGTATTGTTCTCTTTAATTTTCTTTATATGCTCGTGACGGGCAGAGGTCTTTTCATCGGGATTGATGTCACCCGCTTTGGTAAGAGCAATTTTAGTAAGCATCGGACCAAAGATTTCATATATCAAAACTGCAAAGAGCGTAATGTTCGAGATGAGTACTCCAACCTCACCAAGCTCGTGCGCCTTGATTGCCATACCAAGCGCAACTCCTGCCTGAGGGAGAAGTGTTACGCCAAGGTATTTTACTATATTGTCGTCACATTTTGCAAGCTTTGCACTTGCGAAAGCACCGCTGTATTTTCCGACAGAACGCGACAAAATGTAAACTATACCAATCAAAACTATCATAAAGTCACCGAATACCGATAACTCAAGCTCAGCGCCTGACAGCACGAAGAACAAAACGAACAGCGGAACCGTCCACCTGTCAACTCTCTCCATAAGCTCCTCGGAAAAGTCGCACACGTTGCAGAAAACCGTACCGAGCATCATGCATACGAGAAGTGAGGAAAAAGCGATATGCACACCGCCGATTTCGAATTTCATCATTGAAAGCGCGATTGTAAGAAGAACGAAGGTGATAGAGACGCAAAGTCTTCTTGAACGAGAATGGAAAAATCTCTCGGCATATGTGAAGAGCAGTCCCATAATAGCTCCGAGCGCAAGTGAGAGTATAACCTCAAGCATCGGCTCTACTATAATGGAAACAGGGTCAATGTGCCCCGAACCTATCGCTTTCGCAACGCCGAATGAAACCGCGAATATCATAAGTCCCACAGCATCGTCAAGAGCTACGACAGGAAGAAGCATATCTGTCAGAGGTCCCTTCGCCTTATACTGCTTTACAACCATAAGAGTTGCCGCAGGAGCCGTTGCCGAAGCTATAGCGCCAAGTACTATTGCCGCTTCTATCGGAAGCTTGTCGGGCATTGCGAGGTGAAGGAGTATAAGCGCCGTGTCAACCAGAAGCGTAGTCACGACAGCCTGAAGAATACCAACTATCGTTGCCTGGCGTCCTATTTTTTTGAGCTGTGAGAGACGGAATTCATTTCCTATTGAAAAGGCGATAAATCCCAGTGCTACGTCACACAAAATTCCGTATCCCTCAACGTCCTCCATTGAGATAAATCCAAGTCCGGGTACACCGAACGCACCGAGCGCGTACGGTCCTACGACGATGCCGGCTACAAGATATGCCGTTACGGCGGGGAGCTTCATAAGCTTTGCTACACGGGAGAGCATAAGTCCCATAAAAAGTGATATTGATATAGATAAAAGTGCTTGCATTTTAATAATCCTCTTAGTTATGTATTTTATAGGATTTCAACAGCTTTATATTGTAGCACTAACGCTCACCTTTGTCAAGATAAATTATAAACAATTTTTTACACATTTTCATCTTTTCTTTTAGTAATAATTTAAGCATTTTCAAGTCTTTTATCAATACTTATTCTCTTTGCCTTGACTTTATCACTCGCGTATGGTAAAATACTACGGAAAGAACAGAAAATACAAGGAATGGCTTTAGATGAAAAATAACACACGGGTTCGGGATAAATCCCCGATACAGCTCTCCGACCACTTTACGTATACGCGCCTTCTGCGCTTCGTTTTGCCGTCGGTTATTATGATGATATTCATTTCAATATACGGTGCGGTTGACGGACTTTTCGTATCAAACTTTGTAGGAAAAACCGAATTTGCGGCGGTAAATTTCATTTTTCCGTTTATAATGATACTCGGCGCGTTCGGCTTTATGATTGGTACGGGCGGCACGGCAATAGTAGCGAAAACTATGGGAGAGGGCAATTTATCTCTTGCGAACAAGTATTTTTCAATGCTCATCTACGTTACTCTCATAGGAGGTAGCGTTATTGCAGCGCTAGGTATTATATTCGTTCCGGACATAGCACGTCTTATGGGAGCTGAGGGAAAGCTTGCCGAGGATGCGGCTTTATATGCAAGAGTCGTGCTAATGGGACTTCCGTTTTTTATGCTTCAGAACACTTTTCAGAACTTTTTCATTACGGCGGAGAAGCCGAAGCTCGGGCTTTACGTTACGGTCGCGGCAGGCATCACTAATATAGCGCTTGACGCACTTTTTATAGCCGCCTTCGGCTTTGGACTTGTCGGTGCGGCAGCCGCTACAGCGCTCAGCCAGTTTGTCGGCGGAGTGGTACCGCTTATTTACTTTGCGAGGAAAAATTCAAGCCTGCTTCGCCTCGGTAAAACAAGGCTTTTTAGAAAAGTGCTTCTTAGAACCTGTACGAACGGCTCGTCCGAGCTTATGAGTAACATTTCCTCCTCCGTCGTTACGCTTCTTTATAACTCACAGCTTCTTCGATTTGCGGGAGAGGACGGAATAGCCGCCTACGGCGTTATAATGTACGTCGGCTTTGTGTTTATAGCCATTTTCATAGGCTTCGTTATAGGCTCAGCGCCTATCGTCGGCTTCCACTACGGCGCAGACAATACAGACGAGCTTAAGAATATGTTTAAGCTTTCAACCGTTCTGACTTCAATCGGCGGCGCGTCAATGATGCTGCTCGCTCTCGCGCTTTCCGTGCCTCTGTCAAATCTTTTCGTCGGCTACGACAAGGCTCTCTTTGAAATGACGGTAAAGGGATTTATTATTCACGCTCTGCATTACCTTTTTGCCGGCTTTAACATCTTCGGCTCGTCCTTTTTCACAGCCCTAAATAACGGCGGTGTGTCCGCGGCGATTTCATTTCTCAGAACCCTCGTTTTCCAGTGTGCATCGGTTATTTTGCTTCCCTTCATCTTTGGACTTGACGGCATCTGGTGGGCAGTCCTGGTTGCCGAGCTTCTTACCTTTGCGGTAACGCTCGCTTTTGTTCTCGCAAAGCGCAAAAAGTACGGATACGCATGAGTATAACGCTGTTTAAAAGAGCGAAAATGACGAAAAATAAAGTAAAATGTAAATAAAAGTAGAAAAAAGCTCGCCTTTTGGATTAGGCGAGCTTTTTATTTTTAGTAGGGAAGTGTTTGATTAAAGTAAGTATATAAGCGCGAATAAGAACCGTAATAGCTGTTATAGTAATAACAAGAATCCCACTCGCTTGGTAAGTTCGCGCCCTCGAAATAGAACTCCGAATAGCTTGACGTACCCGTTACGTTAAAAGCGTTGCTTCCCGCGACTGTTACCGTCTTGGGAACGTACACGTATACGTAGCTTGAAGAGGTGAGAAAGTTAGTGTTTATTTTTGTAACGGTTTTTCCCGCTATTTCTCTTGGAATATATACACTTCTTGAAGAACCTAAATAAGTAAGCAACGTGATAGTGTCACCTTCTTCGGTATATATAAAATCTCCCGAAACAGCAGCATTTTCCAGAATTGTGTAGTTCCAATTAACCGTTGTGTAGGACGAGCTGTAGGAGTTGTAGTTCCAAGCGCTGTCCCAAAGCTCAGGTTTTTCGGCAGCTACGCAATAGAACGTAGTTTTTGAAGAAGAATTGCTCACAAAAGCGCGGTATTCGATTCTGGTAACGGTTGAGGGAATTATAACCGTAGCATAATTTCCGTTAAAGAATCCCTGCTTTACGGTAGTTACTGTGCATCCGCCTAAGGTTTTAGGTATCAAAATATAATTTGTCGTACCGAGATATTTTACCAGAGTTGCGGTGCCGTTGCTCGTGTAGTAAAGGAAGTCACCGTCCACGCTCAAGGTATCTGCATTTACTCCGTATACTACACTGTGGGATGAAGTGCTGCTTCCCGCCCAATAGGAATCCCATTCGGACGGCTTAGCAGAAGCAGCGGCATAGAAGGTAGAACAGACGTTATTAAAGGCGTATGCATTGACAGTAGTAACGCTTGTGGGAATAATTACCGATAAGAGTGAGAGATTATCAAATGCATAGCTTTGGATTTTCGTTACACCGCTGCTAATTTTTACTGATTTCAGCATAGGTAATCCCTCAATTGCGCCAGAACGTATCGTGTGTACCGTCTTTTCATTATACTTTCCGGGGATAGTAAGAGTGTCGGCTGCAATATCCATGTATGCAAGAAGGGAATATCCATTGCCGTCAGCATAGTAATATAACTCGTTGTGCGGGTCATACATTGCGTTCGCTCTGGTGATACTGACACCGTGTCTTACGTAGCTGCCGATGCTCGCTTTAGACTCTGATGAATCAACAAATCCGACTTTAAACGTAGGATATGTACTAGATTCAAATGCATAGTAGTTGGAAGCGCCATCGTCATCGTTTATACACCACATTGTATTGACCGAGGATGGTATGAATATCATAGTACCGATACTCACAAACGTGGAGTAATCTATTTTTGTTACGGTTGAGGGTATCTTTACTTCGTCAAGGCAGGGAATGTTGTCAAGGGTTTGTGGGATGCTCTCGTTTACAAGCGAAAGCTCTGCAAGTATTTCAATCTGCTCTTCTGTGACAGAGCCAAATCCATAACCTATTTTTGTCACCTTAGAGCCGTTAATATACGCGGGAACGGTAATTCGCTTAGAGTCTGCGGTATATCTGTGAACAGTCGCCGTAAGATCTTCGTTAATAACGTAAATATAGTCGTCCGCACTGTTTGCACCCGTGATAACGTATTTATTTAAATTCGACGTTCCTACTATATTGCTTCCCCAGGTGGAAGGAATTTCTTTGTGTTCCGTATAGACGTAAGAGGAAGCGAATGCATAGCTTCCGACGTGCTCTACGTGCTCACCAAGATATACGTATCCGCCCGCATAACCTGCAAGTGCATAATCGCCAAAATATGTTACGTTATCATAGTTTATGCTTCTGATATTACCAAAAGCATAATTTCCAAGCATAAGAACTGTATCGGGGAGTGTAACGTCTACAAGCTTTGTGTCATAAAAAGCATAATTCGGTATTTCAGCTACCTTAGCGCCGTTAAAATCAACTTCTTTTAGCATCTTCGCCTGATAGAAGCAGTAGGGCGAAAGAGTAGTTACACTTTCCGGCAAATCAATGGATGTTATAGCTGTATTCTGGAAAGCGTACGAAGGAATATTTTTGAGAGGCGCACCGTTAAAATCTATGCTTGAAAGCGCTGTGCAGCCCTCAAATACGTAATCAGCGAGCCGTACGGTATTTTTCGAGAGGGAAATCGACGTGATTTTGGTATCGTCACGGAATGCGCTTGCGCTTATTCCTATAACGGGTACTGCGCCGACGTAATTAGGTATAACAACGTCGGTAACCGTTCCGTCGTAATCCGTTACAACCATTCCGGCTACACCCCCGGCGGTCATTGCTTCGAAATGAAGTCCGTCTGATATTTCTCTGTCATCGGCGCTAAAATCCGCAAGTATTCCGGTATCCTCTTCGCCAATCCACCAATTTCCGTTTTCGCCAATATGGGGGGTTATTGCGTTTTGTACAGTGAACTCAAGAGAGGTATTGTCGGAAAATGTTATTTTATACGTATCCTTTGCGCCGTCGGTAGATTCTTTTTCGATTGACTGAATAGTGATGCTTTCTCCGTCATTGCCGTTTGTTACGGTAAAGGTGTAAGTGCCGGCATCCGAGAATGTAATAAGATAGGTGTCTATGTTTGATTCGGAAGAAATCTTTTCTACGGATGTGATATATACACATTCTCCGTTCTGTCCGTCTTCTCCGTCTTCTCCGTCCTCGCCCGGCGCGCCGTCGATGCCGTTAGTGACGGTGAACGTTGCGGTTGTGCTGTCCGAAAAATATATTGTATAAGTGTCTACGTTGCCCTTTGACGATGTCTTTTTTACCGAGGTTACTGTAACACTCTCACCGTCAACGCCGCCGGCCTTCACTCCGGTGTCTGTGTTTCCGATCCACCAGTTGCCGTTTTTTCCAATGTGAGGAGTTGTGCCGCTTTCGCCATCTTCTCCGTTCTCGCCATTGATACCGTCTTGACCGGCATCACCCGTGTCGCCTTTTTCGCCCTTTGGTCCGCGCGCAGACACTCCCGTATCTTCTTCGCCAATCCACCAGTTTCCGTTCTCACCGATATGTGGAACGGCACTCGGAGCGCAGGAGGTAAATACTAAAGACGTGAGTACAATAACGATTAGAATTTTCGCCAGAGCTTTAAGTTTCATTTTAATTTCTCCGTTTGTATTTGTATATTAGTTTTAAAAACATTATTGTTTAATATAGTCTCCAATAATTCCCGCTTTGATATCCTTATGAAGCCTAATCATTATGTAAGGGAATACGAAAGGAGCTATAAATACGCCTATAATTATGCCGAGAATAGAGCAGAAAAGTCCGAAAAGGAATCCTAAGACAGCAAACAGTATCTTCATACCGATAACCCAGAGAAACCCGTCGAGGTCCCAGGTGAAAATAAGTCCCGGCCATCTTATAGAAGCACTGCACATATTCGAAATTACGTTTGTGACGGGTGTATCGTAAAAGAGCATGGCTACAAATGAGAATATAGGATAGATAAGGAAAAGCCCCCCGAGCAGCTTATCTGAGGTATAATCGCTTGAAAGGGTTATGATAAGCATAATTATCCACACCGCAGCAGAAATAGCGGCGATAATAAGGCTCTTATTCCTCTTGTCGCGCAAGGCTTCCTTTCTGCATTCAAGCTCAAGCTTTCTTTTCTTTATTTCAAGCTCTTTTTCCTTCTTTTTGCGTTCCTGCTCGCGAATAGCTGCAAGCCTTTCGTTCTCAATGCATCTTTTGCATTTAACCGTCGGCTCGCGTTCACCGAGGTTTTCTTCGGTTACAGCTATTCCGCAGCTTTTACAAAATCCGAGAGGCGGAGCGTTTTCCTTTAGCTTTTCGTCCAGTGCCGATGAAACGCTTTCAGCAACCTGAGCCGCATCTATTACGTTAGACGGAGCCGAAGGGGCAGCGCTTTGTACATCGAGAAGGTCATCAAGCGAAACCTTGTAAAGATTTGCCAGCACTCTCAAAGTAGATAAATCAGGCTCAGCTAAATCGTTCTCCCATTTTGATACAGCCTGCGCGCTCAGGTTTAAATACTCGCCAAGCTGTTGTTGTGTCATTCCTAAAAGTTTTCGATGATTTGATAGTTTTTTTCCGAGTGTCATAAGTATCTCCTTGCGTTTTTTATTCTATCATACCACGGAAAGTGGAAAATTTCCACATAAAATCGGTTGAATTTCGCTACTTTTGGTTGAAATTTTCAAAAAAACTGCTAAATATATTATGTATACATTATATAATATAAGTGTCTATATGTCAAGTCTAAAAATAATATATAATCAAAATATATAATCTGCACATTATGTATAGAGGTGGGTAAATGAAGCTGAGGATAAAAGAAATTTTAGCCGAGAAGGGTAAAACTAAATATTGGCTTTATATTCAGTTAGGTCTTAGTTATCAGAATTTTAATAGGATAGTAAATAATGAAACCACAGGCATAAAATTCGAAAATCTAAAGGCGATTTGCGATATACTTGAATGTACCCCGAACGATTTGTTTGAAGAGTTCTATAATGCGCGAACAACCAAAAGTTGACGCGAAATGTAAATAAAAGCTAGCAAAATCTCGTTGCAATTGCGCTTTGCGAGATTTTGCTAGCTTTTTTATATCAGAATTACAGTCTTGCTTTTTGAGGTTACATCAAATGCGACACCTTTGAAAGTTCCTCAAGCACCGCTTCTTTTGTGCTTTCTCTAACGGGAGCAAGTGGGAGTCTTAGCTCCTCTTTTATAAGTCCAAGACTTGAAAGCGCCAGCTTTATAGGCGCGGGATTGGTTTCAATGAAAAGCGACTTTATAAACGGCAGAAGCTCAAGCTGTATTTTAAGTGCTTCTTTTGTGTTACCGCTAAAAAACTCGTCAGTGATTTTTTTAACGCAAGACGGCATAATATTTGATGCTACCGATATTACTCCAAGACCGCCAAGCGCCAGAGTAGGATAAATCTGGCTGTCGTTTCCTGCATACAAAGGAAGCTCGTCACCAAGCGCCGCAAGCGAAACCAGCCTGTCACACGAATCGCCTGCTTCCTTTAATCCTACAATGTTTTCGTGCTTTGCTAACCTTGAAAGAAGATTCAATCCGAGATTAACCCCTGTTCTTGACGGAACGTTATACAAAATTATTGGTAAAGAAGAGCAATCCGCTATAGTCGAGTAATGACGGAAAATCCCCTCTTCCGTGCCTTTGTTGTAATAAGGCGTCACAACAAGGGCTGCATCGGCGCCCAGATCATATGCAAATTTCGTGTGTGCCACAGCCACGCGGGTGTCGTTGGTGCCGGTGCCAAGTATAACCTTACACCGACCACCGATTTTCCTCATACTCCATTCGTACAGCGCGGAGCGCTCATCGTGGCTGAGTGTCGCAGCCTCTCCCGTGGTTCCGCCTATAATCAAAGCATCAACTCCGGCACAAATCTGCGTGTCTATCAGTCGGTAGAGAGCATCATAGTCAATCACACCGTCAGAAAAAGGCGTAACGAGTGCCGTTCCTACTCCCTTGAAAACGGGTTTCTTTATATTTTTCATAGCTTTATAAACTCTTTTCGTTATATGTCTTGAAAACTTACAAAGTTTCGTGTATAATATTTAAGGCGAATATACATTCGGTATATTTTTATTTTATGACGCGGAGCAAAAAATGCTAATTAAAATGCCCCGAGTGTCAGGTGAGGCATAATGGTAAGTGACAGAATTATAAGAAATGAGCGTGTGCCAACCGAGCTTGTAAGGCAGGATTTCTATTACGATTTGCCGGAGGAGCTTATAGCACAAACGCCAAGCGCCGAGCGCGACGGTTGCAGACTTATGGTCTTAAATCGCGACACGGGTGCTATAGAACACAGAATTTTCAGGGATATAATTGAATATCTTAGACCCGAGGATATGCTTGTTGTCAATTCCTCAAAGGTAATCCCCGCGCGTCTGGTAGGCAAGACTGACAAGACAGGCGGCGATATTGAGCTTCTCCTTTTACGTATGCGGGATACGGGTGAGTGGGAAACGCTTGTTCGCCCGGGTAAGCGAGCAAAGCTTGGTGCGACGTTTAACTTCGGCGGAATACTTAGAGCGCGTGTTACGGATATCGTGGAGGGTGGAAACAGAATAGTAAGCTTCGAGTACGATAAGTCGAAGTATGACAGCATATACGCAGTCCTCGACGATATTGGAAATATGCCCCTTCCGCCTTATATTACAAAAAAGCTTGAAAATAAAAACGATTATCAGACCGTCTACGCCAAGGAGGAGGGCTCTGCTGCCGCACCCACGGCGGGACTTCATTTCACCGATGCTTTGATTGAAAAAATCAAGGAAAAGGGCGTTGGCTACGGAGAGGTAACGCTCCATGTGGGATTGGGTACGTTCAGACCTGTTAAGGCCGACAAAATAGCAGATCACGAAATGCACGGAGAACTCTTTCACATAAGCTCTGATGTAGCCGATGAAATCAACCGCCGACGAGCTTTAGGCGGCAGAATAATTGCCGTAGGTACCACAGCGTGTCGAGTTTTAGAGAGCGTTTCAGACGAAAACGGCAGAGCGCACGCCGCGAGCGGAGAGACCGGAATATTCATTTATCCCGGCTACACCTTCAAGGCGATAGATGACCTGATTACAAACTTTCACCTGCCCGAAAGCACCCTGATAATGCTCGTCAGCGCGCTCGCCGGCAAGGAAAACACAATGAATGCGTATAAAGAAGCGGTTGGTGAGCGTTATCGGTTTTTCTCTTTCGGCGATGCAATGTTTATCCAATAAGCGCTAAGTAATCGCTTTCGAGTTATATACGCGTTAGCTGATTACAATTTTTAAAATTCAAATTATGCTAGAATATTGTAGGAGTAAAAATGTTTGATTTTTTGTTTTTCTTTAACAGCATAATGATAGGCGTAGGACTTGCGATGGACGCTTTT
>JAEIGA010017967.1_pt1 | contig 10770 bp, 6 predicted proteins | sample 9270691 | NCBI WGS metagenome assembly JAEIGA01 (sample SAMN17057246, study PRJNA624740) | gut metagenome | biome: biome; isolation source: fecal sample | host: Bos grunniens | place: China: Xizang | collected 2019 | reverse complement strand
TTGAGTTGGGGTATAAAAATCAAAATATAAATTTTTCATTATATTTGCATTTCTTAAAGTTGAATTATAATGATGCAGAAGTTAAAAGATATTGTTATTCGAGCTCTTACTGGTGCAATTTTTGTGTCGTGTATAGTTGGTTCTGTATTGTTAGGAGCATACACCTTTTTTGCTGTGTTTACATTAATTGCGTTGGGAGCAATTAGTGAATATTGCCGTTTGGTGAATAAAAAAGAAACTTGCGTTAGCTTTGGTTTTTCTCTTGTAGGAGCTTTGCTTTTGAATGGTTCGATGTTTACGATTGTTGAGCAAATAGAAATAGCTCCAGTTTTGGTGGCTGCATACGTACTTTTTATATTAGTGATGTTTGCTCGTGAGCTTTTTTTGCCTGAAAGTAAAGTTGGGCAAATACGTCATTTTTTGCTTGGACAAATAGCTGTTGTATTCCCATTGGCACTGTTGTTGAAAACGGCTTATGCTTTTAATGGCACGTTTTCAAAAGAGTTGTTGTTGTTTTTGTTAGCAATAATTTGGATAAACGATACATTTGCTTATTTAACAGGAATTTTTTTAGGGCGTCATCGTATGGCGGAGCGTATTTCTCCTAAAAAGTCGTGGGAAGGTTTTGTCGGAGGTCTTATTTTTTCTATTGGGCTTTGTGTTGCAGCAAGTGTGTATTTGAAAGTTTATTTACCATTTTTCGAAACATATCCTTGGTATGTTTGGGCATTGATGGTTTTGGTGGTAATTGTGTTTGGTACGATGGGTGATTTTCTCGAATCGTTGTTTAAGCGAAAAGTTGGAGTGAAAGACTCTGGTCGTATTTTACCCGGGCATGGAGGTTTGCTCGATAGGTTCGATAGTCTATTGATGGCATCGCCAGCATTGTTTGTGTTTGTTGAATTTGTTAACTATTTTTTGAAATAAAGTAATCTAATGGCACGTTTTCGTATTCATAAAGAAGGGTTTAGTATTTTGTTTACACTGCTGTGTATACTTTTGGCTTATAATATTTTTGTTTATCTTCAATCGCCCAAAAGTGTGTTGTTTTTTACGGGATTGTGTATCTCAATTTTGACGTTTAGTTTTTTTATTTACTTTTTTCGCAATCCAAAGCGTGAAGGTGATATTGTCGACCCAAATTTGATAGTAGCACCTGCTGACGGAAGAGTAGTAGTGGTGGAACCGACGGAAGAGTTTGAATGTTTTGGTGGCGAAAAGTGTATACAAGTATCTATTTTTATGTCGGTGTTTAGTGTGCATGCCAATTGGTATCCGATAGCTGGATTGGTAAAATATGCAAAACATCATAGCGGACGACATATAGCAGCATATTTGCCAAAGTCGAGTCACGAGAACGAACGTTCTACAGTGGTGATAGAAGCTCCAAATGGTAAAAAAATTCTAATGCGACAAATAGCAGGAGCATTGGCACGTCGTATTGTTACGTATGCACACACCGATTATAAATGTCATTTAAATGAGCATCTTGGTTTTATTAAGTTCGGCTCGCGTGTCGATTTGTTTTTGCCGCTCGATACTGAAATTTTTGTTGAGGTAGGCGATTCTACTGTTGGCAACGAAACTATTATTGCCCGATTGAAATAAGGTTTTGTGTAAAAAAGAAGAAAATTAGATGCCATTTCTCGTTTTTTTGAAGATGGCATTTTTTGTTTTTTTATAATAAGCAATTGAGATTTACAAAAAGTCTAAAAAAATGCTTAAAAACTTACTTTTTTTTGTCTTTTTGTAAAAAATGCTTTACTTTTGCAAAGTTTTTAATGATAAAATAAAAAATATGAATGCAGAAAAAGTTTTAGACGAAATAAAGCGTCGTTTCCCTAACGAACCTGAATATCATCAGGCTGTAGAAGAAGTTTTGGCTACTATCGAAGAAGAGTATAATAAACATCCTGAATTTGAAAAGGCAAACCTTATCGAACGTCTTTGTATTCCTGATAGAATATATCAATTCCGTGTTTCGTGGGTAGACGATAAGGGTAACGTACAAACTAATATGGGTTATCGTGTACAACACAACAATGCTATTGGTCCTTACAAAGGAGGTATTCGATTCCATAGTTCGGTGAATCTTGGTATTCTCAAATTTTTGGCGTTCGAGCAAACTTTCAAAAATTCGCTTACAACCTTGCCAATGGGTGGCGGAAAAGGTGGTTCGGACTTTTCTCCACGTGGCAAAAGCAATGCTGAAGTTATGCGTTTTTGCCAAGCCTTTATGTTGGAGTTGAGCAGACATATTGGTGCTGATGTCGATGTGCCTGCTGGCGATATTGGTGTTGGTGGCCGCGAAGTAGGATATATGTATGGAATGTATAAAAAACTCACTCACGAATTTGCAGGAGTGTTTACGGGCAAGGGACGTGAGTTTGGTGGATCGCTTATCCGTCCTGAGGCTACTGGTTATGGCAATGTTTATTTCTTGATGGAAATGTTGAAAACTAAAGGTTGGGATTTGCAAGGTAAGAGCGTACTTATTTCGGGTTCGGGTAATGTGGCTCAATACACTGCCGAAAAAGTACTTCAACTTGGTGGTAAAGTACTTACAATGTCCGACTCTAATGGTTATATCTACGACCCTGATGGTATCGATCGCGAAAAGTTGGATTACATCATGGAGTTGAAAAATGTTTATCGTGGACGTATTAGAGAGTATGCCGAAAAATATGGCGTAAAATATGTAGAAGGTGCAAAACCTTGGGGCGAAAAAGCTGATATTGCTTTGCCATCAGCTACACAAAACGAATTGAATGGTGACCATGCACGTGCGTTGGTGGCAAATGGTGTCATTGCTGTTTCGGAAGGAGCAAATATGCCTTCTACACCAGAAGCAATCAAAGTATTCCAACAAGCAAAAATACTTTATGCTCCGGGCAAGGCTGCTAATGCAGGTGGAGTTTCGGTGTCAGGGTTGGAAATGAGTCAAAACTCTGAACGCTTGAGCTGGACTGCAGAGCAAGTAGACGAAATGTTGGGTAATATTATGAAAAATATCCACGAAAACTGCGTAAAATACGGTACAGAAGCCGATGGATATGTCAACTATGTGAAAGGTGCTAACGTAGCCGGCTTTATGAAAGTTGCGAAGGCAATGATGGCACAAGGTATTGTGTAATTGCAGAAGCCAAATTCATTCAGCAATGAAGACACAAGGATTTGTTTAATACAAAAATCTTTTTCATACGACAGGGAAGCCGATACCTCAAAAGTATCGGTTTCTTTTTTTTATTGTCCTATTTTTTTGTTTTGCAAATATTTTTTGTAAAAAAAAATGTTAAAAATAAATTGATATAATAAAAAACTACTGTATATTTGCTCGTTATAGTAACATTATTGTGTTTGAAATAAATTTTTTTGTTATGAAAAAAGTAAAATATTCTTTCATTTCGTTGCTTTTAGTAGCATTGTGTGCTACTATGAATGCACAATTCTATACTGAAACCTATCATAGAACTTATGGATGGTCTTATAAAGACGGAAGTCTTAATATCTCAGAAGCAAACTGGGCAAAAGGTGGAGGTACAGCAGGAGAAACTCGTGTTAGAATAGCTTCTGTTAGTGTGCTACAACGTGGTGTTGAAAAATATTCACATTCAACACAAGATAGTGATTTTGGAGTTGGTGACGGAAATGCTTTCGGTGTTTTTGTGAAAGATTATGTTGATTTGTCATCCGAAATGGCAGATGTAGAAATTATTGCTGGACAAGAATTTATTGTTAATGTTATCGGTGGCGGTGATATTATAAAATGGTCGAATGCAACAGCTTTTATTGATTGGGATGGAAATGGAGCTTTTGACGACCACGAATTGAAAAAATACAATCTATACGATATGTCTACCGTGCAAAAGGTAGAGTTTGCTGCAGGCGATGATGCTCAAAACTTGGATGCAAAATGGACTTTTTTGGCTCCTAATGTAACTGAAGAACGTTTAGTTCGTATTCGTATACGTTACGACGAAGGTATCAATGAAACTGTATATGTTAAGAAGAATGCTATTAGATGTTGGGCGGAAGCTTCGGCAACAACTAATGCTATCCCTGAATGTAATTTGGTACAAGTGAGTGAAACTCAATTCCAAAACTTTTGTCCAATGTTATTGAACCGATTTACGCCATCAGGTCAATTTGTTAGAGGTTCAACTGTAGATTTAACTGTGAAAATTGTGCCTGATCCATATGCCGCAGCAATGCAAGATAAAGAAACTGTTGTTGGTGCTGGTAATGTAGGTGCAACTTGTCAGTCTACGCAAGGAACTGCTATTACTGATGCGGCTGGTTTTGCTGCTTTTTTGTCGGCAACTTCAGGTGACTATTATTTGGCAAACGATATTACACTTAACTCGTTGCCTGTTTCTCAAGCAGTATTTACAGGAACATTTGATGGTAATGGACATACAATTACTTTTGCTTCTAATGCTACAGCCGATTTTCATAATACAAGCAAAGACAAATGTTTCTATCCTTATGGTTTGAACGATAAAGCTATCGGAGAAAATTTATTAGGTGTAAATGTAGTAACACCAAGTTTTGATATGACTGATTATCCTGCACGTGCTATTGCAGGAGGTTTTTGTGGCTTGCTTGAGGGCGGTACAATTAAAAATGTAAAGATAGTTTATGCGGCCAATGCTACTTATAAAAATAATGCAACTGAAGCACCTATCTTTGGTTTAGTGGCTGGTATCAACCGTGGACGAATAGAAAACGTTTCGGTAGATGTACAAACAGGAAAAACCATAACGCTACAAAACTCTCAATCGCCTACAGCTTCTGCTTTTGGTGGTATCACAGGTTTGTTGCATTGGGGCGTTGTAAAACATTGTGCAGTGAACCTCGATGGTACGCTGAAACACGAGGGTAGTGCTGCTATGCAAGAAACACTTACTTCGGCTTTCATTGGTCGTTTGCAAGTTGGTGTAGTGAGTAACGTGAAGTTTAGCGGTAGTGGTACAATGTATGCAAACTCTGCAGTAGTTGCCAACGTTCGTAACTGTATGGGTGGTATTGCTGCTATGACGCACAATCCTCAAGGAGAATTTTGTACCGACCAAAGCTACGATAAACAACTTAAAAGTTGGGGTTTTGATAACGGTTCAACAAGTTGTGATGTAAACAACGTTATTCTTTCTTATTCTGGTGCTATGAATATGGCTTCGGCTGCAGACAATAATACTTATGCTTATCATTGCCGTGGTTTGTTGTTTGGCGAGGCTCACGATACTATCGTAGTGCCAAATCTTATTACGCAATATGCTACTGCTCCTACTATCGAAAAGGAAGCACCAGCAGATGCTTCGCTTACAGATATTCCTTTGATTTCAAGAACAAAAGGTTTGTATAATGCCCTTATTCCAAATGGGGAATATGGTGTTACTGGACAAAATAAAGATCCTCGTTTAATGGGTAAACTTTTCTTGTATAAAAGTGGAGCGTTTACTGATTATAAGGGTTCTAAAGACAATTTGTTCACAAACGTAAATGTAGCGGATACAGAGCTCGATTGGGCATACGAATTCGATCCTAATATTTGTACTTATTATTCTACACCTTATGCAGTAGCAACATATACAGGTACAAATGCTAATATTCAAGGAATAGAGGCGGCTTCTGCCAATGTATCGGACTTGGGTAGTGCGATGGTAAAAATAGACCCACAACCCGAAACGGTAGCTGCTCCTTCTTGGACTTGGAGCGAAACAGCTTCTCCTGCTACTCCTAATACTGATTCTCCTGTTTGTGGTGGAGGTGGTACTCCTACTCCTACTCCTACAGCTCCATTGCTTACTTATTGTACTCCTGGTAATCAAGGAAGTAGTGGTCAAGCTGGACAACGAAGTATAACTAGTTTTACAATCAATGGAACCACAATTGCGGTAAATGAAACTTCAGCCAATTATTCTCCTGCATATCGTGGTTATAAAAATTCGGAAGCTAATGCTATAGAAGTTAAGCCAGGACAAACTTTTACAATATCAAGTAATCACCAAGACAATTGGATACATATTAATGCTTTTGTAGATTGGAATCACGATGGCGTTTTTGAAAGAATTGGTCGTTCTCCAGGTGCAGATGCGGGTGGAGCTGCATCCTTTACTGTTACAGTTCCTAATGATGCGGCTATAGCATACACTCCATTACGTTTGATGCTTGCATGGCTTGATGTTAATGATGCTTGTACTTTTTCATCTCCAAATAATCCTTGTATTGCAGTTGACATAGTTTTGAAAGTTGTGGAGGATGTACCTGTTGTTGCTCCTACATATCCTGCATACTGCGCAGGTACGGGAAATGATACTTACTATGGAATCGGTAGTGGTTATATAAAAGTTAATGGGGTAGAAGCTTTTGACTTTGATCAAACAACGCCAAACGATGATTTTTCTGCAACAAAAATTATAAATATTTGTTCGGGTGATGTGATTACTTTTGGCTTAAGCGGGGAATTAGAAAATCAAGATGGTGGAAAACATATCCAATGGGCTAAAGGAGTTGCTTATTTTGATTGGAATAAAGATGGAGATTGGGCAGATACAGATGAATCTTTTGTATTATTTGATAACCCAGGGAGAATTTTAAATAACGAAGAGGTTTCAATAACTGTCCCTAATAACTTAACAGATGGAGCATTTAAAATGAGACTTTGTTCGGGCGAATCTCCTGTGCATGGAAATGGTGCTGCAGATGACCCTTGTACAGCCTACCCGAAAGGATGTTTAGCTACTTTTGGTGTAGAAGTTGCATGTACTGTAGCAGGTGGCGATGGTTGTGCTTACGTAGCAAACTTCGGTAATGTATATGCTGGAGATGTAGCTACTTACGACATCAAACTCGGAGCAGGATCTGAGGTAACTATCGAAAATGATGTTGCCGACGATGAATATAAGCTTGCTTACAACAAAGCTTCAGGAATACTTACTGTTACTTACAATGTACCTGCTACGCCAGGTGCTGTGGCTGTTGATAGCATTGGTGCTATTACAAATGGCGATGAGTATCGCATAGCCGTGTCGGCTACCGTAAAAGCTGCTCCTACGGTAACATTCCGCATGAGCGACGTTGGTGGTGGAGCACTATCGCTCGACATGGGCAAAAGTACATTTATAGAACCTAGAACACTTGCTCCTTACAAAGGCAACTTGCTTACAGCAGTTCCTGTAGGTCCAACGCATATTGTAGGTTGGTTTGTCAGCACCGACGGTGGAACAACGTTTAATGCCGTAGGTCATGCAAATCCTGATTATACTTACACAGGTACTGACGATGCTATCGTTGAAGTGCGTTTTGATTTCGACGACTTCGAAGGTGACTTTGGTCTAGCTCGTTTTACTGATTCTACTAATCCTCCATTCTACATCACTAGCGTAAAAGCTACAGGAGGTATTGTAAACATAGTAGGTGCAAACGGAACAGATGCAGTACCAATGTTTACTGATGATGTGGTTGGTGGCGAAGTACGTTTTATGTATAAAGAAGATGCACGTTTGCAAACGTTGCTTCCTCGTTTGGACACATTGTCGCACGAGGTTACAGTTACGCTTACAAACGGCACAACTATTCCTGCAGATGCTCGCTTGTTGTGTTTCATCGACTATAACATGAACAACTACTTCGACTTTACATCATCGCCTGATGGTTTGGCTTCAGCTCTTACTGCAAACAACGAATTGGTTTATGTAGGAACACCAAATGGCAATGCCGACCAAACATTTACGTTTACATTAACCAATGCCGATGTAACTAACTTTGGTAAAACACGTATGCGTTTTATGGTGGCTACTTATGTAGATATGTATGGTCTTGGTCCTGTAAACCAATATGGCAACTATCAACCTCGCATCGATACCGATGGTGATGGTTTTGCCGATGAAGAGTTGCCTCTTAACGATAATAATGGTAAACTTTATACACCAAACAATCAATGTCGTTATGAAAACTATGTAAACGTAGCTGATGTTACTTTTGAAGTTGTTGCTTACGTTCGCTACAACGATAAGTATACAATCAAAAACGGAGAATCAGTTCGTATGAATAACCTCTACGTTGAGGCTCAAGAGGATGCTAATGGTTTCCAAGCTGGTCAAATAGTGTTCGACAAAAATGCACCTTATGGCTCGCTTATTGTAGAGGGAAACATTATTCTCCGTCGCCGAATCTATCCTGACAAATGGCACGATATTGCATTCCCTATAGAAATGCAAGGTGTTGGAGGTCAAGATGGTATTTGTGCAGTAGGTGCCAATGGAGCATTGGCAAAATTGCCTGCAACAGGTAAGCATCTAGTATATGAGTTCGATCCTGCAGGTAGAAACCAAACAGGTGGTTATGGTGCGGGAACAAAAGTTTCGGCCGATGTAACATTCCAGCAAAATAAATTCTACGAATTTGCAGCTGACGTTCCTGATGGATTTACTGCAAACGACGCAGGTGCTGATATTGATGGTGTAAGTTCTTATTGGATTCAGTTCCATTCGGTAGACAAAGGCTTTATAATCACGCCATCGGCTGCAAAAACTGCAACATTGTCGTATGTAGGTGCAGCGGATGCAGTAGAGTACAATAATAAGAATGTGTTTACACTTTATAATCCATTCCTATCGAATATCAACGTAAATGAAATTACTGCTTCGTTAGGTTGGGAAAACATTACTTGGTGGAATGCTATTCAAAATCGTTATATAGGTGTGAGTGCTGCTGATACTCGTGATATGCCTCCATATTTTGGTTATTGGATTCAGTTTACAGATGATATTGCTACAGGCGATCCTGTAAGTATTTTGTTAGGCGACGCTTCGCGTGATGATTATCCTTACGCTGATGATAGAATTGTAAACTTTGGAATAAAATCGGCTTCTGCAGCGAATACTTCTACATTCGATACACCAGATGCTTATACATTAGGAATAGACCATGTGAGCAAGGCTATAAACAAAAATGCAACAAGTACAACTATCGTAACACTTACTGATGCAGGTTCAGTAGATGAGTTCCGTGCGGGTTATGATATGCCAGTATCGTTGAGTAATATGTCATCGTCTGTTATTCCTGAAATTTGGTCGAAAGCAGGTACTTCTCGTATGATGTTCAACGATGTGATGCGCAACAACGAGGTAGTAGTGCCAGTAGGCATTCGTATAAAAGAAGCAGGTGAGTATGTTGTTCGCTTAACTCATACAAATCATACAGCTTCGTTAGTTCAACTATACGACAAACAAACAGGAGCAAAAGTAGATTTGCAACGTAATGGCGAATTGTTTACTTATTCTTTCCTTGCAGAACAAGGTGATGCCGAACGTTTCGATTTGATTATTATTGCTCCAAATGCAATGACAGATTTAGATGCAATAGCGTCTGACGAAGAACTATCAGGAGCAACTATTTATAATGTAGGTAATACGTTGCGTTTGGTTAATTTACCATTGGGTTATACAGTTGCTGTTTGCGATGTAGTTGGTCGCGAACTTATGCAAACCAAAGTGGTAGATGCAGATATGCAATTGCAATTACCAAACAACCAAGGAGTATATTTGGTGAATGTGCGTAATGAAAATGGTAGTTCCGTTCAAGTTGTAAAATTGACACGCTGATAGAAAAAGGAGTTTTGTTATGACGAAGAAAAGTGAGATTATGAAGAATATGAATATAAAAATGTTGATTGTGGCCTGTGTGCTCTCGGTTGTTACTGGAGCTTCGGCGGTTAATTATAATTTTGATAAATCGGCTAATGCACCTTCGATTTCATCAAATAGCAGTTTCGATATCGAACAAAGTTCCTTTGGTGAAATGAATTATCAACAAGGAGTAGCCTCGGGTTATAATATGATTTCTTCTCAAAAATCAGTTGTGGGAAAGTCCTCATTAATTTCTGTCGAAGAATCTGCTTCGCAATCAACTACAGCGAACAATGTAAATGAAGGTGCTCGAAATATAACTTTTTCGCGTACGGGTAGTGTAGAAAAGTTGTATGATGGATTTGATTCGGGTGTAGAGGTTGGTGTTACTACGTCAATACAAACGATAAATTTAAATGGTGCTGCTAAGCTTCCAGGGCAAGGAGGGCACGAGGAACCATGGCCTCCAGTTGGCGAAGGGCTTTGGGCGTTATTATTGTTTAGTGGAATTTATTCGTTGTTGAAGCGTAAAAAATCTCGTTGAGAAGAATTTGTGTTAATAAAAAAGAGAGTAACCTTTAAGTTACTCTCTTTTTTATTGCATTCTATATGATTCAACTTATAGTTTAAAAATCTGTGTCATAAGTTGCCATTTTTCTGCAGAGGTAGCCGAGGCGTCAGCTTGCTGAAATTGGCTAACATAGGCCTCCCATTCTGCTTGACGTGGCAATGTGGAAAGGCGTGCATTATCTTTTTCCCAATCAAATTCATCAACTGTTTCTACAATCATAAACAAGGTACTATTGTGTATATATATTTGCATATCAAGTATACCAACAGCTTTTATGCCTTCTTTTATCTCGTTCCATACGTTTTGATGTGCTTCAATATATTGAGCAATTAATTGTTCGTTATCTTTCAATTTTAATGTCTGACAATAGCGTTTCATAGTTATATTATAAGATTTTAGTTTCTGCGTATGGTTATTTGGAAACATTTATCGAGTGGTTTTTCGCTGATAAAAACAAGATAACCACCACCACCAGCACCAGATATTTTCCATCCTAATGCATCGTTTTCGTATTGCTTAATGATGTCGTAAACATCGTTAGGTACCATATTGGGAAATATGCATTTTTGT
>JAEIGA010017966.1_pt1 | contig 10770 bp, 14 predicted proteins | sample 9270691 | NCBI WGS metagenome assembly JAEIGA01 (sample SAMN17057246, study PRJNA624740) | gut metagenome | biome: biome; isolation source: fecal sample | host: Bos grunniens | place: China: Xizang | collected 2019 | reverse complement strand
TTCTTTTTTAAAGAAATTTAACATTTATTCTCCAATGTAGAACTATAATTAGTTAAAATTTTTTTAATTATGCTTTTGTTGTTTTTTAAAATTTTTTCTAACTCTTTTATAGGCCACACTGGAATTATCCCCGATGAAGAATAAAAAAACATGCATTCTCTCTTTTTTAATTTATTTTCAAAAAAACTTTTCTTATCCAGAGCACTGTTTTTTTGTAAAAATTCTTTAAGAGACGTATAATTATCATTTATTTCACTTCGAACTATAGCTCCTTTTTTATTTCCCTCTATATGCTGATATTCAGCTCTTCCGTATTCATTTATCCCCGTTAATTTGAGGGTGCCATCAAGAAGTAAAATTTTTAAAGAGGTATCAATTTGACTTTCAGATTCACCTTTATTAGTAAGTATACTTACTATTTCTTTTTTAGTGAAAACCCTATTTTTATCTTCTTCAAATAATTCTTTAACAACTTTAGCTGTATCTTTTTTATTTTTTATCTTTTCAACAGCATGTAAAGAGCCGTCCTTATGCTGAAACATCTGAGACAAAGCAGATACACTTTGTTTAACTTTTACAATTTTTATGTTAGAAAGTTGCTCTAATCTATTAGTTATGCCTGAAACAGTGCCTTCGGATATACCTAACTTTTCAGATATTTCTTTGTTTGTATAAATTTTATTCTTATCCTTTTCAAAAAGTTTCATGACTTTTGCTGTTGAAACAGCTTCGTCTTCAGTAAAAAATTTTACCTTTCCTTCTTCTAATACTTTTTTTGAATTTTTCTTTTCTTTCTTTAAATTATTACTATTTAAAGTCCAGGGTTCCTTTTTGTACATTCTTATTCTCCTTTCTTTTTGAATATATCATATTTCCTAAAAAATTTCAAGGTTGATTTGACATGATTTAAAATTTTTGTATAATTAAATAAGGAAGAGAGGTAGATAAAATGAGAAAAGTAAGAGCTTTTTGTGGCTTCGAAGGCTCAGGCAAAGACTATTCAGTTCAGAGGCTTATAGCTACAATGGGATTTAAAAGAATTGCCTTTGCAGATATTCTTAGAGACATGGCTTTTCATACATTAGGCATGAATTATAAAGAGGGTATGCAAAAATATGAAGAGCTTAAGCAAACAAAATTAATAAATGATTTAAATTTTAGAAATATTCTTGAAAATATGGGTTCAGCTGTAAGAAAATATGATGAAGATTTTCTTGCGAAAGCTGTAGTAAAATTTATAGGCAGTTGTGTAGAAAATGTAGCAATAAGTGACCTACGTTATCCTAATGAATACTGGGTAGTTAAAGACTACTGTGGAAAGAATAAAATTGATTTTAAATTAGTATTTTGTGATTATCACAGTGAAAAGTATAGAACTGACAATCCTCATGAGTCAGCTAAATTTGCAGGGTATTTAAAAGGGTTAGGTTATAAAGATCAAGAATTTGTTGATGAAGAAGATATTGTTCAATATGACGGAGGGAGAGCTTAATGGAAAAGAAAGTAGTTCATATAACAACAAGAGAAGTAATGAGCTTTGAAAAATTTAAATATATTATTGAAAATATACTTAAAATTCAAGAAAGAAGAGAAAAAATTGCTGACTTTTTTGAAGCTGAATTATGTACAGGTTCATGGGCTATGTTTGACTTTGCTGAAAATATAGATGACATTTTAATACACCTCCTTGCAGATGAATTTAATTGCTGGTATGCTACATGGTCAAGAAATAAAGGTGAAGAGGAAACTCAAACAACAGAGTGGTGGGATGATAAGAATAAATATAATCTTCAAGAAAATGATATAGAGTATTGGCTTTATGGTACTGATAAAGAAAGAAAAGTAGTTACTGTGGACGGTGAAGATATAGATATAACAAGTATTGAAGATTTTTATAATTATTTAATAAATTACTGTCTTGACAGAAATAAAAAATAAATGTAATATATTTTTAAAGGAGAGAGTTATAAAATGTGTGAAGAGTTAGAGGTAGAAAGCTCAGTATATAAGAAACCTGTAACAAAAGAAGATAAAGATGAATCCATAAGTATATACTTAGGGGAAGAAAATCTTGAAATTCTTAAAAGTATAACTCCTGCTGAGTATAAAAAATTTAAGTCATTTAATTTAAAACCATCAAACAGCTCCTATTATGTAAAAGGGAATAGGAAGTCTTTACTTAAGTTTAAAGCTTTTTTTATAGCTTTATGTGCTTATGAGAGATATTCCTATTCTACTTTTATGTTAAAAGATTACATAGAAGGGTTGGCTGAAAAGAATGATGACTTATCTTTTTTAGCTGGTGCTGAAAGGGAACTTTTATTTCTTTATTTGCACGGTGAAAGTTCTGGGACAGGGAATTCAGAGGTCTGGCTTGCCTCTGCTACTGTAGATAAGATAGCTAATAGAAAAAGAAAAGGGTTAGTTACAGTAATTCTAAGTGAAAGAAATTTTCCTATAATAGAGGCTTCCGAAGATTTAGAAGTAATTAACTTAACAGCTGTTAAAGTTTCAAAAAGTAGAAATATGGCAGATGATACCTACAGAAAAAATAATGAATCAAGAAATAGAGTCAATACAACAAGTAAAGACTACAAGAAAAATGTAAAAGAAGAGGAACCTCCTCAAATTCCTTATGTTAAAAGTTTTTCAGGAAACAGCACAGGTAAAGTAACAGAATTTGATGACACGGTTTCTTATTAATAAAGAAGAGAGAAAATAAATTGGAACAAGCATTTAGAGAAAAGATAATGCCAACGCAATGGTTTTGGTGTATCTTAAACAATTTAGATAAGTTTAACAGTAAACCTGAGTTGATACTTGAACTGGTTGAAAAATTCAGAAAAATAGAAGACCATAGGGTACTTTCTACACTTAAAGTTGTCATAGAAACAATTGAAAAAGGTTATTATGAGCTTGGTAAGTTCCCTGATTTAGCATGGCTTAAGTTAAACTTTAAAGGCAGCATGGCTATGATAGTAAGTAATGATGAGTTTTCAATGCAAATGTATGACTCATTAGATCGTTACCTAGACCAAGAATTACTTAAGCAAGAATTAAATAAAAAAATTGTAGAAAATGATAACCTTGATTTAGATGAAGTTCGTGCCCTCACTAAGGCTATGGCTAACTATACAGATAGAGCTTCAGAGCTTCCTAAAGCTACAAGGAATAAAGTAAAAGAACTGTATGCTAATTATAAACAAAATTTTAGAGGACTAAGAACTTGGATTAAACCTGTAGATGATGTAATAGGAGTTATGGGTTACAAATCTTTATCTGTACTTGCAGCTCCTTCAGGTCATGGTAAGTCTACGTTTGCTCTTTCTGTAGCTTATTATGCTGCAATGAATGGTTCTCACGTAGATTATTTGTCATTTGAAATCCCTTTTGACCATGCTTGGTTTAATATAGCTTCTTTATACAGTGAAGATAAAGATATAAAAATTAAATCTTCTGCTTTAAAAGAGTGTACTACTACAGAGGAGCAGGATGAAGCATACAAGCAATATGTAGATGAAGTAATGAATCATATAGAAAAATCAGGCGGTTATCTTAACATAATAGACCAGTCATCGGGTTCAGCTCCCACTTTTGCAGAATTATGTGCAAGACTTGAAGCTATGGCAGACGAAAGAAAAAGACCTGCTGATTTAATTGTAATAGATAACGTAGATAATTTTCAAGTTCTTCAGAGTAACAATTTAGATGAAACAGGAAGAATAAATAACTATATTGTTTCTTTAGATAGTTTTTGTAAGGAATACTATCATGGTGAAGGTACTACAATCCTGTTACTTTCAAACGTAAACAGACCTGCTATGAAAAAATTACATACCTCTGAAGGCGAAGACGCAGATAAAAAAGTTAAAATAGATGTAACTTGTATTCAAAAGTATAATGCTTTATATGAAAAAGCTACTTGTGTCTTAGTAGGATATTCAGATGAAGTAAGTAGGTCACAAGGTACAATGAAAATTTATCCAGTTAAATTAAGGAACAGAGGTATCCCTGAGAAACCCATTACAGTTTCAGTAAATTTTGCTTTTTCTAAAGTAAGAGGCGAATTTGCACTTAATGAAATTTGCGGTGTGGGTGAAGAAGGAAAAGAAAAAGCTCAAAAAGAAATAGACGACTGGATGAAAGAAAAAATAGGAATAGGACAAGAGGAAATTGATGAAATGAATGATGAATTTACATCAGATTTGTAACGATATATGAAGAAATTAAAAGTTTAAATTATAATTTTGAAATAAATCGGAAATTAATTTAAGATTTTATAAAAAGTAAAGAAATGTTGAGGTGGATGCTATCCCCTCTAATTTTTGCACCGAAAAATTTAGTATGTAGACAGATAAGAAAGAAGAGAGCAACATGGAAGTAGCTGACTTAGACTCACAGTTATTAAACAAATTAAGTATTAACGTAATTAAAAAGGACGGCACAAAAGAGCCTTATAATGTAGAAAAAATAAAAAATGCTGTACATAAGGCAGCAGAAAGAGTAAATGTAGAAGTTACTGAAGAAGAAATGAACGAAGTATGTGTAGAAGTTCTGATGGCTATTCTTGAAAAGCATAAAGCTGAAGTAACAGTAAACGAAATGCACAATTTAGTGGAGCTTGCTTTAAATAATTTTGATAAAAATGTTGCTGAAAGTTACAGGAACTATAGGAACTATAAACAAGATTTTGTGCACATGCTTGATAAAGTTTATCAGGAAAATCAAAGGATAATGTATATAGGTGACAAAGAAAATTCAAATGTAGATTCTACTTTAGTTTCAACAAAAAGAATACTTGTTTATAATGAATTAAGTAAGGAATTATATAAAAAGTTCTTTTTAACGGTTGATGAAAGACAAGCTATAAGAGACGGTTATATTTATATACATGATATGTCTGCCAGACTTAACTGCATGAATTGCTGCTTGTTTGATGTAGCTACAGTCCTTAAGGGCGGCTTTGAAATGGGAAATGTTTGGTATAATGAGCCTAAAACACTTGACGTTGCTTTTGACGTTATAGGTGACATTGTTATGTCAGCTTCAGCTCAACAATATGGTGGGTTTACTCTTCCTGAAGTTGATAAAATATTAGAGCCTTATGCTGAAAAGTCTTTAAAGATGTATATAGATAAATATATTGAACTTGGCATAGCTGAAGAAAAAGCTCATGAGCAAGCATTGAAAGATTTACAGAAAGACTTTGAGCAAGGATTTCAGGGCTGGGAGTACAAATTTAATACAGTAGCTTCGTCCAGAGGAGACTACCCCTTTATCACCATTACACTGGGTTTGGGAACTTCTGAATTATGTCAAATGTGTAATATTGCTGCATTAAAAGTAAGAAAAGGCGGTCAGGGTAAAAAAGAGAATAAGAAACCTGTATTATTTCCTAAGATTGTTTTCTTATATGATAAAGAACTTCATGCTGAAGGTAAGCCACTCCATCATATATACGAAGCAGGAATTGAGTGCTCTAAAAAGACAATGTACCCTGATTGGTTATCCTTAACAGGTGAAGGTTACGTTGCAAGTATATATAAAAAATACGGTAAAGTAATTTCTCCTATGGGTTGTAGAGCATTCTTATCTCCTTGGTATGAAAGAGGAGGCATGAACCCTGCTGATGAGGATGATGTACCTGTATTTGTAGGAAGATTTAATATAGGTGCCGTATCACTTCACTTACCCATGATTTTAGCTAAAGCAAGAAAAGAAAATAAAGATTTTTACGAAGTTCTTGATTACTACATGGAATTAATAAGAAACTTGCACAAAAGAACTTATGATTACTTAGGTGAGATGAAAGCAAGTATTAATCCGTTAGCTTTTTGTGAAGGTGGTTTCTATGGCGGTCATTTTAGATATGATGAAAAAATTAAACCTATTCTTAAATCAGCTACAGCTTCTTTCGGTATAACAGCTCTTAATGAACTTCAGCAACTTTATAATAAGAAGTCTTTAGTTGAAGATGGTGAATTTGCTTTAGAAGTAATGAGATACATAAATAAAAAAGTACAGCAGTTTAAAGAAGAAGATGGTCACTTGTACGCTTTGTACGGAACTCCTGCTGAATCTTTAGCTGAAAAGCAAGTATATCAATTCAGAAAAGAGTACGGAATAATTGAGAATGTATCTGACAGACTCTATGTTTCTAACTCATTCCACTGTCATGTAACTGAAGATATTACACCTATTCAAAAGCAAGATCTTGAAAAAAGATTTTGGGATCTAATGAACGGTGGAAAAATTCAGTATGTAAGATACCCTATTGACTATAATACAAAAGCAGTTGAAACTTTAATCAACAGAGCTATGGACATGGGATTTTATGAAGGAGTAAATTTATCTTTATCATATTGTGATGATTGTGGTTATCAACAGTTGGAAATGGATGTTTGTCCTAAATGCGGAAGTAGGAACTTAACTAAAATTGATAGAATGAACGGTTACCTTTCTTACTCCAGAGTTAAGGGTGATACACGTTTAAATAAAGGTAAAATGGCAGAAATAGCCGAACGGAAATCAATGTAGGGAGTTTAAAAGTATGAGTAATCATTTTATTGAGTACAAAGGGATAATTATGTCCCCAAATGACTGGTCGTCTTTATTTGATGTAGACAAAGATTCGTTCTTGTCAAAGCTTTTAGAACATGACTACGACTTAGAACAAACTATGCTAGGCTATGGATTAGCTTATTTAGAAAGGTTGAGAAGTTTATAATGAACTACGCATATATCACAAAAAATGACATGCTTAACGGTGAAGGACTTCGTGTAACTTTATGGGTTACAGGTTGTCCTCACCATTGCGACGGTTGTCACAATGCTTGGAGTTGGAATCCAGATGAAGGGAAGCACTTTGACCATGAAGCTTATTTGGAATTAATTAACGAATTAAAGCATGATTATATTGATGGTATTACTTTTTTAGGTGGGGAACCACTGGCCCCTTATAATTTAGACACAGTTACATCTATAGCTCGAACAGTAAGAGAGCAATTTCCAAAGAAGACTATCTGGTGCTATACAGGATATCAGTACGAAGATATAGAGAAATATGATATAATGAAGTATTTAGATGTTCTTGTTGATGGCCCTTTCATTAAAGACCTTAAAGATGAGAAGCTTCATTGGAAAGGCTCAAGTAATCAAAGAGTAATAGATATTAAAAAAACAAGGGAAACAGGGGAAATAGTTTTGACAGACTAAGATAAAGGAGAGAAGGGAGAAACCTATGAATAATGAGGAACTAAAAGAGCTCATTAGAGAGAATTGTCCTGAAGAAGAATTAGATGGAATAATTATTCTTGAAGGTGATGAGTTTGCGGACGGTGCTATAGGAATATCTTTAGATGATAGAGTTGTTTACAGTTATGAAAAACTTGTAGAAGCACTGACGAAGCATTGGAATTTAGAATATGATACAGAGGCTATAGAGTGGCTTGAATACAATAAGAGCTCTTCCTTATATGGAAGCTGATGGTAAAAGTCCTATTATACTAAAAACTACATTTTAAGGAGGAGCATGGAAGAGAAAGTTATTATTTTAGGTGACTCACCATTTTTGCAAGAAGTGTCAGACAAAGTAAACTATGTTACTGAAAGGTATTATACAATAGGTATAAACAACATCATAAATAAATTTCATATGCACGCTCACATATTTACGGACATGCCTTTTATAAATTTGACTAACTCAAGACAAGATTTAAAAACTATTTCTTTATATATGTATGGGGAGATGATACAGAAAGATAATAAGGAACTTTATGACACCTATTCTTTTAAAACTGGTGAAGATAAAGTAGAAAATAATGGAAAACTGGCTTGGTGCGGTTTTACGCATGATTATGCTATATCTTACTGCATTCATAAAGGAGTTAAAGAAGTAGTATTATTAGGTGCAGCAGATTTTAGTCAGAATGGACATTTTGCAACTCTTTCAGATTTTAAGTTTTCTGAAAAATTAAGAGAGCAGTCTTTAAAATTTATTGAAGATACTTGTACAAAATATATTAAAATAAAAACTTGTAATCCCAACTCTAAGTTAAATGTAGAAAGGATAAGTATAGATGAGTTGCTTAAACCCTTGACTTTAATTTAAAAAAATAATATAATTATTTTCAAGGAAGAGAGGCAAAGATGAGCTTAGAGTTAGTTATAAGCATGATAGTTTCGTTGATTATAATTTGTTCAATATGTTGTAAATTAAGTAGAGATGATGAAAAGTTTGATGAACAGTTCAGAGAAGAAGAGGAGGATTAAGAATGAATAAAATTCAACCTTTTGGAGATAGAGTAGTAATAGAAATTATACCACAGGAAGAAGTAATGGTAGGCGGCTTAATCTTATCTGCTTCTGCACAAGGATCCCCAAATAAAGGTATTGTTACTGGAGTAGGTGACGGTAAAGAAGTTCAGGGGATAAAGGAAGGTGATAAAGTCATCTTTAATGTTACTTCTGGAATAAACTATTCTTCAGATAATAAAGATTATAAAGTGTTAAGTATAAGAGATATAATAGGAAAGGTAGTTGAAGAGTAATGAGTAAAAAAATAATTTATGGCTCTGATTCAAGAGCGGCTTTAGTTAAAGGTGTAAACGCAGTTGCAGATGCAGTAAAGGTTACGTTGGGCCCTAAAGGGAGAAACGTAGTAATAGATAGAGAATACGGAGATCCACAAATTATAAATGATGGTATCTCGATAGCAAGAGAAGTAGAATTAGATGATCCTGTAGAAAACACAGGTGCTAAATTAATTATATCTGCTGCAACAAGAGCAAACGATGAAGCAGGAGACGGCTCTACATCTACTATTATCCTTACTCAAGCTATGGTAGAAGAAGGAATGAGAAATTTATCTACAGGAAGAAATGCTGTAGCCATAAAAAATGGTATGAATGAAGCAGCAGCTTATGTTGCTCGAAGACTTGACGCAAAAGCTATACCTGTTAATACTTCATCAGCCATAGCTCAGGTAGCTACAATTTCAGCAGGGAATGACTCCTCTGTAGGTAAATTAATTGAAGAAGCTATGGAGAAAGTAGGGAAAGATGGTGTCATAACTGTAGCTGATTCAAAAACTTTCGAAACAACTCTTGAAGTTACAGAGGGTATGCAGTTTGACCGAGGCTACCTATCTCCTCACTTTGCTACAGATATGGAAAAAGGTGAAGCTGTATATGAAAGACCATACGTATTGTGTGTAAATAAAAAAATAGCAAGTTTAAAAGAAATTTTACCTATAATGCAAAAGGTTGCTGAGCAGGGTGCTCCTCTTTTAATTATAGCAGAAGATGTGGAAGGTGAAGCTTTAGCTACCATGGTAGTAAATAAAATGAGAGGACTTATTAAGGTAATTCCTGTCAAAGCTCCTGACTATGGTACATATAGAAAAGATAAATTAGAAGATATAGCTATCCTTACAGGTGGAAAATGTGCTATTGATGAGCTAGGGCAAAAACTTGAGAATTTCACTTTGGAAGATTTGGGTGTGGCTGATAAAGTTATTGTAACAAAAGACCATACGACAATTATTGTTTCAGAAGTTACTCCTGAATTAGAAGAGAGAGTTAAAATTCTTAATGCAAGAATAGAAGTAACTGAGAATAAGCATGACCAAGAAAAGCTTAAAGAAAGATTAGCTAAATTGGTTGGTGGTGTAGCAGTTATTAAAGTAGGTGCTATGACAGAAACAGAATTACGTGAAAAGAAGCTTCGTATCGAAGACGCTTTAAATGCTACAAAAGCTGCTGTTAAAGAAGGTATTGTAGCTGGAGGTGGCTTAGCTCTTCTTGAAGTGCAAGAAGAACTGGAACTTGACCACCAAACTACGGGTGATAGAGATAAAGATACAGGATGGCTTATTGTAAAAAATGCCTTGAGTACTCCTATAACTCAGATTGCTGAAAATGCTGGAAAATCAGGGCAAGTTATTATATCTGAAATCCTGAGAGCTAATAAAAAGAATTTTGGATATGACGCTTTAAACGATAAATATGTAGATATGATTGATGAGGGTATTATTGATCCTGTCAAAGTAACTAAAAATGCTTTACTTAATGCTACTTCCATAGCAGCTATGTTGTTAACTGCTGAAGCAGCAATAGTTAAGCAACCTGAACCTAAAGAAACACAGGTACCACAATTAATGTAATTTAATTCCAAGATGAAATAATCCATTTAGTAGGGGAAGGTGACAACTTCCTTCCCCATTTTTTTAAAGGAAGTCGCAAAATTGAGTACAATTATAAAGAAGAGAACATCAAAATCTGTAAAAACTGTATTAAATAAGAATTTTACATTTTCAGACTTGTCACCAAGGTTTGAGAATGTTGATAGTTCTACAGGTAATATATTTTGCCCTTTCCATGAAAATCACACGTCCCCAGCTGCTAAAATGTACTGGGATGAGGCGAATGGTATATGGGTTATTTGGTGTTTTACAGAACATAAGCATTTTACAGCTTATGACTATGTAAACTTAATTTTATGCGAAAAATACCAAAAATATAAGAGTCCTTTAGATTTCTTAACACAAAATATGGATAAGAATGAGCTCTACGCTCAGTTAGACCTAGTTGAAAAACAAAACGAAGAGCAACTTGAAACTAGTATGAGCACTAAAGTAGATTATATTAACTGGGTATTCGGAGAAAATGAAAATACAGAAGATTATATTGAAGCACTTTATTTAGGATAGGGGGAAAATAAGATGTCAAAGTTAGGTGAAGGCTTAAAAATTAAATATGAACCCATATTTCC
>JAEIGA010017965.1_pt1 | contig 10771 bp, 4 predicted proteins | sample 9270691 | NCBI WGS metagenome assembly JAEIGA01 (sample SAMN17057246, study PRJNA624740) | gut metagenome | biome: biome; isolation source: fecal sample | host: Bos grunniens | place: China: Xizang | collected 2019 | reverse complement strand
TATTTTCATTTTCTTCGTTATTGATTTTAACCTTACATTCAATTTCACCAATAAAAACTGAGATTGTACAGTTATTATAAAAATCTTCATTCATTGATGTGGTTACATAATTATTATTATCAGAATAACCATCTATTAAATAAAAATACCATGTTTTATCATTATCATTATATAAAGGTGACATGATAATTTCATCTAAATCAATTATTGTATTATTATTAATTGTCGATATTTGATTATGTACAGTGTCTTGTTTATCATTATAAGTTGATAAATAAGCTAAACAGAGAGCATTTACATTTTTATCAATTAACTGAGGTTTATTTAATCGGAAACTAATTGAATTGAATTCCTCATCATTTTCAAAGATTTGTCTTTCTTCAAATTCATCTTTAATTTGGGGTAATAAGCAATAAACACCTAAACGTTCTTCATTAGTAATATTGCTATTTTCTTTGGATACCCAATTCATTTCTTCATTTTCATAATATGGACACATCCACCCTAACGCATAACTTTCTGTTCTTGAAGAAGAAGATAAAATCCCATAACCATATGATAAATTATTTAAAATACTTTCACGTTTATATTCATTTTCTTTACATGATTTTATCATATTTTTATATTGCATACATCCTTTGTAGTATGTACTCCCACTCGAATAGTTTTCTAATATTTCTACATTTACTTTAAACGAATCTTGTACTTCATATAATAAATTATCATATTCATAAAATATGCACTTTTTATCATTTTTATGTTTTTCAATTTTATGTTGTACTTCTCTACTTGAATCTATAGATTCATGAGGTTCATCTTGAATGGTCAAATACTTAGGTATATAAATATTCATATCGGTTTTTCGTGGTTTATATTCAAAAGTTTGATTGCCGTAGTATTTATAACTAGCGTTATATAATATAGGTGCAATCATTTCAACGTTGTCAAATGATGCATTAAAATTATCTTTTTTTAAATTAGATTGTAATGAATTAATTTGCTTAGGTTTGAAAAACCATAACTTATCATTTTTACAATTTTCTATTTTATAATGTAAACCATGTATAGTAACATATTCATCATTTTGTTTAATATAGCTTTCAACGACATCATCTTTAGCTTCATTTATTATATATAAATTTTGTTTTTTGTAGTATTTTCTATATATAATATCAATATAATTGATAAGCGGTTCGTTACTTTTTTCCCATATAATATAATAATCATTTTCTTTTTTTACTGAAATAAATTTACCATGTTGTTCATGTTCTTTAGGTAATGAACCAAGATAATATTTATTTTCATGATTAACATAATCATATATAGAAAAATTATCTAAATTACTATTTTTTTGTATTATAATATGATTAAACATGTTTAGTGAATCTAATAAAAAATAATCACTTGAAGCATTACGAATAGTTACCTCCTTTACATCTTCTTTTTCTAAATAGTTTTGGTTTATATATATATCTTTTTTTTGAAGCAAGTTATTATCATTTTCAGTAATTTCATTTTTATAAAATGCCGCATACATATACTTGTACACTTTCGTAGAGTCATCATATTTAGTTTCTTTATAAAAATAATGTTCATCACTTCTTATGCATTTAATTGTCACATTATTTTCATTTTCCGAATCATCATTTATCGAAACAATATCACCAAATTTTAATAAAGAATCTTTTTTGGGGTATAAATAAACTATACTATCCTCAAGGCTACTATAATAAGCATATAAAGATTGTTCATATTCTCTTTGCATATAATTTATCATTATTTTATGTGTATCATCACCCTCATTTTGGGGTTGCAAGCTAATTTCATTATCTTTATCTTGAATTTTAATAACCGTATTACCATTTTTATCGTCAGTATAATAACACCATACAACATCTAACATTTTTTCATCAAACATCTCACATTTAAAACATGGAAGTTTTACATACGAACTCCCATCATTTTCAAATGTTGTTGAACATTTATACACCTTGCCATCAATGTCAAATTTATTGTCTCTTTCACATATAGCTCTATACCTATCTTCTAATAACCTTATTTTATATGTTTGGTTTTCATCAATTGTAACGCTAAAATCATTATCCATATAAAATGCATTATGAGTAGTATATCTTAACCCATAATTCAATTCTTTTATTTCAAACATTTTTTCTTTTTCAACAACTTTTTCACCAAACAATGATGATGTTACATAATTATGTATTGTAATACCACTAAAAGGTTTAGTTGGTTCGTATTGAACTTCCCCTTCAGTAATTACAATACGATTTGAAGAATCAAATGTGTTATTTATGCTATCACCCTCTTCAACATATGCTTTAAAAGAATAATTATTTTCACCATTTTCATTTGAATTTGTATTATATGTTATTTCTTCTGGATATTTACAATTTGATAATAATAATTCAACTCTATTACTTGGCGGTATACTTTTAACATTGATATTTGAATTGTAAACATATTCAATTGAACCATAATTACTATAATCATCTATAATGATATTATCTACCATATCAATATCTGCATCATCTACTGTAATGATGGCTTTATAAAACTTTTTATTCTTGTTATTTTTATTGTTTCTTAATTGTATATCAGTGTCACTATTTAAAATTTCATTATAATTTTCAATTTTATTAATATTATCATTTTTCTTTTCGCATATTTCATATTCTAATTTTTCCCCTATGATATTATAATCACTATCATATGCCATAGGCAGACCATTATAAATATGCCCATTGATATTACCTTCTTTCCAACTATCATCACCTAAATTTAAGTCACTATTAGTGGGGAGATTAATAATACAATCAAGTGTCATACGCATATCAACAAACATAGTTTTCAAATAATTTGTTAAAATATTTTCAGGATATTCTTTTAACTTTAAAGTAACATTGGGGCAATAATTTGTTAAAATATCTGCATTTTCGGGATATCCATCATAATATAATTCACTATCTATTTCACAATACCCATTTAAATCAACAAAACTACCATTATTTGTAAATGCAGCAAAATAATTACCACAGTTCTTTGTGTCTGAATAAATCTCATTAACCCTAAATTGTTTGTCACCCTCTATGGTTTTTAATGTATATGTTTTATTAATAAGATTAGGATATAAATTGTTACAAACTACATTATTACTATCTTCCAATAAGATAACTTTATTTTGAAAATCTTCACCAATCCCTTCATCAAATTGATTATAATCTGGATGTATGTTACGTATTAAAATAGGTTCTTTACCACCAGTAGTTGTTAAAGCAAAAGTATTATTACTTTCACTATTCGTAATATAAGCACCCTCTATCATTTTACGATACACTTGTAATTGATAGTTTAATATGTCAATTTTACTTGATGATGAAACATATTGATTATTATTATCACTTATTGTTGTAATATTTAAATAATCGCCCCAATGTTCAGCATCCTTTAATAAAGTTGTTTTAAACTTATATGTGTCATATTGATTTAATCTAATCCATGATTTGTTATCACGTAATTTATCAATATTTAACATTTCTAATGGAACATCATTTAAATATGCTTGGAATCTTTCACCATTTTCAACACTAATGATATTAATACTTGTATTATCATTTAAAGTTTCATTACAAATTTGTGTGGTTGTTATTTTATATTCTCCTGGTTTCCATACATTAAAACTTAATATGTAAGTACCATCACCAACACTTAATTTATCAATATTAGGTACACCATTAGTACCATTACATAAAAAGTCTGTTATTGGCGTAGTTTCACTTTCATTTTGTTCTAAAACAAGTAATAATTTTGAACCATCAGTACATTTCACTTGCATAGAAACTTCAGTAGTTTCTTCAGATTCTTTATTATTATCATCACCATTTTTAAAAAAGAAAATAACATCATTGATAAATGCTTCAGCTCCATCAATAATAAATGATTCAATACGTATTTCTCCAAAATAATCATATTCATTACAAATATCTTTAGCTTCATTTTCGCTATAAAATTTTGTACCTAAACTAATACCTTTAATAACTGGTGTTAATACATTTTGATTCATTTTAATTTTTTGAGACACTTTATATCCTAAAGAATTTGTTATTTCTAACAAATAAGTTCCATTTTCTAAATACACAAATGAATCTAAGCTATCTGTTACAAATTCTCCAGTATTAAAATACTTTAATCGTCCTTCTCGTTTAAATGTATTATTAGTGTAAACATATGACCCACCACCAATAGCAACGTCATATCCAAATCTCAGTTCTTCAGTATTTACATTAGTTTCTGAAATAACTATTTCATTAAATTCATTATATAATGTATATGAGAAAGGTGGTTTTAAACCATTAAGTTCAATATCAATAGTACCAAAATCTGTTGCATAATTATCAGCATTAAAGCACCATTTTCCTGGTGTTGAAGAATACTCAATACTAAATGGATATTTTTGTTCATTAAAACAAGAAGCTTGATATAAACTATGGAATTTATCAATAGCAGTGTTACCTTCATTTAAACCAAAATAAAAATAAAATGAATTATTATACAATGGCATTGAAAAACGTTCTTCAGAGCCATTGTAAAAATGTTTTAAATGAGGTAAATTCTTTTGTTTTGAATCACGTTCTTCACCCAAACGATATTTAACATAATTTCTATCTTGACCATCTTTAGCTCTATTTTGAGTATATAAGCCAATAAATGAATTCATATGTCCATCAAAATCAATTGGATAAACATAAGATAATTTATATGTGTCATAATTTGTTGTTGGGTTACAATACATATGATTTAGTCCATTATGATTTAATGAAGCAAACATAGCACGTGTTTCATTAGATACAAGTTCATCTTTGGTTATTAAGCCATCAGCAATAATACTTTTCTCTTCAATATTATCACTTGATACTTTCATGTCTAAAACAACATCCAATTCGCTTAATCTATGTAAATTAATGGCTGTTTTTAATCTTGTCCTAACACTCCAACAACTTAAATCAAATAATAATCCTAAATTATATTTAGTCGAAGCTGAGCCACTTTTTTCCCAGTCCATACCTGTTACAACACCATCACTTTCTTCTGTTTCTGATAATGTTGCTATAAATAAATCATTATATGTTGTTGATGGCAAGTTCAAAAATGGACGAGGCAGATTATCTAAATCACATGAATTTAAACTACCTAATAAAACAATATCAGTTGCAAATAATTGACCATAAGGAGTTGTAGAATTTGAATTTAAATAATCTTCAGATGTAGGAACACCAGGTGCGTAATAATAAATGTTTAAGTCATCATTATTCGTAAATTCTTTAATAACACCATGCTTAATGTGATAATGTGATAATTTTTTACGAACATTTTCCCCTTCGTCAGTTATTGCATGATAAGTATTATCATACTCAACATTACAGCTTTGTGTAATTCTTAAATCATCATAAATTTTATCACAATTACAAAATGTATCAACTGCTTTTTTCTTAAAAAGACCAAAGAAATAACGTCTTTTTTTACGTTTTTTCCAATACCATAATGGCATATATAATACACCATTAATCCAGTCATTATTAAAATCAAAATGAGCAATATCATATTCATGAGCTAAAGTTTGTTCAACTTTATCCATTAATTTATCACTGCTTGTTTCTTTACTACATCCATCATTTTCACATTCCTTTATATCACCACAATCCTTTACACATCCTGGGAAATATTCAATATTACTATCTTCATCAATTAAATCTCTTCCTAAAATTCTTACACAATGTACCCATTCTGTCAAAAATTTAAATGGATAGTATCCAATTTCAACCTTATGACCTAAAACTTTAAACTTAAAGCCAATCCATAAACATAAAAGACGAGATATTAAATTATTGAAAAATGAAATAATGGCAACAACAACTTCAAACAATGTGCATAATAAACGATAAGTAAAATTCAAATTAAAACGTGCTGAATTATAAGGAAATGCATTGTTTACGTTATCAACATTTATAGAACGTATACCACTATAATATTTTGTTAAAGAATTTCCATTTTTTTGTAGACGAGGAATATAGTTTTTAACAGTATAAACTTTATTCCACAATAAATCTCTAAAATATTCAGAGGGTGTTGCGCTACCAAATTCATAACATCTATTATAATCAGAACCTTTAGAAATTGTTGGGTTATATTCTCTTGGTTCTAATTCATGGATATTAGGAACTAGATATTTAGCGTGGTGTTCTGAACTTGCAATACCAGTTGTATCTTGTAAAGATACTCTAAAACGTACAGATGTTCGTGTAGGAATACCTTTTTTAGAACTTTGAACTGGAATAATATTACCAAATTCATCAGTTCCAACAAAATCTAAATTCATAGGGATTTGATAACACCACACACCATCCCCATCAATTAATCTATTACCTTGTATTGGAAATTCTTCGACCAACCCATCTTGGGTTTTACGAATCATTTCAATAGTTCCCTCTTGTGTTGTCATATTACTACCATAACCCATCCATCTGCTAGGACGACAACTATGACCAATATGTTGTCCTTTTTTATCAGTTACAACTGAGCCAATAAAAACACAAGTAGGTTCAAAAACATAGGGTACTTGGATATCACATCTAGAAATTGCAATTTCTTCAACATTTTTATCTCCAAAAAAAGGGTAAACTTGAACACTTGTAGTTTGACTTAAAATTTGAGATAAATTATCTAAATTAGTACCTTTTTTAAATTGTTCAGCGTTTTCAAACAAATCTTTATTATACCCTTTATAATAAAAATCACGTGGTTTTTGTGATAGTACACCAATATCAGATAAGTCAATATCTGTGTGAATTAAATAATTTCCAGTTGGTACACCAAAAATCATAAAGTCACCAGATTGGTTGGTGACAGTTGTATATTTCCAATATTTCTCATAAATTTCAATTTGAGTATCATTATCTAAAACCATACGTTTGGTTGGAAATGTACCTACAACACGATGACAATCATCATTAGCTTCACTTGACAAAAGATTATAGCGTCTATTTTCTTTATCTGTAGTGTGAATTGTTTTATATGGATATAAATTAGTTATTTCACTATTTTCACTATCTTCATCAGTTAATTCTATAAAAATAGATACTTTGGCATTTGGTATACCAAATGCTTCATTCGCTAAAACACGACCTACTATAATACCATAATTGGACACATGCAATCTGTATGTGTCCTCTTGGTTGATTTTTAGAGATAATACCTCTAAAAAGTCAATATCTTGATTTAATGTAGCTTTAATAACAGTATCTTCCCCTACATTAGTTCTTATACGATAATTTTTATTAGCCATAATTTATTTTCAACTAATTTTTTTGTAATTTTTGACTTAATTTTTTTAAATTAGGCAAAGTGATAGTCATTTGTCCCTTAAATAAAAATGAATGTATTAGCATATAAATTATAATTGGCATTAAAATAACGCCAACTATAAAAATAAAGCATGCACCTAATATTTTATCAAAAAAATCTTTTATTAAATTAAATAAGTATTTAACACCTTTTTTGTTAAAGTTCTTTTTGGCAAATTCTGGAAATTTCTTTTCAATTCTTTGTGCCTTTTTACAATTACATCCCATATATTTTTTCTTTTATCTTTATCTCAATTTAGCTTTAACTATAATATCATTTTCAGGATTTCTTATCTCAAACATTGAATCATAATCACTATACAATATATAATCAATAGCATCTAAATCAATTTGAAATTCACCTTCATTTGAACTTGTTTGAACATCTTCCTCATTACATGAATTTGTTATTTCTTTTTTTTCTGGTAATGGGCATATATCTGAGCTATAAGTCCCATTATTTGCATGTTTTGACATAACTCTCAAGTCAATTATACTCATAACCCCATCAATGTTTGTAATTTCTCTTTCTAAATCACTAACAAATATATCTTCACCCATATCATGTTCATTTATATCCATATATGATTTAACTTTATTAATAACTTTTGTTATAATATCTGAAGTTATGTAATTTTTATCAATAAAAACATCAATTTCAAACCCTAAATTAAAAATGCGCCCACTTTTGATTTCCACATAATCTGTAAGCATTTTATAACCACTTAAATATTCTATCATATTATCAATAATAACTTGTGGTAATACATTTGTAAGTTTCCCATCTTTATCTAACCCTAAAACTGACATTGATACTTTATTATTATCTTCAACAACATTACATCTAAATGGACACCCATATTTAGGATGTATTGACATTACCTTAGCTTTATAATCTTTTAATGTTACACATCTATCTTGATTACCCACACTATACTTAGTCAAATATTTTATTTCATTAATTGAAGGAGCATCTTTCCCACCATATGAAGGGGATAAATTAGTCACTTTCAAACTATTAATCACATTACTTTGATATGATTTATTTGTCAAATTACATTGTTTGGGGAAGGAAATATTAGCATTTATTATTTTATTAATAGCACCAATACCTAAATTAGCAGATGCGCCACCACCTACACGATATAAAACATACATTACCCATCCAACTTTAGGTAACAAACCTAACATATCGTTGCACATTATTTTAGTTGCAAAATATTTATTAGGACTTGTGTAATCAGGACTCATTGGCACATAATTTGAACCACCAAATATTATTTTTAAATAATCATTATCAGTATATTCTGTTATAAACTTTTGAGTAATAGGTTTCCATTCCCCATAAAAATAACGTCTAATACCATCAATATCTTCATAAACATCAACACTATATGGATTTTCATTTAACCCACCATCCCATACATTAGTTTTTGTTCCAAATCTATATTGGTCTGATAAAGAATTAACTTCAAAATAACGATATGTTGATATATCCTCATTGTTTAATTTAAATTCCTCTTCATCAATATAATACTCAAACATATTAGGTTCAAGCTGAAAATTATCAGTTTCTTTAAATAATATAGATTCAACGTTCATTATATTTTGTTCAGGTAATATAACCTCCATAAAAGGAACTAATTCCTCCTCTGTTATAACCTTTTTATAAACTCTACTTTGTCCGCTATATACTAAAACAGTTTTACTAACCCTATAAGATTCTATAACCCCATTACTATTACGTAAAGGAACAAATTTTCTATTTGAAATGCCATTAGAGCTAAATTGTTCACCAAAATTAACATCTTCGCAAATTTCAAATACATATTGACTATTACCAACTAAACTCCCTCTTTTAATCAAAGGCGCATAATTCCAATCAACCTCCCCAAAATCTCCACTAGTATCATCAGCAACAAGAGGAAGCTCAATAGTTAATTCAACTTCACAAACACTAGATTTAGCTCCTGGTATTTTAACACCATTTAATCTAGCCATATTTAAAATTGAACTCTTTAAACTAGCACTATTAATGTTAGTTTCTTGATACATTCTATCCGTATGATAACTTAAATCATCACCAACCGCACTCATTAAATCAATCAACCATGAACCAACACTAGCATCATTTAAACTATCATTTAATTCAGGATAATATTTTTGACTGAAATTAATTAATTCTTTTTTTATACTCTTAAAATCTCTTGCTAAGTAATTAATCTTTTTTTCCATTTTATCTATAATTTAGTTATCAAAGTATCATTTTCATTATTTATACCATTCAACACCGTATAGTCAATTCGCACTAAAACATCACTCATATCTTCTTCATTTTGTAATATTTGTAAATCATTAACCCTAATACGAGGAATATAATAAGTTACAGCATCCATCACCTCTTTTTTGATGTTTTCAAACGTATAATCATCACTTGGGTCAAATATAAACTTAACTAAATTAGTACCAAAATTAACATCTCTAATTTTCTGACCTTTAGGGGTGAATACAACATGCATTAACAAACTTTTTACCTTAGATTTCATATCCTTATTCACATCTAAATAATAATGTTCTATATCTTGAGACGTAAACGGATATTTTAAACCATAAAATTGCTTTTTTGACATCGTTATCTATATAATTTATTAATTATAAATATTTAATTCAAAATTATTTAAATTATAATAATAATTTAAAGCAAATTCAATTAATAACAAAAAAAAATACTGCACTAAAATTTAGCACAGTATAAAGTTATTAACTCTTTTAAAAATCCTTTCCTTTCTCTAATATACGTTGATTTCTTGACCCTCTAAAAGCTATTGTGAGGTCTTTTTCCTCTTGAATGAACCTTCCATCCACCAACACATCAATATACTCTAAAATCGCTTCTCGTTGCGTCTCATAGACCTCTTCTAAGGTGTATCCAGTATATAACCATATATCTTTTGTGGGAAATAATACTTTCACTTCTTTTACAAGCTCTAAAACCTCATCATAACTGCATAAAGGGTCTCCACCTGATAAAGTCAAACCTTGAATATATGGTTTCTCTAATTGAGAAAACAATTCTCTTTTTGCATTTTCATCAAATTTAAATCCACTATTAAAATCCCAAGTTTCAGGATTATGACAACCCTTGCAATGATTATTACAACCACTTAAATACAAAGTACAACGTACACCAATACCATCACAAATTGATGCTTTGATTATTTTATGATAATTCATATATTTTCTCTTTTTTTACATTAAATATTAACTAATGCAAAAATATATAAAAAAACTTAAAATGACAAATTAAAATATTATTTATTTTTAATATATATTATTAAAAAACTTATTTATGG
>JAEIGA010017964.1_pt1 | contig 10771 bp, 8 predicted proteins | sample 9270691 | NCBI WGS metagenome assembly JAEIGA01 (sample SAMN17057246, study PRJNA624740) | gut metagenome | biome: biome; isolation source: fecal sample | host: Bos grunniens | place: China: Xizang | collected 2019 | reverse complement strand
TTCGACAAGCTCAGGGACCGAATACGGACGCACGAGCCGTGCGTCCCTACTTTCGACTTTATTCGCTTCGCTCATGAAGTTGCTCCCGCTCGGCATAGCATAAATAAATTTAATCTCTGCTCTCGCTTAATCGCAACTTTCGACTTTCGACTTTTGACTTTTGACTATTTACGGTTTATACCCCGATAGTTGGAGGATTTTTTGAGCGTCGGTTTCGCTCATAAGACCTTGTAGTGTAATATCCTCGTTCTTTTCTAAATAGGCAGATACAATGCGCCAACCAATAAACACCCCTATCCTACCAGGCGAATCTTCTTGCGAGAGGCCATTGGTAAAGGGAGCTGGTTGGGTATAACGGGTAATGGTGCGCCAATCGGAACTATACAACTCTTGCTTTTCGGTTATCATAGCCCAGATATTTTTTTCGTACATCAAACACCAATCATATTGTTTTTGAGAATACGACAACAACTCACATACCTCTTCGTGGGGGAAAAACACCTGTAGCAGGTACATAATTTTGCCATGATAAATCATCGATTCCAACAAATTAGTGCTGGAATCTGGAAATTCAGAAGTAAGCCATCCCAATAGCATATCAATGGGCAAATGACGAGGAGTCATATAAGGGATATCATACTGATAAGCTATTTGTGTGTATAGCGAATAATTTGCCCCTAAATAATTATCGATACTAGCCGAGATCCTTCCAGGTAAGGTTACAATGTTCTGATTAAAACCAGACACATGGAAAGACAATTTTGGAATTTCTTTGCTTGGAAAATAATGATGATAGTAGGCCATAGCAACCGACAAAGGTTTCACTACGGCAGCTGCATTGGGATAAACACTGTCTACCTGCGCTCTCAATGCGTTAAAAGCACTATCGGCTCTAAATACATCAATTTTAGACGAATCGATAGACATAATTTGATGCACATACAACGATATAAAATCGCCGTATTTTTGCACCAATTGTGCACTGTCTAATTGGTAAAAGTCATGATCAAAACGCTCAATGGAAAGCACAGGAGCGTTTTCTTCAATTTCCTCGTCATAAAAACGCGTATACTTATCGTCCGAACAGCTTGCTAACATGCACACAGTACAAATAGCAGCAAAACCGAATGTTAGAAACTTACGCATCACTTCGCAATTTTAAGCATCCACGCATCAGCATACGTACGGCGAGCTTTTGCCAAAGCTTTGCGAATTTCTACCTCGGTATCGGCAGAATACATAAACACACGGAACAAGCCATCTTGGTTAACGGCTACTTTAGATTCAAAACCTTGATTTTTTAGGGTTAAATAAAGATTTTGTGCATTTACTTCGCTTTGGAAACTACCCACTACTACGTGGTATTGTTGTTGCACTGCCACACCACCACTGGTGTAAGTATCGGTGGTTTCACGAATGGTAGCATTTGCTGCTACTGAATCTACTAATGTTTCCAACGCATCAGTTAATATGGTATCGGCAGGCAAAATAGGTGCATGCAACACGGTATCTCTTTCCGTTTTCACCATCACAGGCGCTTCCTCGCCCGCTTTTTGGTACATTTCGGGATAATATTTTTGTGAACACGCTACCAACATAGTAGCCACTCCAAGCATCAAAAAGAAATTACGTTTCATAATCGACTAATATTGAATAATAAAAAAACAGAGATGTAGCGAACTACATCTCTGCAAAGATAATGCAAACATCGTTATAAAAAAACAAGCTTGTCTATTTTTATATTCCAATGTACAATATGAGTGCATTTAAAGGAGAGATTTTTAGGCGCGCGCAGTACGAGAAACCAGAGTTTACTAAAGTAAATGAGGATTTCGAGCACAAGCGCAACGACAAAAGCTCCCTTTAAATGTGCTCAGACTACCATACTACTGGTTTTTTGGTAGGTATTACAAACGACAACATCACCTCGTGCGTGCTAGAAGTCAAATCCCAAACAGGACCTACGCTCAAATCGTAGCAATAACCTAGACGCAACCAGTGCCATTCAAAACCCGCCATAAAGCTAACGGCAGTATTCAAACGATAGCCTACGCCCAACCAGTATTTACCATCGTACAAAGCAGTCAAACTAACATCTACGAGGTGTTCTTGACCCAACGATACCACTTCTGCATTTTCGCCCGAAATTAGCTTACCAGTATTGCAAGCACCAATGTTGGTGTAAGCTACAGCTGGTATCAAGTTAAATTTCTCTGGTAGGTACACATTACCACGTAGGTAGGCATTGATATGAGTAGGAGCAGCGGTGGTTTTTACATCTTGGGTAATACCGGGCAAGTGCGTAATAGAAGCACCAACCAACAAGTATTTCCAAGAGAATTCAAAACCAAAGTCAAGGTCAAAGGCAGTGGTATTGGTAATTTCATCGCCACCATCTAGCGGGTCACCGTTATCGCGCCATACGTGGCGAGAGGGATCAAACATTTTGTTTACCACACCTGCCGACAAACCCAACGAAAGCAAGCCGCCTTCAAAAAGGTCGATGTTATACGCATAACATAGTTTCGCATTGATGGTTTGGTTGTAAAGACCCAATTCGTCGTAAGTAAACGACAAACCAAAACCTGATTTTAGACTTTCATTATAGTAATGAGCATTTAACAATGCCGATGTAGGCGATTGTTCTAGACCCATTCCCACGTATTGCATTCTGCCTGCGGTAAAGAGTTGAATCTTTTCGTTGTTACCAATGGCAGAGGGGTTCTGATTGATACGCGAGAACATTTGTTCTGACAATTTAAAATCGCCCTGTGCAAATAGTGCTGTGCACACGAACAAAAGTACAGCAATTAAGGATAGTTCTTTTCTCATGGCGCTTATTTATTTTCAGGGTTAATAATTCTAACTTCTACACGACGGTTTTGTGCGTGTTGGTCTTCGTTTTGTGCTTCTTTAATTTGCAACGCGCGTTTGCCTCGAGCCACAATTTTAAGTTTGTCTGCGCTGATGCCTTTCTCGATAAGTGCATTTTTTACAGCAATAGCACGACGTTCTGATAGTTTGTCGTTGTATTCATTGCTACCACGTTCGTCGGCATATCCGCTAACTTCGAATCGAGCTTCGGGGAATTTTTGCATTTCTCTTACCAAACGATCCATATCAGCTTTGGATTGAGGCAACAATTCCGATTTATCGAATTCAAACAAGAAATACACCCAATAGAAATCGCGTTTTACCTGAGCAGGAGCAAGGTAAGTTGCTTTCGACTCGCAATTATCTTCCGAGAACCACGCCATTACAGCACGTGTTACGGTATCTTTATCGCAATCTAGGTTGTCAATTTCAAAACTAAAGGGCGACTCAACGGGCAATTCAAAGGTTTTTGCCACACCCGTATCGTCTTTAACCGACAACACACCTGTTTTTGGCGCATTAGCAAAGGTTACTTTACCCGTTATAGCATAACCGCCTCCGGTAAATTCGGGGGTTACCTCTATATCGCTCACCTTAATTTGGCAAGGTCTTTTTACAAAGGCGAAAATATCAGATCCATTGCCCACTTTTCTATCACTTACCAAATAAGGAGTGCCATTGGTAACCAACATGCTATAATCGTTAACCTCGCTGTTATAAGGTGTTTCTAGTTTTTGAGCAGTATGCCAAGCATCGCCCGCTACTTCGGCTATGTACAAATGACGAATACCTTCTTTGTTCGACGAGAAATACAACATTTCGTCTTTTTCTACAAAGGCATAATCTTCGTCGGCAGCGCTGTTCACGCTTTCGCCTGCATTAACAGGAGCCGACCATAAGTTCTCGTCTTTTTGGTCAATGTACCACAAATCACTACCTCCCTGTCCATTTTCGATGGTTGCGCTGGTAAAATACAAGCGCTTTCCATTTTTAGCGATGGCAGGATTTTGCATGATATTTTTTACGGTCGATATATAGCTCCAGCCGGCATTAGCCATAAAAGCATTGTTGCCACGAACTTTGCCCATACCTTCAATTTCTAATCGTTTGGGCGATGTCCATTTGCCGTTCTTATAGGTTGATTCATACAACCATTCACAGTCTTCTGATTCTACCAACGAGAAATACATCTTACCTGCGGCGGCATCGTAGGCCACATTGCCTTTGATACCCATTTTGGTAAGCGCAGAATTTTCTTCGGGAGCCAACAGGCTATCTTGTTGTTCGGTAAATTGGCTTAAATAAACCTTACCATCGTTCAAAAACAAGAGTTGATTGTCGGCAAACAACGAAATATTGCTCTCGTTGGTTTCAGTGTTCAAAGGAAGCGATTCAAAATCGTATCCTTCGCTATACTTCTCGCTAATGGCTGCCTGCGCAGAAGCAACACCTGCTAGCAGCATTAACATCATAATTGACTTTCTCATATTCATAAAGATGATAGGTTATTTACGTTTTTCGTTCAACAATTCTACATTGCCTTTTACAACATCACCATTGGGAAGGGTGGCTACGTAGAAATACACATTGGGCATAGCGTAGTTGCCACTAGCATCTTTACCATCCCAACCATCGGTAGTTTCTACCACCAAATTACCATAACGGTCGTAGATTTTTAGGGCTACGGTAGGATCCATACCAATGATGAAGTCGTCGTTAAAGCCGTCAACCAACAAAGGAGTAAATACGGTAGGCCAAATTACTTTATTCACTGCTGCGGGGTTCGATTCACAACCCTCTAGCAATACAGTATAGCTTACTGGAGCGTAAGGTTTTACCTCGTAGGTGTAACCTTCGTACTCAATGACGTTGCCGTTTTCTTTCCAAACAGGTGGATAGTTACTACGGAATCCATGGGTAGTTGCTGTTACAGTAATGGTTTCGCCCAAATACACTTCTTCGGGTTCTACTGCCAATTCTATGCTCCAAACTTCAAACTCGTAGGTAGACACGCTAACCATTTCGTCGTTGTAAATACGATACATGGTATTTTCGGTAATGGTAGTAACCAACTCACTTCCAGTAAAATCAATATCTTCCCAAGTTTGACCTCCGTCTGTCGATTTTTGCCATTGATAGGTAACGCCTTCTTCGGCTACAGCACGCAAAGTAATGGTGTTACATTCTCGGCTAACAAATTCTACCACAAGGGGTTTTTGCAAGGTAATTTCTACCTCGTTTGAACGACAGCCCCTGATTTCAACAAAGAAAGAGGTAGGCGCTGTAAAGGTAGAATCCCATGCCAATCCGTTGGTTTTGTAGTAATCACCTTGTTGGTACCACTCTACCTCGTTGGTAAAGTCTACTTGAATGTCTTCAAAGCCAACTGCCGTAGCAGCTAGGGCCACTTCGCCGCCTTCTTCTGGAATATAAGAAGGAGTGGCAGTTAGATCAATGTTTCTCGATACCACCAATTCGGTAGGTGCCGATGGTGCAATGGGGGTGTTCACACGGAAGTAGGTATCTTCCGAAATGGTGTAATGAACGGTATCTTTGTTCGATTTTCCTGCTATATTGCTCCAATTTTGTCCGTCGGTCGATAATTCCCAGTCAAAATCAAGATCACCGGTTACATCGGCACGCAACACAATTTTGTTACAAGATCTGCTTTGAACATTGGCTTGAACTTGCGCGCAGCTAACGTACATAATAGGCGATATGCCTACGAGTTCGCACGCTCCAGCTTGGTTATTCAAGTAGTCTTCGGCAATTTGTTGGGTAGCGGTTACCAACACATAGTATTGTGTCATATCGGTTACCGCGGTGTCTACACTTGCTTTCCCGCGCCAATGTTGAACTTCCATAAAGTTAGAGAAGTTGGTCGATTTGCACATCCAAGTATAAAAAGGACTGTCAAACAAGTTGTCTGCTTGAGCCGCATCGACGGTTAAGGTAATGGGTTCTTCGCACAAACCTAGCACTTGTTTTTCGTCGTTATCAATTTGCACACTGGTAGAGGTAGTGGTGGCATCCAAATCAATTTTGGGCGAGCACACGGTAAAACGAATGTCATCTACCAAGAAGTCGTTACCACTTCCAGAAGCAGGATTGTAGCTGCGAATTTCGACGGTCAAATCGGTGTTATAACCGGGGTTAAACGAGGTTTCGCCTTTTACCCATCCGTCTTTGAACTCAATGCCATCTACCACCAAGGTAGCCGCTTCAATTTCATAACCATTTACGTCTTTTACAATGAATTGTACCGAAATGGGCGAGCCATCGCTGGCAGCAGCAAACCAGGCCGAGAAGTTCATGGTAGTTTGAGCACAAGGAGCGGTTACCTGACGGCTATATACCAATTGTTCGTCGGCATTTACCAACAACATACCACCGTATTGTCCTTGAGCGTTCACTCCGTTTTGGGTATGGTCTAACATATCGCGGAACCACAACCTAGCATCGTTGGATGCACATTCGTCACACGTATTGGTTGGGTTGTCATTACATCCTCCATAACGGGCGTTGGCCACTACAGCATAAGTTCCTTCAGATTTTAACGAGGCACATCCGTCCACGTAGGTATAATCGGTCGATACATACATATTGCTGGTACGGTCGGTTTGCGACGACAAGGTGCCAAAATCTTCGTGGAATAGCACACGGGTGGTTTCTTCCGAGCACAATAGGTAGCGTTTGGCATCAATGATATTTGAAAAAATAGTATCGCCAGGAGCATTTACTACCCCAACTTTATAAGAAGTAATGCCAATGGGCAAATTATTTTCAGAAAGGCTCTTTTTACCTTTCGCTTCGGGCATTTCTTGCCAAGATGTCCATTCTTCGTGGGTATGTTTCATCCATACCAATTGCGATTCGTTCCAAGTAGCCGTTACGCCTTTTTGTGCAGTTAGGTTCAAAGGAGTACCTAGCTCTGCCTCAATATTATCGGCATCCAAACTAATAACATCCATTACGCCGTACACGTAAAAATCAGAAATTGCCAACACGCAATTATCACCTTCGTTGTAATTATCGCGGGCTATCTCTATGGTCAAGGTAGTTTTATTCAAGCCAGAATAGGTTCCCGGTATAATCAGTTCGACATTCGATTCAGAACCTGCAGGCAATTCTTCATAACGTTCGTAACCATTTACCCTGTATTTAAGTTTGGTTTTATCTCTACCCGACAACTCATACACATTGAAACATACATACACCTCGGTATTTTTCTTGTAACCTTGTACCGTAATGGTAGCTATGTCTTTTTGCGATTTAGGCGCATGAAAAATAAGGTAATTGGTAGTAGCGTCTAATTTTGCGGCAAAACCACTATTAGAACCATTGGTAATGCGGTACTTGGGCGATGATGCCGTACCATACGAAGTATTGGTTACATAACCGTAAGCACTTGCCATTTGCAGTTTATCCGTGCTTTTGTTCCAACAAATTTGCGTCGCATCCAAAGACGTGAAACTAGTTTGTTCGCTGTTGTTAGCAGCCGAAAATGTTGTACCGCCTAATGCATCTCCCCAAAAGCCACTTGTATTAATAGGGTTATTTTTCATTGCATCTGCAAAAGCAGTTGCCGAAAACCCTAATAACAAGGCTGTTAGACAGCAATAGCGACACAACCTTTTGAAGGTTTTTTCTTTTTTCATACTATTGTTTTTAGGTTATATAAGGTATATACAATTTTGCAAATATAGTTTTTTTTAAAATGTTACGCACACGTTTTCATAAAAAAATCATAAATTTATTGTATTTTTGCCATATGAATCAACAACTTACCAAAATTACCCCCACTAGTATAGCTGAAGGCTGCTACAAAGAAAAAGGCAGTAAGTTTTTGGCATACGCCATGCCCATTAGCAGTAAAGAAGAAGTAAAAGAGATTGTCAATCGATACAAAAAAGAACACCACAAAGCCAAGCACGTTTGCTTTGCCTATCGCATTGGCAACGACATTCGCGCCAACGACAACGGCGAACCTTCGGGAACGGCAGGCAGACCCATTCTACGCCAAATTGATGCAGCTAATTTAGACAATGCACTGGTAGTGGTAGTACGCTACTTTGGAGGAACGTTGTTGGGAACTGGTGGTCTTATCAATGCCTACAAAACAGCATCGCAAGATGCCATTCAAAACGGACTTACAAGTTGGAATAAGTAACCACCAAACGCATGGGAGAATGCTGGTTGGTAGCACTGCGCAAGCGCACACCGTAAGGTTTAAACAAGTGACGAACCACAGCATTACTTCCTGCAATATCGGTAGCACCCGTAATGGGCAATACATAGAAATCGTTCAAATCGTCTGCACTGATTGTTTCGTCCGACAGTAAACCTTCCATGTACGATGCCATGTTATTAAACAAGTAGTGTTTTTCTTCTGGCACATAAACACCTAACGTAGTTTCTACGCCTTCTGCAGGATATTTACTTTGAGTAAAGAATTTTTCCAAATCTTTTGCTTGTATCAACAAAAGGATATCCGGAGGCGTCATTCTAGTTGGTTCGTTGTCAACTACACTCGCTTCTTCCAATATCAGCGACATGTAATTCAAATTAAGTTTTTCGTCGGTTTCCTCGCCTTGCATGGTTGCTTTGATACGGTTCAAAGGCAAGGTTAAACGGGTTACATAACCCGACGAACTTACAATGTAGTTTAAACTATCCACATCGATATTGGCAGGCGCTTCTACCTCGCTCACCCTAATAACGGTAGTCGTTTCGCGGTTGGCAGGATAAATACGGGTTACATCTACAATCGAGTCGGGTTTGGCAACATCCGGAACGTAACGATAGTTTACCTCTAAGTTGACCGAGTCTACATTTAATACGGTTCTGCTACCGTATTGGGTAGTAACATACACCCCTTTTAAGAAGTTCAAGAATTCTTCTTGGCTTTTGTTGTACGCACGATTGGTCATCAAATCGGTACAATACGACTGTGGCAAATCAATCACCACCTTATCGCAATAACCTTCTTCTTTGCGTTCTGAATTAGGAACGGTTGCATCGTATGCCACGTACGATTTTTTTGCCAACAAAACAGATTTGTCACAATACTCGTTCACATCAATATCCGATGTATAATTCACTTCAAAATCAAGGGGTTTTTGCAAGGCATACACAGAGGCTTCGTTCACCGAAAGCGAATCGCCGTAATACGAGCGATAATACATAACCAAACGCAACACAGCGTCGGTAGCCGAAGCAGGGAATGTATCGCGCGAATAACGGAATTCTGTTAAAAAGTCTAGTTTTACATTGCCATAAACAGGGTCGCAAAGGTAGCCTAACTCTATTTTATCCGACTCTGAGTGGCGAACGGCAAGCAGTTCTGTAGCCGATTGGATGTAAAAAGAATCGGTTTTTACCACCATTTTATCTTCTTCTGGTTGCAAAGCCGAACCTATATCAGTTGGTTCACACGATGTGCAAACCAATAAAAAACAAGCAATTACAAAGAAATAAAAACGTTTCATTGCAGTTTTATTTTCCCAAAATTTGATCGTAGAATTGATTGTACGAAGTTACGTAATTTTGAGGATCTTGGTAAGGCAAAAACAATTTTTGTGAATTTTTAGCATAGTCAAGCACCTCTTGATTGATGGATTCACTGCCTTGAATAACAGCATCCGAGTATTCGATGGCCAACTTGCTAACATCGGCAAAAGAACCTTGTTTAGCTACCAAAGTTAGGTCTTCTGGAGCGATACCGTCCATTTTGATTTTATCGACCAATTTATTGGAAAATACTTGTTGGAAAGGATTATCGTAGACAGAGTAAACAATTTTTGCGTTGGCAAAGAAAGGATCTTCGCGGTAGGCTTTTTTAGCCAAGATAGGCAATGCAGCCGCCATCCAACCATGACAGTGGATGATATCGGGCGTCCAACGCAATTTTTTTACAGTTTCAAGCACACCGCGTGCAAAAAATACCATACGATCGTCGTTATCGGCAAACTCTACACCATTTTCGTCAGTAACAATGGCCTTACGACGAAAATACTCTTCGTTATCGATAAAATACACTTGCATACGAGCTGCCTGAATAGAAGCAACTTTGATGATAAGCTGATGATCGGTATCGTCAATGATTAAATTCATACCCGACAAACGAATCACTTCGTGCAATTGGTTACGACGCTCGTTGATGCAGCCATAACGAGGCATAAAAGTACGAATTTCTTTGCCCATTTCTTGGATAGCTTGTGGCAATTCTCTGCTCAAGGTAGCTACCTCTGATGCAGGCAAATAAGGAAAAATTTCTTGGGTTACGTATAAGATTTTTGCAGCCATTGACGATTTTAAATATTTCATCTGCAAAGATATAAAAAATATTCCGTAAATATGCAAGTTTTTTGCAAATATATTGGTGATGCGGTGATTCGGTGATTCTATTGACGAATCGGTGAATCGACTAATCGGTGAATCGACCCTATTCGGTCCCTGAGCCTGTCGAAAGCAAGGGCGGTCACTGAGCTTGTCGAAGTGCCCAGCCCGCAGCGCAAAGCCAAAACGGTCATTGAGCTTGTCGACGTGTTGTTGACCGAAGGGGAAAAAGTGCCCAATATAGACCGAGTAATCAATTCAATTCGGGCCCTTCGACAGGCTCAGGGACCGAATTGAGGTTGATGCGTTGCGGTTTTGGAGCACGGACGCACGACCGTGCGTCCCTACCTTCGACTTTATTCGCTTCGCTCATGAATTTTAGTGCGAGGTGAATGCAGAAACCATGTTTACATGGGTAATGCTGAACCGATGCCTAAAATCATGTAATAAGTTGCTCCCGTTAGCTTCGCTCATGTTGCTCACGTTCGGCATAACAAATAAATTTGTTCTGCACTCACTTAATCGCAACTGTCGGCATAGCTTAAATAAATTTAATCTC
>JAEIGA010017963.1_pt1 | contig 10771 bp, 7 predicted proteins | sample 9270691 | NCBI WGS metagenome assembly JAEIGA01 (sample SAMN17057246, study PRJNA624740) | gut metagenome | biome: biome; isolation source: fecal sample | host: Bos grunniens | place: China: Xizang | collected 2019 | reverse complement strand
CCTGCAGGTACATCGAGGTCAGGTCCGATATGTCTGTAAAGCTCACGCATGAAGCTCTGGCAGAAAGCCATTACTTCGTTGTCAGACTTACCCTTAGGGTCGAAGTCAGAACCACCCTTAGCGCCGCCCATAGGGAGACCTGTGAGTGAGTTCTTGAAAATCTGCTCGAAGCCGAGGAACTTAAGGATGCTGAGGTTAACGGAGGGATGAAGTCTGAGACCTCCCTTGTAAGGTCCGATAGCGCTGTTGAACTGAATTCTGTAACCACGGTTAACCTGGATCTTGCCGTTATCATCGATCCAAGCAACTCTGAACATGATCTGACGCTCAGGCTCTACGATTCTCTCAAGAACCTGCTTCTCGATAAGCTCAGGGTGTACAGGAAGTGCGGGAGCAATAGAGTTAAGGAACTCATATACTGCCTGGAAGAACTCAGGCTCGCCTGCATTTCTGATCATAACCTTCTGCATGAGATCATTAAGATACTCATTCTCAATCTTGTAATCCATAAGATTTCCACCTTTCTTTTGCCTCGAACAAAATTTTGCAAGTTCGCATGGCTAAAATTTCATTTTGTAGACTGAAAGCTTAGGTAAAACAACCTAGTTTAAACCAATCGTTATGTATAGTATTACAACATTTTCTTAATTTCAATAGGAAAATAGAAAATGAAAGTTCAGAAATCTGAACTTTCATTTTGCGCATAAAAACTATACTTTTTAGGTATGATAAGAAATTAATCAGGTGCTTTCCGTCATCTCAGTTACAGCAACTGTACTCGGAGTGGTCCTATCAGCGAAAGGATCGTTCTCAACTACCTCATCCCAGGAGTTAACACCAAAGATCTGAGAGAGCTCACCGTAGTTGATCATTTCAGTAAAACGGTTAATAGCAATAAAGAGAATAAGTATAAAGATAAGTGCTAAAAGACCTCTTCTGATAATCATCATACGTCTCTCAGCATTGAACTTTTCATCTACACGTTTCTTTGTTGTATAACCGACAACCACATAGACACGGCTGATGTCTGTTCTCTTAGGTCTGTTACGGTATTCCTTGATCTTACGCTTGATATAATTCGCAATTCTGGAAGGCAGACCTTTGAACAGTCTAACTGTTGCACGATAAGAACAGCCCAAAAAGTCCATTACGGCACTGCTCTTACCGTAACTGCCTGAAGTTGAAACTGTACTCTTATCACCTTGATTTGTAGCCATATAAATCACCTAATGGAGGGATTATAGCATTAAATATCAAAACGAAAAAGTTTGGAAGTTAGTTATTTATAAGGTTATTTCTTCTTACGAGGAATCTCCAGGGTCGGATAATACATACTCGTTAGAATAGTAAGACCGGCATCTTTGATTCTGTAGAAAGTCGCCCTGCTGATATAAAGTGAATCAGCTATCTCTATATCCGTCATAGCCTTATAGTAATAAAGATACATTATTTTAGAATAAGGATACTTGATAGAGAGCATCTTGCTCAAAAGAATAGTGGCGTTTCTTCTTCTGATGAGCTGCGCTACATATTCTTCTTCCATAGACTTGATGAATTTGTCATAACCTTCCGAGAAATCGATCATCACGTCATTCATATCACCCTGACCTTTAGGTACAAAAGCGAGATCGCTCACCTTGCAAGGAGAATATAAATGCGAGTAGAAATCCATAAGGCTAAGTCTCTTATCCTCATGAGCCATGGTAATCTCTGCAACAAGAGAATCTTCCATAGGTGAATGTTTACCAAGGTCTACCCTAAGATACTTAAGCCTGGTTTTGATGATATCTTTCGCTTCGCTGAAAGTCTTAACATCATCTGCTGAACCGTAGTTTACTAAACTATCGTCAGGTTTCTTCTTACGTGGATCATTCATTTTGAATTCCTCCTTTAATTTATTACTATCCGCAAATTCCAAACAATTGTTTGACACGGACAAAAATAGTGCTAATATTAAAAGAAAATATGTTTGGAGATGTGCCTATGTCGAACGGAGATAATAAAACTATCGATCGCGTTTATAACTATATTCGTAACTATATTGAACAGAACCAGATATCACCTTCCGTAAGAGATATCTGCGCAGGCGTAGGCCTTAAGTCCACATCTTCCGTACATACTTATCTAAAACAACTTGACAGCCAGGGTGTTATCGAATACAGACCCGGACTCAGAAGAGCCATTGTAATTAAGCAATCATCTGCTGATACCTATCAGGAAACACCAGAAAAATCTGATGTAACCAATTTATCCTCTTACAGACAGGTTCCTGTAGTTGGTAAGATCACCGCCGGTATCCCGATCTTTGCTCACGAAGATTACAGCGACTCTTTCTTAGTTAATAAATCTATTATTGGTGATTCCGAAGCCTTCATGCTTAAGGTTCGCGGCAACAGTATGATAAATGCCCATATTCTTGATGGTGACCTCATCATTGTCCGCAAACAGAACACTTGTGAAGAAGGTGATATTATTGCCGCTTTAATTGATGAGGAAGCTACAGTTAAGCGTTTTGGCAAGAAAAACGGAATCCCTTATCTCTTCCCTGAGAATGACGATTACTCACCCATTCCGTTTAATACGGAAGGTTGCAGAATTCTCGGTAAAGTAGTTGGTCTCCATCGATACACTATCGATTAACTGCCTCCTTTCCGATAAGAATGTGTTGTTATACCTTTATTATCGGTGCTGTTTGGGGATTTTCAAGTAAAATCGCACTTTTGTTGAAAAGTTGAGACTTATTGTAAATTTGCTTTTATCTAGTCAGAAATTTTGGCCTACTTATTGAACAGAAGGCCATGTTTTTGTGCGATTCAGTTATTTGCACATTTCCAGGACCAGCTTGGCATTTACTTCAGATTTGTCCGGACAGAGTTTAGTTACGTCTTCACCCATGCTCCTGAGCCATGTTAACTGTCTCTTCGCATAGTGTCTCGTTCCGATTCTGATTCTGTCACATGCCTGGTCTAATGTTTCCTGGCCTTCCAGGTAATTCAGCATCTCTTTATAACCGATTGCCTGCCAGCAAGTAGATGTCCTGTCCACATTTAATGACATGAGCATTTTAGCTTCATCAACAATGCCATTCTCTACCATTATGCCGACTCTTCTGTTTATACGGTCGTAGAGTTCTTCTCTGTTCCAATCGATCATAAAGACCTTGAACGGGTACTCAGGTCCTTTTTCCTTGGATCTCTTATTCTTTTCGCTGAACGTGATACCGAGAGCCTTGTGTACTGCAAGTGCTCTTATTACACGTCTGTTGTTATTTGGATGAATGAGTTTTGCTGCTTCAGGATCTTCTCTTTGGAGTCTCTCGTATAAAACATCTATGCCGACTCTCTCGAGTTCTTCTTCGAGCTTTTTGGTCGCAGCGAGTTCGGCTTCTTCGTCACCTGTACCATAATCAAGACCATACAAAAGTGATGAAATGTATTGGCCTGTTCCGCCGCATACAACAGGAAGTTTTCCTCTTTCGAGAATATCCTTAATTATCGGAAGTGCCGTACTCACATAATCATAGACAGAGAAATCCGTACCGGGATCAATAATGTCTGTCATGTAATGCGGTATATCGCCGATTTCTTCCTTAGTATCTTTCGCTGTGCCTACATCAAGGCCTCTATAGATCTGCATTGAATCTGCGCAAACCAATTCTCCATCCGCCATCTTGCAGATTTCCAATGCCAGCGCGCTCTTACCGCTTGCCGTAGGTCCGGCAATAATCGGTATATAAGAATACTTTTCGAAAACAGGGAAATTTGTATTCATCAGACTATTCTCTTAAAGTTCTTCTCGTAATCCTTTTTGGAAACCGTAAAGAATGTCGGTCTTCCGTGAGCACAGTGATAAGGATCTTCGAGCTTTGACAATGATTCTATAAGTTTCATTGCTTCCTGCTGAGTTATCTTATCTCCCGCTCTGATAGCTGCCTTACAGGCAGTTGTCTGAATGAGCTGATACCATATCTCTGATTTGGAAGGAACGTCACGCTTAAGATCAGTAAGTATATTGCTGAATACTTCAGACTGTTTGCCCGCCTTACCAAGAGGAACTGTTCTTACAGCAATCTGCCTGTCGCCTAACAATTCCAGTTCAAAACCGTTCTCTTCAAAACGCTTGAGATTATCTTCAACAAAGCTGTAGTCTTCCCATGAGAGAGTCAACACCTGAGGTGTTAAAACCTGTTCAACAGCAGGTGCGCTGCCAGGCTGTTTCCTAACCATAAACTCTTCATAGAGAACCCTCTCGTGAGCTGCATGCTGGTCAACAATGAAGCACACATCCTCATTCTGAAGAATGATATATGTCGAGAATATAATGCCTACAAAATCAGCAGCTGCCAGTCTCTCAATATCAGTAAGCGTTCTGTTCTCCTGTACGTCTTCGATAATCGCAGGAGCAGATACAATGCTTTCTGTTTCAGTTGATTCCAAAGCAACCGGCTCTTCGTTTGAAGCTGGCTCATCAGAAGTCTCTTTTAATGCATTCAGATCCGGCTTAAAGTCAGCCAGAATCTGCAGCAGTTTATTAGCTGCTGCAGGGTCACCCTGTTGCGGTCCGATCTTATGTGAAGCAGCAGAAGACGTTTGCGTCTTTGATGCAGACTTTACAGGTGCAATTGTTGAGAAATCATAACGAAGCTGCGTACCCGTATCAGGTTCCTCTTCTTTTGTTACGATACCTCCGAACGACAGTCCCGCCTCACCGCTCTTATTCAACGCATCTTTTATTCCGTGATAAACAAGTCTGAATATATCACCGTCATTGCTGAACTTAACTTCTGACTTCTGCGGATGAACATTAACATCAACCGTTCCGGGTTCGCAATAGATCATAAGGAAGCAGATGGGGAATTTATTCTTCATTACCGCATTCTTATATGCTTCATCTATAGCTGCAGAAACAGTCTTACTGTGAATGAGTCTTCCGTTAACGAATACGCACTGAAGACCTCTGTTACCTCTTACAAAAGATGTAAGACCAGTAAAGCCTTCTATTCTCCCGCCTTCATATTTAAAGCTGACAGGAACCAGAGCTTTAGCTGTATCTTTACCATAAACTGCATATACGGCATCAAGAGAAGAACCGTTACCCGGAGTTGTAAATAAAGTTGTTCCATCCTTGATCAGCTTGATCGAGATCTCAGGTGCAATAATAGCAATCTTTTCAATGAGACCTGTTATATACATTCCTTCTGTGGAATCTTTTTTGAGGAACTTATATCTTGCAGGAAGATTCTTAAACAGGTTTCTTACTTCTACTGTAGTACCTGTACAAGCAGGATTATCGTAAACACCTTTAAGAGAACCATCTTCATAAACAACTCTGGTTCCCTCATTCTCACCCTTAAGACAGGTCGTGAGAGTTACATCAGAACATGCTGCAATGGATGCCAGAGCCTCACCTCTGAATCCGTTCGTAGACAGGGAATAAATATCTTCGATTGAATGGAGCTTCGATGTCGCGTGGATAAGAAAAGCCTTTTCAGCATCTTCCCTGTCCATTCCGCATCCGTCATCAGATACACGTATTAATGTGATACCGCCTCCGGCAAACTCAACGGTTACCCTCGTAGCGCCGCTGTCTATAGCGTTATCTATAAGCTCCTTAACAACTGATACAGGACGCTCGATGACTTCGCCTGCCTTAATGGCATTAGCAGTCTTGGTATCTAAAATATTAATCCTGCCCAATGTCTTCCTCCGAACACTTCTGCTTCAATTCATAAAGAATATTCATAGCTTCAATAGGTGTTAGTCTTGTAGGATCCAGGTCTCTTAATGTCTGACGGATCTTATCTTCTTTTCTGTAAACGACGTTATCAGGATTGAAGAAAGATTCCTGACCGGGCATTACATCTTTGGATAACTCTTCGTCATTACCCATGTTCTCGCGGTTGCCCTTAACCTTGAACTTACCGATTCTCTCGAGCTCTGACAAAATAGCTCTCGAACGCTTCAATACATCTGAAGGAAGGCCAGCAAGTCTTGCTACTTCGATACCGTAACTGTCTGATGTACCGCCATCAGAAATCTTATGCAGAAACGTAACGCTGTCTCCTTCTTCCTTAACTTCTACGTGGTTGTTATATACACCGCGGTTAAGCCTTTCGAGCTGGTTAAGTTCGTGATAGTGAGTCGCGAAAATCGTTCTGCTGTACAAAATATTAGGGTCGATTATGTATTCGATAACAGCCCATGCGATTGAAAGACCATCGTATGTACTCGTACCTCTGCCGACCTCGTCTAAGAGCAGCAAACTCTTACGTGTAGCATTCTTCAGGATATAAGACACTTCCCTCATCTCGACCATGAATGTTGACTGGCCTGTGGAGATGTCATCTGATGCACCGATTCTGGTAAATATGTGATCGACAAGACCGATCCTGGCACTCTGCGCAGGAACGAAAGAACCTATCTGGGCCATGAGAACAATAAGAGCAGTCTGTCGCATGAACGTTGATTTACCGGCCATGTTAGGACCTGTGAGCACCATCAGTCTCTTCTCTTCATCCATCGTAATATCATTTGGAACGAAGGTCTCATGTGACGATCTCATCATCTGCTCAACAACAGGATGTCTGCCGCCCTTGATATCGATAGACTCCGAATCGTCGATTGAAGGCTTTACATAATTCTCTACTTCAGCGAGTTCAGCCAAAGAGGTAATTACGTCAGTCTGTGCAATTGAACGCGCTGTATCAAAGAGCTTCTGTGATACTGAAGAAACCTTCTCCCTTACCTCTGTAAACAGCTCATACTCTAATGCGATTCTGCGAGATGAAGCAGATACGATCTTATCTTCGAGCTCCTTGATCTGAGGAGTAATGTAACGCTCGTTGTTAACGAGAGTCTGCTTTCTTACATACTCTTCAGGAACCTTATCCGACTGGCTCCTGGGAATATCTATAAAATAGCCGAATACCTTGTTGTATCCGATCTTAAGTGTCTTGATACCTGTTCTCTCGCGTTCGTTGTTCTCTAACTGCAAAATATATTCTTTCGCATTCTTCGCGAGATCATAGAGTTCATCACATTCGGCGTTATAACCACGCTTGATTATGTCACCGTCCTTAACCGTAACAGGAGCATCTTCATTAATGGATTTCTCCAACAGCTCACAAATATCTGTGAGCGGATCCATCGAAGTCTTTATCTCCTTGAACATTCCCTTACCGAACTCTTCAAGACCGTCTCTTACGAATGGAATCTTACGGAGGGAATTTCTCAACGCCAATAAATCTCTGGCATTACATGTACCGAGAGATACTTTACCTGCGAGTCTTTCAATATCGTAAAGGCCGGACAGACCTTCAATTATCTGCTGACGGGCCATATATTTCTCTTTAGCTTCTTCGACTGCATCAAGTCTTCTGTTGATAGCCTTAACTGAGATAAGCGGTTCTTCTACCCATTTACGGAGCAGTCTTGCACCCATAGAAGTCTTCGTTCTGTCGATAGCCCAGAGGAGTGAACCTCTCTTCTGCTTTGTTCTGATCGTTGATGTAAGTTCAAGACCAGTACGGGTAGCGATATCGAGTTCCATCGTATCGGAGATCTTATAGCATCTTACAACGTCAAGATAAGTGACCTTATCCGTCTGGGTCTCTTCGGCGTAAAGGATAAGAGCAGAACAGGCACAAAACATCATTTCGGGATTGGTAAAGAGCTTTGCATCCTGAACTGCAGCGCCGCTGCTTTTGAACAGGCTCTCAGAAAAATCCCTGTCATTTCTTCTGGTAAGGGCGATATCCGTTCCTGCTCTTATGGCAGACATCTCAGGTGTACCTTCGAAATTTGAATTATAGATAATCTCCGAAGGAGAATACTTGCCAATGAGATTGATAAGGTGTTCGCCGTTATCCGTAAGAGTTAACTGTGTGGCCTCAAAATCGCCTGTAGAAATATCCGCACACGCAACGCCAAACTGCGTTCCGACACAGTAAATACTCATAAGGAAATTGTTCTTACGGTCTTCGAGGCCGCCTGATTCGGTAATAGTACCGGGTGTCAGGATCTTGATAATGCCTCTTTTAACAAGGCCGGTAGCAACAGACGGATCTTCTAACTGTTCACAGATAGCAACCTTATATCCTGCCTGAACCAGTCTGTTGGCATATGTTGAATAAGCATGGAAAGGAATACCGCACATAGGCGCTCTGTATCCTGAACCGCAGTCCCTTCTCGTGAGTGCGAGTTCCAATATCTTTGCTGCCTTAACGGCATCGTCGAAAAACATTTCATAGAAGTCGCCCAGTCTGTACAGCAGGAATGAATCCTCACACTTAGCCTTCATCTCGGCATAATGCTGCATCATGGGAGAGAGCTCTTCAGGCTTTAAGTCTGAAAGGCTCATCGGAAACTGGCCGGCCGATTTTACATTATTCTCATCAAAACCGTTGTTATCTACCACGCTCATTCTCCCTTCAGGCTGACGAGAACACCGTCAACAGAATAAGGTCTCGCGTGGTCTATCCTGACTTCACAAAGTCTTCCTTCGAGATAGTCCAGACCGATATCTATTCCCAATTCTTCAGGAATCGTAAAATTGACCAGGTGGTTTGTTATTGTCCTTCCACTGAAGGTCATGTCACCTGCTTTGCTGATGCCCTCGATAAGAACCTCCATTGTCTTGCCAACGAGTCTTCCGTTGGATTCTTCAGCATAGCGGTTCGTATATTCCATAAGTCTTCCAAAACGTTCAGTTACAACGTCCTGGGGAATCTGATTCTCATATTCTGCTGCCTTTGTACCGGGCCTTGCCGAATACTGGAAAGTAAATGCAGCATCGAACTTTGCCTTAGCAACGGCATCAAGAGTCTGCTGGAAATCTTCTTCAGTTTCTCCCGGGAAACCGACAATGATATCAGTTGTAAGAGAGCCTCCTTCAACCTTGTTTCTGAATGTATCAGCGATCTCAAGGAATCTGGCAATCGTATAAGGACGGTTCATGTCTTTAAGAACCTTATCGGAACCTGACTGCATAGCGAGGTGAAGATGCTTTTCGACATTCGGTCTGGTGGCCATAATTTCGATTACTTCATCAGACAGATCCTTAGGGTGTGAGGACATAAATCTGAATCTGGAGAATTCCTTAATGTCAGATGCCGCTCTCAATATATCGGCAAATGCCTTTCCGTCCTCTCCCTTGTAGGAATTAACGTTCTGGCCCAGGAGCATGACTTCCTTATAGCCCTTGGATGCGAGTTCTTCCAATTCCCTGACGATCTCATCAAAGCTTCTGGATCTCTCCCTTCCTCTGGCATAAGGAACGATACAGTAAGTACAGAAATTATTGCATCCGTACATAATGGGAACCAGGGCTCTGAATTTTCTCTTTCTCTCGATCGGGAAATAGCTGTCTTCTGCAATATAGTCATCAACAGCGATATTTACGAGCTGTTTTTTGGTCCTTAAGGAATCTCTTAAGAGCATCGGGAATCTATGGAGCTGCTGAGGATCGAAGACCAGGTCTACAAAAGGATAAGACTTCTTGATCTTGGCTACATTTTCAGGAACCTTCATCATGCAGCCGCAGATGGCGATAATAACATCACGGTCATTTTTCTTGAGCGTCTTAAACACGCCCAGGTTGCCGTACAGATGTCTGTCCGCATTCTCTCTAACGGAACATGTGTTAAATACAATTACGTCTGCATCGTCCAGCTCACCGCCCGAGGTCTCTTCCAGGCCCATTCCGGAGAGCATTCCGGAGAGTTTCTCTGAATCGGATTCATTGAGCTGGCAGCCATATGTGAGTACGTTATATGTAAGCGCTCTTCCTTTGCGGGCACTAAGCTGAGAGAAATATTCAGTGAGCTCGCTCATGGAAGAACTAAATTCTGTCTGGTCTTTTTCTGTAGTCTTAATAATTGCCATTTAAAGCCTCATTTCCTAATACCCGCTAATTATACAGTAAAATGCTTATTATTTTTAATAAAATTGGGTGCGGACCATAATTTTGTTTTTCATAAGAAAAGATATAAAATGTTAGGGTTATATTCGGATTTTGGAGATCTTATGAGAGTTATTTGGAAAAAGATATCAGCTTTTATTGCAGCGATGCTCCTTACAATGACATCGCTTTACATGTTTACGAACGTTGTAGATGCCGATACTGTTCCAGATGACCCCAACGACGGCATTATAACCGCCACGGAGCGCAAAACGGATCTACTTAACGAAGTACACGAGGACGCTCCTGCTATATCCGCTGCATCTTACATTCTTTACGATGCCGACAGCGGCTCGATCCTCTTAGGAAACGATTACAACGTCCAGAAGGAACCTGCCTCAATGACTAAGGTTATGACCGTCCTTCTTGCTTTGGAGCGCCTTAATCTTGACGACATAATCACCATTTCACCCGAGATGGCAGAAGCTGTTAATGCCATTACTTCTGACTACGTTAAGCTCGGCCTCCAGGAAGGCGAAGAAATCAGCGTAAGAGACCTGGTTTATGCTGCAGTCCTCAAGTCAGCTAACGATGCCAGACTCGTTCTCGGTATCCATATGGGCGGTAATGAGTCCGCTTTCTGCGACATCATGAACGAGAAGGCTCAGGAACTCGGATGCCAGAACACGCACTTTTCTTCCGCATTCGGTTATTCAACACCTGATAACGTCACTACTCCTTACGATATGGCGCTGATCCTCAATGAGGCTGTCAGCAGCACTTCATATTCTGAAATCGCGAAAACACTGAACTACACCATAAGCGCAACAAACAAGTACAGCAGTGACCGTGAGATCACAAACAGCAACAGATT
>JAEIGA010017962.1_pt1 | contig 10772 bp, 6 predicted proteins | sample 9270691 | NCBI WGS metagenome assembly JAEIGA01 (sample SAMN17057246, study PRJNA624740) | gut metagenome | biome: biome; isolation source: fecal sample | host: Bos grunniens | place: China: Xizang | collected 2019 | reverse complement strand
AGAACTTCGTCAACTTCACACGTGTAGTTGGGCAAACGGACGCGTCCATTTTTCCAAGTGGACTGCAGGACTGCAATCGGGGCACTCGGGATGCCACAAAAACAAAGCAGCGAGCGCCGGTTTGTCGGGCTCGCTGCTTTGCTATATATACGAATTGTGTATTACTTCGTGCTGAACTTGTACATGGTTGTTGTCATGTAGTTCTCACCCGGAAGAAGGGTTGTGCTGGGCCATTCGGGATGGTTGGGGCTGTCGGGATAGTGCTGTGTCTCGAAGCAGAATGCGCTGCGACGGGGATACTTCACGCCCTTCTTGCCTACGAAACTGCCATCGAGGAAGTTGCCGGCATAGAACTGAACACCGGGCTGGTCGGTGAACATCTCCATGAAGATGCCTGTGTTGGGATCGTAGAGTGTACCGAAGCACTTGGTGAGGTCGCAGTTTGTGTTGAGAATCCAGTTGTGGTCATAGCCCACGCCATTCACAATCTGCTCGTTTGTCTCGTCGTTGATGCGGTCGCCAATGGCAGTGGGAGTGCGGAAGTCGAATGGTGTGCCCTCTACTGCAAGCACTTCGCCTGTAACTGCAACATCGGCATCTACGGCTGTAAACTGGTCGGCATCGAGCATCAGCACCTCGTCGAGGCAGTCCTTAGAACCGTCGCCGCTGAGATTGAAGTAGCAGTGGTTGGTCAGGTTCAGCACTGTGGGCTTGTCTGTGTTAGCAAAATAATTGATTATCAATGCATTGTCTTCGGTCAGAGCATAGGTTACCTTTACGTCCAGGTTGCCGGGATAGCCGTCTTCGCCATCGGGGCTTGTTGTGGTGAACTCGATGATCTTGTCGTCCTTCTGATTGGCTTCCCAAATGCGGTTGTGGAAAGCAATCGGGCCACCGCCATGGAGGCTGTTGGGGCCATTATTGATGGGCAACTGGTATGCGTTGCCATCGAGAGTGAACTGACCCTTGGCAATACGGTTGCCGTAACGGCCGATGAGGGCACCGAAGTTGCAGCCCTGTGCGCCATACTTCACATAGTCGGCAATGTTGTCATGACCGAGACATACGTCCTGCATGTTGCCATCCTTGTCGGGAACCATAATGCTGACAATACGTCCGCCGAAGTTAGTGAAACACACCTCCATGCCTGCATCGTTCTTGAGGACATAGAGAGCCGTTGAGTCGGTAGCGAAGTCTGCCGGATTAAGACCGGAAACTGTCAGGCTGTCTGCACACTCGGCATTGCTGCAAGATGTGTTGCAACATGCTGAAAAACTGAGCCCTGTAGCAATTGCCACGAGAGCAAGGAAAAATGTTTTCTTCATTTTGCTAAAATTAATTTATACAATGTTATTATTTTTCTTTCCATTGCAAAGTTATAACATTACATGTGATTCACAAAATAAACAGCACAAAATGTTGTTTTGTTTATTTAAATTGATTACCTTTGCAAAAAATCATAACACAAAATAACACATGTCACGACTTATACACCCTTTCAGACTACTCGTTGCAGCCATTGCAGTTGTTTCCGTATGGTCTTGCACCGAGCAAATAGACACTTCGGCGCGTTATGTGTTCAAGGAAGAAACGGTAATGAGCTACCTTGAGAAGCACGAAGCCTATAGCAGTTATGTTGACATTCTGCGCAAGGTGGACATCAGTAAGGCCAGCAGTTCCAAGGTCAGCCAGCTGTTGAGTGCTCGCGGAAACTTCACCGTTTTTGCGCCTAACAATGCAGCCATACAGAAATACCTCGAGGATTTGGTGGAGGAAGAACTCATTGCAGAGCCATCGTGGGACGCTTTCACAAGCGAACACAAACGCGACTCTATCTACAAAGTGATTGTCTATAACAGCATCATCGACGGTGGCGACGAAGCCAACGCATACTTCTACACCACCGAATTCCCCAACGACAAAGACGAGTTTATCCTTGCCACACTCAATGATAAAAAACTCTCCGTCAAGAAACCCGAGAATCAGCCTGACAGCATCTACATCAACGAAGATTGCCCCGTCAGCGTAAAGGAACGCGACATCCTTGCCATCAATGGCATCATCCACCAGCTGGAAAAAGTCATTTCGCCCAAGGACATTACTGCTGCCAGCTACATCCAGCAGTGTCTCGACGAGCAGAAAGAGGGCTTCCTTGTGTGCTTCCGTGCCATTCAGGCATGCGGTCTGCTCGACACTCTCAGCAAGGTGCGCGACGAACGATATGAAGAACTCTACCAGACCGGCAAAATTCCCGACCTGGTTGGCATGACGAACGAAGGTTTTGCCGAAGGTAATACTGCCTATGCGCCAAAACATCGACTCTATGGATTTACCATCTTTGCCGAGCCCGACGACTTCTGGCGCAGCCAAGGCTTAGAACCTACCGACCCCGACCTGCTCCGCAAACTCACACAATGGATTCTCGACAACCATCAGTATAGCAACGACGATGTGTTCACAACCGACGAGAACTACGAAAATGAGAACAACCTGCTCTACCAGTGGATTACATATCACATCCTGCCTATGCGTATCCCCAAAGGCAAACTCGTATTCCACATCAACGAGTATGGCTTTAACCTGAGCCGTCCCGAGGTGTATAGCATTCCCGTTTACGAGTTCTATACGACAATGGGCAAGCGACGCCTCTTCAAACTCATCGAAAGCAGAGCAAGCAACGGCGTTTACATCAACCGATTCCCAACTACAGACAACGGACGCCGAGGCACTGGCGAAGAGATTGGTTGCGACGCAGACAAGGTGGGCAGCCGTGTGGATACCGAGTCGTCTTTGGCTATCCTCAGCGACATGATCAACTGTAACGTTTACCCCATTAGCGCACCTATCTCATACAACGACGAAGTGCGAGACAACTTGCACCGCAACCGCATCCGCTTCGACGGCATGAGCCTCTTCCCCGAAGCCATGAACAACGACATCCGCCTGAAGAAGGCTACCGAGGAACGCTACAAGCATGTCTATATTCCCAACACAGCCCGCACGTACAACTACTTTGAGAACATGCAGCAGAACGATGCCATGAACTTCGTTTATTACAACGCATGGAACGACGACTGGTGCAACCTGCACCGCGACGAGATGAAGGCTGTAGGCCGTTTCGAAGTAATGTTCAAGTTACCTCCCGTGCCGCGCCGTGGCACATACGAGGTGCGCTACAAGGTGTTGGCAAATGGCAATCGTGGTGTGGCACAGGTTTATTTTGGTTCAGACCCCGAAAATCTGCCCGTTGCCGGCATTCCTTTGGACCTGACAATGGACTGCCGCAATGAATTGGATGCCAAGAGAGTTGGCTGGGAAGATGACGATCCGGTTGATGACGACTACAACGCCGAGATTGACAAACGCATGCGCAACAATGGTTTCATGAAGGGTCCGCAGTCCATCAACTCCAACGACGGAACCGAACGTGGCAAGAACGACCGCGAGAACATCCGACACATCTTCGTCCGTCAGACACTCGATCCGAACGAAACCTACTACATCAAGTTGAAATCTGTACTCGACGCCGAGAAGAAGGAGTTCTACATGGACTTCATCGAATACTGCGCAAAGGAGATTTACGACAATCCGGAATCACCGGAAGACATTTGGTAGTACAAAATAATGGTTAGCCTTTCTTCGAATAAAGGTTAACCATTATGCTCAATTAGGTTAACCTTTCTGCCTGGAATGGTTAACCTATTTTTGTTTGCTGACGTTTCGTGCCACGCACGGCCTCTGCCTGCAATGGGTTGTCGGGCCAATAGTGTTTGGGATAGCGACGGCGCAGTTCGCCTCGCACCTCGAAGTATGCGTTCTGCCAAAAACTGCGAAGGTCTTGGGTGAGTTGCACCGGTTTAAAGCCCGGCGACAGCAATTCCATAAGGACCGGCACTCGGCCGTTGTCCACACGTGGCGTCTCCTCCATTCCGAAGCACTCCTGCAAGCGCACACTCAACACGGGTGCCTCTGCGCCATGGCGATAGTCCAGACGGATACGACTGCCAGTCGGTACCGTGACATGCGCAGGAGCAATACATTCTATCTGTTGCTGAAGGTCGTAAGGGATGAGTGCCCAGAGCACTGCACACAGGTCTATGCGCCGAAGTGCTGCGGCCGATGAACGCAACCGGCCGGCCTCATCGTCAAGATAAAAAGGCAGCCAATCGTGAACCGTTGCAAGAAGATGCAATGTAGAGAGGTCGGGGATGTCCAGTTCTGGATGCCAGGCTGCCACTTGTGCTACACGTCGCTGCAAAGCAGCCACCTCGTCGTTCCACGACAACACGCTGAGTCCGTCCTTCGCTACAACATCACACAGCACACGTTCCTGCAAACTGTGCGGAGCATCGTGCAAGGGTTTGGAGCGAAGAAGCAGGCGACCGATGCGCCATTCGTGCTGCATGACAAGGCCTTCCTGCTTGCTGTCCCACGCCACATGGTCGCGCTCCACAGCAAGTTCCTCAAGGTCCGACGGCTCGACAGCTGCGGCAAGAAACACCTTCCCCTGTGCTCCGGAAACGAAAAGGGATGCAACAGCAAGCCACGGGCACGACGAAAGCGGGTCCTTCCGGTCGATGCGGACTTCCTCTCCGCTTGCCAGCCTGTACCTGCCCGCACCATCCATCTGTCTGGCAACACGCTCGGGATAGGCATAAGCAACCAGATGTCCCGCAGCAACCCCACCGCTCTTCCTGCCACCTTTCCTCGCCGGAGCAATCCTTCTGTAAGCCTCTGCAACCTGTGCTATGCGTTGCCATGGGCCAAGATGCCTACTCTCTCTGGCTCTCTGCAACAAGTCAAGGCGTAAAGACATATCGGCCTCATTCTCGTGTTGTGCCAGTGGGTCCTTCTCTTCGAGCAAGGCTGCAATATCACAAGCCAGCCCTGTCTCGCCAAGAGAGGTTGCCCGAAGTATCATCCTCGAAATGCGTGGGTGGCAAGGCAACCCTGCCATTTGCTTGCCCAGACGAGTGATGCCTCCCTGTTCGTCGAGGGCACCAAGCGAGAACAATAGTTCGCGAGCAGCAACCAGGTTGTGCAAAGGAGGTGGCGTGAGCCAAGGGAGTGCCATGGCATCTCTTTCGCCAAAAGAAACAACATCAAGCAAAGTTGGTGCCAGGTCGGCATACTCTATCTCAGGTCTGCGGCGTTCCGCCATACGATGCTCTGCCGCCTTCGTCCATAAACGGTAACAAATTCCGGAAGTCAGACGGCCGGCACGACCGGCACGCTGTGCTGCCATATCCATACTGATGGGAACGGTTTCCAGATGACTCATGCCTGTTCGACGGTCGAAGACAAGAGTACGACACAATCCGCTATCAATAACGATTCTTACACCCTCAATGGTCAACGACGTTTCCGCGATGGGAGTTGCCAACACCACCTTCCGTTTTCCATCCCTCGAAGGCATAATCGCCCTGCGCTGCTCCTCCGACGAAAGGTTTCCATAAAGAGGAAAAACCTCTGCAGGAAAGCCTTGCAACAATTCTGCGCAACGCATTATCTCCGCTTGCCCAGGCAAAAACACAAGAATATCGCCATCCTTCGGTGCCCGACGGACTGCATCTGCAACAGCCTGCGCCATGTCTTCACGGCGGAAATCCTCCTTCGCATAAACAATATCGACAGGAAACATCCGCCCCTCGCTCTCAATGAGTGGAGCCTGCAACGCATCACAAATTGCCGAACTCTCTATAGTGGCAGACATTACCACAAGACGCAAATCGGGACGCAAGAGCTGCTGCGCCTGTCGGCTAAGAGCAAAAGCAAGGTCGGTATGCAGGCTTCGCTCATGAAATTCATCGAAGATAATGATGCCTACACCGTCGAGCGTCGGGTCATGCTCCAGCATGCGCGTCAAAACACCTTCGGTCAAAACCTCTATTCTGGTATCGCTGCTTACGCAAGTCTCAAAACGAATGCGATAACCAACGGTCTTGCCAACAGGTTCGCCAAGCAACGACGCCATGCGCTCAGCAATCTGCCGTGCTGCAAGACGACGTGGCTCGAGCATCAGAATCCTTCCCTCAACAGGAGAATCCAGAAGAAGAGTCAAAGGCAGGAGCGTCGATTTGCCCGCTCCAGGCGGAGCGGTAATAACCACATCCTGCTGCAGAGCAAGCGCCCCACTCACTGCCTCGGCAATGGCAGCAACAGGCAAATGTCCCGAACGCTCAACAAGAAGAGCCTTGTCCATCTACCCTACTATCCACTTACTGCCAGGCAGAAGCGAAAGAATCTTCGTGGTTACAGCGCAACAAATAAAGCACAGTACCGCAATGACAGGAATGGCTGCATAGACAGGAATAAGGGGCTCAGCCACATTACCATTGACAAAATACACTGCAATAGGAGCCAAGAAGAACATGTGCATCAGATACATGCCAAAACTTAACTTGGACAACGATGTAATAAACCTCGGTGCCGGCTTACGAATAGCAGAGAACATCAAGAACAGTCCGAAGGTCGCCAACAGTACATTGGGCGTACAAAACTCCCAACTCCACTCAAGCATCGGCGTCTCGATGAGTTCCCCCGGAACACCCTTCACCCAGAAACTCCATACCGTAAAGGCTGCCCCCGCAAGGAAGCAAGCAAGGCCCATATTGATGCGACGCTTATCGCTCCAACCAATATGAAAGCGGATATAGTGTGCCAAGACAAGATAACCAAGATAACCAGAACAGTACCAAAGTGCATGGAAGCCATTCCAAAAACACTCGCCCCACAATTCTTCGCTTACAAAACGGTGCAGCCAAGGCATCAACGTAGAGAAAGCAAAGAAATAAAGGAACAAGCGTTCGTCTTTGGCAGAAGCCTTCTCGAGCCAAGGCGAAACAACCGGAATGATGATATATATGCTTATGAGCGGATACATGAACCACAAATGTCCTGCCATAGAAGGGAAGTTCCAAGGCAGACGACAAAAATCAGCCCACGATGTTTCCCATGTCATTCCGCCCCATGCCAAAGGCAGAAAACAATATAGCAACATGAAAACAATCATGGGAGGCAGAATACGGAGGAAACGACGACGATAGAAGTCAGACATCGCTATTCCTGGTTTCATCGGAACAAGCAAGAAAGCGCTTACGGTCATAAACAGAGGTACGGCTGTACGGCCCAATCCACCATCATAGAAAGCCACCCAAAAACGATTGGCCTCATTGGCAAGCTTCGACATATTGCCTGCCAAACCACTACTGTCTGCACCATAAAAATTCTCGCTGGCATGCACCAACATCACCATGAAGCACGCAATTACTCGTATCCAATCAACAAAGGATACGCGCTGATCAACATTCTTTTGCATCGTTCTGTATTGTTTTTATGTTTGAAGGATTCTGTATGTTCTCTGGTTTTGCCTTAATAGAAGCGCTGATAGCCTTGCGCACCATCATCGGTTCTTCAATGCAATGAACCTGATGTGCAGTGCCACCACTGCCAATCATCTCTACGCATCCAGTCCCAATGATACGCTGCCATAGGGTTTGATAGAAGTTGACCGTCTCGATGCGAGCAAGGGGAATTTCTGTCAGCTTAATGTTAAAGATTCCATCCTTCTGCACAAAACGGGTACTTGTGACAGCAAATTCTGTATGAGTACGAACGATACGACCGATTATGCAAACAAAGAACGCAAGCACCAGGCAAGCAATGCCAGCATAGAGGAGTTCGTTCTTATGCAACGGATACCTGTAGTATGCCAGCCAAATGGCTACGATTCCGCCAACCGTAAACAGGAGACTTAAAAATATGTACTTGAAGATATACGACCAGTGGAGCCGCCCATTGAAGATGATTGCTTCGCCTTCTTCGAGGCTTCGTTTAATGTAATTTGCCATATTTATAGATGTTTTCTGTGCAAATGTAGTAATTTATCCTGAATTATCATGTTTTTGATAAATATTTTCGCTGTTCCTGCCTTTACGTACTAAAAGGGGATAATTATAACAAAATTACCTTCTGTTTTTCCTTTCTATTGCAAAAAGAAGTATCTTTGCAGTACATCTAATACGAAGTTACACATAATTATATATTATGAGCCCTTTGTCTTTTTCTCTTCTTATTGTTTTGTTGATGGCGATGAGTATGCCATGTCGTGCTGCATTATATATTGTAGGGTCTGCCACAGGCTTCAGTTGGAACAGACAAGCTATGGCGGAGCAGGCAGACGGCACATATATGTGGGAGGGTTACTTGTTCCATGGCGGGGAACTTAAGTTTATGGTAAATGCTACCGAATGGGGCAGCCACTGGGGGCCTTCCGTTGCTGGTGCAACTCTTGGGAAGGGCATACAGAACATTGCTTTGCATACGAGCGGTGATTACAAGTATCGTGTGGACAACATCGGTTTGTGCCAGGTGCTGGTAGACACTAAGGCAAAGACCCTCCGGATTGCAGATTCCGATGGAAATTTGCCTGAAACTCGGCTTTATCCTCCATGTCTCTACCCTGTGGGGACTGCTGTTGGGACCTCATTCTCCGACAAAAACTTCTATGCTCTCGTTGAAGATTCGCCCGATGCCGGCACGTATAGCGGCACACTTACACTTGGCAGTGGTACGTTGGCACTACATGGAAGGCCATACAAGAAAGCAACCATTGTCCGTGGCATCTACCCTCTTCTCGCTGCCGGAGCAAATGACAAATTGCCTAAACTACGCTATAACATAGAAACCGACCAGTGCAGTTATGCTCCCGGTGATGTTGTGACGCTGACGATATCCTCCATGCCTTCGTCTGGTTCCCGCGTCCGATATCGTTACCTCGGCGATGTTGTTGCCGACACTTTGCTTTCTTCTCGTACCTGGACATGGCAGGCTCCGCCTGAAGATTTTAGGGGTTATATGGTAGAAGTGTATCGCCCTGGTGAAAACTCGAAGAGCAATGTCGATGAGATTTGTGCTACAATCGCCATCGACGTCAGTTCCGACTGGACGCGCTTCCCACGTTATGGTTTCGTTGCCACCTTCGGGAACGACAAGACGCTGAACAAGGCAAGAACGGAAATGAAGTGGCTGAACCGATGCCATATCAATGGTGTACAGTTCCAGGACTGGCACTATTGTCACGACTGGCCATTGGGTGGGACAAGAAGTGAAGGGCTTTGGCCCACTTACAAAGACGTTGCAAACCGCACAATCTACACGTCGGCCATAAAGAACTACATCAAGACCCAGCACGACCGTGGCATGAAAAGCATCTTCTACAACTTGTGTTTCGGCGTTTTGGATGGATGGGAGGAGCGAGGCATCAAGCCGGAGTGGTTTATCTTCAAGGACAAGAGTCATTCCACGAAGGACCATCACGACCTGCCTGACTCGTGGAAGAGCGACATCTACCTTGTCAATCCGGCTAACGAAGAATGGCTGTCATATTTGGCAGAACGCAATGATGAGGTGTATTCCTTTCTTGATTTCGACGGATATCAAATAGACCAACTCGGCGGACGTGGTTCTGTCTATGATTACAACGGCCAGAGTGTGGACCTGACCGCTGCTTATGCCACCTTTATCAACCACATGAAAAACCGCCACCCCGAGAAACGGCTCATCATGAATGCTGTTGGCCAATGGGGAGCATCGCAGATTGGCGAAACGGGGAAGGTTGATTTCCTTTATTCGGAAGTATGGGGCAACCAGGCGGGGAACAGTCTGGCAAGCGGCGATGGACGCTTTGCCAATCTGAAGAACATCATTGACAACAACCGGAACACCAACCCGGCGCTGCGTACTGTCTTTGCGGCTTATATGAACTACCTTACGGACAATCGCAACTTCAACACACCGGGAATTGTCATGGCCGATGCCGTGATGTTTGCACTTGGCGGCTCACATCTGGAACTTGGCGGCGACCACATGCTCTGCAGGGAGTACTTCCCCTATTCGGGCATGAAGTGGCATAGCCAACTGGAGGACTGGATGACACGATACTACGACTTCCTGACGGCCTATGAGAACCTGCTGCGTGACGAATGGAAGGAGCGGACAAATGTCAAGGCAACATGCTCCGACGTTACGATTAACACGTGGGAGCCGAAGGCAAACCAAGTGACAATGCTTGCCCGAGAAGTGAACGGCAGGCAAGTTGTCCACCTTCTCAACTTCACACAAGAGGACGGAGCGACAAATCTCTCACCCTTGGGGGAGGCGGAGGGGGCTAATTACATGCTCTGCTGGCACGACAATCAGGCCATACGTCCTTGGCCTCAACGCTTCGAGAACCTCTCCATCCGCCTGACAGGCCTGACGGGCATGGGCAAAGTGCGACGCATCTGGGTTGCCTCGCCAGACTATTGCGGCGGTGCAATGCAAGAACTGACGGACTACAGGTACACATCGTCCACCGGAACCATAAGTCTGACGCTGCCGTCACTGCAATTCTGGACGATGATTGTCATAGAGCCGGAGACAGCCACGACAAAGGACAACACCTGCTACGCCCCGGCAACCAACGGCGAGTCGCTCGTGCCGGACATCCCCTCGTCGCTCGCCGCCACCACCTCTGCCACACGGTCCTGGAATCTGACATCCGGCGAAAGCGTCTTCGAGGCACATGCCGACATCCCGGCCGGCACGCTGACCCTGTCTCGAGACAACGACGACGCCATCATTCTCCCCCTCGGAGAAAGCCAAGAGGTCTTTTATGACCTTGGCGGACGCCTTGTCGTAAACCATAAATCGTCAAACAACAAACTGCAACGAGGCATCCTCGTCAGCAAAGACAAAAAGGTACTCCGATAGTCTTTTACCTTTTCACTTTT